>CAJIAB010000005.1_pt1 | contig 12492 bp, 12 predicted proteins | sample 9199081 | NCBI WGS metagenome assembly CAJIAB01 (sample SAMEA7708262, study PRJEB35096) | sediment metagenome | biome: marine neritic benthic zone biome [ENVO:01000025]; feature: sediment [ENVO:00002007]; material: shallow marine sediment [ENVO:03000034] sea grass bed [ENVO_01000059] ... | reverse complement strand
TCATTGAGGCCATGAGTTCCGGCTTACCGACCTTTGCCACCAGTTTCGGCGGACCATTGGAAATCATTGAGGACGGCATCTCCGGCTTTCACATAGACCCTACACATGGCGACGCTGCAGCAACGCGCATGGCAGAGTTTTTCCTCAAATGCCGTGAACAAAGCGGCTACTGGGAACAACTGTCTCAAGGCGGCCTGCAGCGGGTCGAGGCGAGGTATACCTGGAAGAAATACGCCGAGCGCATGATGACGCTTTCACGTATATATGGGTTTTGGAAATATGTCAGTCATCTGGAGCGGGAAGAAACCCAGCGTTACTTGCAGATGTTTTATGGATTGCAATTACGCCCCCTGGCACGAGCAATGGCTGACTAACTGATTCCTATAACCGTCTGGCGACTTCGCCCTTGGGGGCAAAGTCACCCTACGCAACTGGAACTGTTAGTTAAATATTTCCTTGAAGAATACCTGTAGCTTTTGCCAGGAATCTTTGTCTGCTTTGGCGTCATATGCCAGAGGTAAATTGAACTTTTTAGCATTTTTGTCTGCATCGGGATTGGTGAAAGCGTGTTTCGCCCCCGGGTAATTCACAAACTCATAGTCCACCCCTGCAGCTGACATTTCCTGTTTGAAGGCGGAAATTTGTTCCGGTTTGACAAAGGGATCATCAGCCCCGTTCAGTACCAGCACCTTGGCTTTTACTTTACCAGGTGCAACCGGTGCCCCTGCACCCAGACTGCCATGGAAACTTGCGACTCCATCCAGGTCCACGCCACGCCGTACCATGGCCAAGACCACGCCACCCCCAAAGCAATATCCGATGGCCGCGACCTGTTGCTTGTCAGTCAACGGTTGTTGTTGCAATAGAGTCAGGCCAGCCATAAAACGTTTCTCGGCAACATCCAGGTTTTTCATCACCGCACCTGAAAATTTTCCCGCATCTTCCGGATGAGTTGCCTGCTTACCTTCACCGTACATATCCAGCGCCAGGGCAACATAACCCAACTCAGCCAACATACGGGCACGCTTCCGAATATACTCATTCTGGCCCCACCATTCATGAACTACCAGTACTCCGGGACGCTTGTCTTTCGATGCATCATCATAGGCCAAATAACCCTTCAAATTCAGACCATCGGCAGTATAGTTTACTTCCTTTGTTATCACCTTGGCCTGTACTGTGACCGCAAAAGCAAAAAACAGAACACCCCACATCGATCTCTGCATGTTTTTCTCCTTGATTTGTCGAAATATTATTATGTTATTAACACCCTGATTCAGGGTTACGGGCATTGGAGTATAGCCCATCAAACGCACTTTTTTGATAATGAAATTGTTATTAGTCACGCTCTATACATACTAGAGATTGTGCTTAATGCATTACATCACTCAAACCAAACTCCCCGTGCCACTGGCCATGCTCAAAATCTATCCACAACCATTTGGGCACGAAGGCATCCTGCTTAACGATTGGAAAGTCAGTTACCGGCGGCTCATCACCCTCATAATCCTTGCCGCAGGTTTCGGTCATTACCGGACGGAAATTAACGATCAGTTTGTCTGACACAGGCACACCTTGACCATGCGATGCCTGTTCATAAAAGCGTACCTTAAAACGTATCAGACAACTGAAATACAACTCCATTTCTGCGAACAAAGGTGAGTCGCGGGACGCCAGTTCATGTTGAGCCGACTGACTGAGATGCAACTTTAATGGTTTGTTGGCAATCGTGATATCGGTGATCATGTTTCCTCCGGGCAGCCGGTTATGTATTTACCAATATCGGTGTTTACAGCGCCTTCAATGCAGCCACGATATCCGCCGGCTCCATACGTTTAGTGTAATCCTTGTCCACATGGCCAGCACGTATCACGCCATTCTGATCGATCACGTAGGTGGCCGGTACCGGCAGTTCAAAGGTTTCATCGCCATTGGAACTTGGAATATCTATGCCCCACTGCAAGTAGTGCGGTCGTATGGCTTCATCTACGACCATTATCAAACCATATTCACGTGCTACACGATTACCTTCATCACTCAAAACTTCAAACTCCATAGCATTGTCCTGGACAGTCTGTTGACTCACGGCCAGGGTTTCGGGTGAAATCCCGACCAGTGTGGCACCCAACGCCTGCATCTCGGGTAGCTTGTCGTGTAAGGCTTTAAACTCCAGGTTACAGAATGGACACCAACCGCCACGGTAAAAGCTCAACACCACGGGTCCGCTCTTGAGCAATTCTGACAATGCGGTCTCGCCACCCTTCACATTAGGCAAACGAAATTCTGGTGCCTTGTCTCCGACATTGCTGGCATTGTCTGTGATATTTGACGACATCAACCGTTGCATAACCCCGCCAACGGTCTGCTGCACATCATCCGACAACCCACCGATAAAGGCGTCCACGGTTTCTTGAGTTTGTTCTGCCAAGGTCTTACTCATTATGTTCTCCTCAAGTATGTTTTTATATTAGTGTTAATGGATTAACAGGATCCGTGAATTCATCGAGTTGAAACACGGTTGTTTGGCCGCTCGAATGATCGGTCACTTCCATGCGTCCGGCCCGGTGTTTTCCCTCTGTCACTGAAAACGCGGAAAATTGAATCGTGGTGAGAATCACGTCGTCCTGATCAAGTAACAGTACCTTGCGCATGACCCGATCCTGTATGTCATACCAGGCGCGAATGCGGCAATAACCCAGGGAATCAGCAATCCGCCCAGTACGCGCTTCGGCTTGCACGATTAAATAGGCGTGGCCTTCAACTGTTTCCCGCCCGAGGGTTTCCGTTTTGAAGTCATCCGGACCGATGTGAATGAGTGCGGTCTGTGGTTCTGTCTCCGCACCAGCCGTGCCGACAACGAGCAACAAGATAGTGATAATCCAGTTACGCATAACTGCCTCCTTTCAATTTAGTTAGTTGCCTTACTAACTTCGAGGCAAAATAAAATCACAAGTTATCCAACCATCCCTTCAGGCGTGTGACCTGCTCAGTCACCATCTCCGCATCATTAAGGGAATTGGCCAACAGGCTGATACCCTGCATGTTGGTTACCAGTTCCGTGGCTAGCGCCCGCGCATTCTCATACCCCATGGCCTGAAACTGCGCTTGCACCCAAGCCAGCTGCATAGTCAGTATATTGCCGGCCTGCTCGGCCAGCGATCCGTCCTCCTTGCTTAATTCCTGGCACAGGCTGCCAATGGGACAACCTGCTTCTGCCAGGGCATCTTTCATCGTCTCGATATAGTCCAGCAAGGTATGTATCCGGGCTTTTGGATCAGAAATTTCACTATCCCAACGCTTGAACTGGGCACTGAAGCTTTCCAGGTGCTCCTTGATAACCGCGGCGGCAAGGTCGTCTTTGGTTTTGAAGTAGTAATACACATTTCCCAGCGGCACCTCAGAGCGTTCGGCTATTTCCGACAAGGTGGTATGGCGGTAACCCTGCTGATGGATCAGCTCCCGTGCGGCCTCGAGCAATTTTTCCCGCTTGTTACTGGTTCTGGGCATGTCAATTCATTCTTAGTTGGACAACTGACTATTACTATAGGGTACTCACAAAAAGTTGCAAGCGGTAATATCATAGTAATTATCTATCATATATATTTTAATAATCAATTAGATTAATTACTTTAACTCCCTCATGATTGCTCTCGTCAAAACATTTACCGATGAGGAGAATCTCAATGTTAACTAACCGCGAAGGGCAAAGGGTCCCTAATGTTACTTTCCGCACTCGTGTCGAAAACGATTGGCTCGATATCACTACTGATGAACTGTTCAAGGGCAAAACCGTCGTCCTGTTTGCCTTGCCGGGAGCTTTTACCCCCACCTGTTCCTCCACCCACTTGCCACGCTACAACGAACTGGCACCGGTATTCAGGGCAAACGGTGTGGATGACATCATTTGCCTGTCGGTCAACGACGCCTTTGTAATGAACGCCTGGCGCCAGGATCAGGAAGCCGAAAACATTACCGTGATCCCGGACGGTAATGGTGAATTCAGTGCAGGCATGGACATGCTGGTCGATAAAAGTGACCTCGGTTTCGGGCAGCGCTCCTGGCGCTACTCCATGCTGGTAAAGGATGGTGTGATTGACAAGATGTTCATCGAACCGAACCAGCCGGGTGATCCTTTCGAAGTCTCGGATGCGGATACCATGCTTGCCTACATCAACCCGCAAGCAGAAGCACCCAAGGCCGTGAGCCTGTTTAGCCGGGCCGGTTGCCCGCATTGCGCGCGCGCCAAGGCACTGTTGCAGGAACATGGTATGAACTATGAAGAAATTGAACTGAGCCATGCCATCAGTTCCCGTAGCCTGCACGCCATTACCGGTGCTGACACTGTGCCCCAGGTCTATGTGGGCGGGGAACACATCGGCGGTGCCGAAGATCTCGAAACCTGGTTCGCAGCAAAGGATGCGGCCTAAACAATATTAAAGCCAGACTGCGATAACGCAGTCTGGCTTTTAATTAAAAATATCTAATATTAAGTTCGGATAGAAATTATGTTATAGAGCCACGCAAAAATAGCCCCACCAATCAAGCCATCAACCAGCCCCCACACCATACCGATCAGACTGCCTATAGGCGTGATGGTATAACCGCGATATATGTGACCAAGAGAAGTCATGTCACTGCTTGTTCCGTCAAAGAGGATAACCCACCAGGTTCCCATAAAAATCCCCAGCCCCCAGACCAGAGCCACTGCAATGGCAAATGCCTTTACATTAAGTTTCATACTCGCCCCCTTATTTTAAATTTATAAATATCGGGTAACCGGTCTCGATATCAGAAACGCATTAGTCTTGAAATTAATAACTCTAATTATTCTCATCAACCGTGAGAAAAGCACCACAGGGTTCCATTTCCCGTCCATCTTTTATATTCATCACCAAACCGCATTCATAGGACACGTAATTACCTTCGGGTTCAAGTTCAACACTACCAGCATGACCACTTTCGGTATAGAAGACCTGGGTCGACATCGGCGCACCACAGTAAGGACAGACGATATCATCAAGCGATTCTTTTGCCAGTTCCATCTGATTGCGTAATTGCGCCGATTCCTCCCGCAGCGCGTGCAACTTGGTAACTTTTTCTTCTATGAGGTCTTTGTTTTTGTCCCGGTCCTCATTTAATCGCTCTATATCACGTATGAGCGATGTAAACATTTTTGACATATTCTCTGCCAGAACATCCGGCGACAAGCTCTTTACTTCATGTAGTTGTTCGGTTAATAAACGATTTTTTTCCTGCAATAACTTTATGCTTTTGTTCCTCTGACTCGCCAGTGCCAGATACAGAACAAAGACCACAAATACAGACGCAGAAATGTAAGCAACCTGCAAATAGAATAAGGTGTCATTATCAATAGTCATTAAATTTTTACCGAGCCTCTGCTAATTAATGCATAGTTCTAAAAGTTTAATAAAACAATAGTCGATCATGATTTATTGTAACTTTTTATATCACTTATCGACTTCATCATCTGAGTCAGCCATACAGCTTGAATACGTCTTGTAATATACTTCCGTATAAACTTTCGTTTAATCACCACGGTTATCTTTCGGTGGTTGCACCTGCCCGGCTTTGGATTTGCGCGGTTTTCTTTCCGGCTGTAGCCAGATCGTGGTGGTGGTAAAGCATTGCCAACCCCACTTCAGCCACTTCAGTAAAGACACAGCAAGCCACAAGGCCCAGGCCAACATCAACAGGCGATAGACCAGTAGCGGCACACTTAGCACCCAGACCTGAGGCAGAACTACCCCGGTACGATCCTGATACCAGTTGAGGTCATAGGCACTGGACTGGTTACCGGCCACATGCATCTCCGGTGTCCCCAACAAGCCCTGCTCTACCGCAATAAACAGAAAACTCAATGCAAAAAACGTCAGAAACCCAAGCCCGATTTGCATACTATCGAATACGAACGGCGAAGGCAGGGTCTGTAAACGTGAACGCGCCCCCAGAATCATCAACCAGGCGACGATAAAGGCGGCCATAAACAACGATACCTGGCTCAGGCCAATTGCCAGTAACAGCCATTGCCAGCTCTTCAACGGCGTGAGCGGTACCCGACCCAGTGCCAGCGCCACCAGCAACAATACGATCAGCACGCCCCAGTACAAAACCGCCGGACCCATGCGTGGACCGCCGACATATAACATCCACCGATCCTCTCCGAGGTTGATCTTAGTGGATGCGTTGGTACTGTTGATACCGAGGTCAACCTGTTTGGAGCGATAGAGTGTTGTTATACCTTGTGAAGTTCGCCAGGTAAGGCTGAAAACTTGTTTACCCGGCACTACCGGTAGTGTGACGCTGTTACCTTCCTGTCGAATCGGTTGCGTCACACCGTCAATACTGACCGACTGCAGTCGCGCGTCTTCAGGTAAACGTACCGTATGCTGCCCACCCTGACTGCTGCGCAGGCTGAAACTTAACGTGGTATCCGTGGCCCGACTTCCCGGTTGAATCTGGACCTGACTGTTATCGATGGTGAGTGTCTTACCCTCTATACCCTGCGGCTTGGAGATCGCCAGGGTCACGGTTTCACCCGGCCAGGGGTGCCATTCCGGTAACCAGTTCTTCTCCTGATCCTGATGATGTACCACCGGGATGCCTTCTGATTGCATATGCCACACCGGACTGACATCGACACGCCAGATTTCCATCCAGTCTGAGGTATCTGGTGCGGTGAAGCTAATGTTCAATCGCCTGTCGAGCACTGACTGCCAACTATAGACCGACTGGCTGGGTGACATGTTCACCAGCACTCGCTGTTGCACGGTGCGAACACCGGCGGTAATGGGTGATTCACCGCTCAGCAAGGGAATTTCGAGTACTACAGGGCTGCCGGTGGGCGAGGCCCTGACAACACGGGTGATCACCTGCCATTCCAGGCCAAGACGCAGGGTCCGCTCCACCCGGACAAAAGGCGGTAAGGCTCCCGGCTCCAGTGCCGCGAGCTTCTGTTGTTCGCCATCGGCGCGAATCCGGGTTAACTGCAATTGGCCATCGGCCTGACCGTCCTCATGCACCCCTTCCACGGTCCAGCCCTGAGCCTTGACGCTGACATAATGGGGCTTGAGTGGCAAGGGTAAGGAAAAATCCACCCGTGGCGGTAACATCCCGGCCAGTTCAACCTGGTGGCGACCGGCCGGCAATCCCAGCCATAAACCATTACCCGGCGCCCGGTAGACACTCTTCGCTGTTTGACCGTTGACAATTATCCGCGTGGGTAACCAGTTTTGCGTATGTGACGGCAATGGCACGGCAACCCGCTGCTGGGCATGAATTTCCATGCGAAGTTTTAACTGACTCTGGCTGATCTCGAGCCGCAGCCTCGGCAACTGGGCGCAGCTTGGCAAACAGTCAGGCGCAGCCAGTAAGCGGGCCTTCAATTCTTTGAGCAGTGCCGGCGATGGAGGGCTATCATTGGGTATCGGTGCAGACGCCAACGCCTGCTGCGGCATACTCATCAGTAAACACGCCATGCCGAATAACACCACGGCAGCAGTCGAACTAAAAGGGTTGGTAAATGAAACCCCTTTACCACGTTGCAACATGACACCAAACATCAGTGCACCGAGTACGATCACCAATGCCACGCGCAAAAAGTTCAACAGCATATTCACCGCAGGTGGCAGCAGTACCAGCCCCACCTCTTGCTGGCGTTCAACCGGTCCGTTCCAGCTCAGGCGCACCTTTGACCACTGCCAATGAGGCAGCCCAGGCCCGGTTTGCACATTGGCCGCAGGATCGATTTGCGACAGATTAATGGCCTTGTCATAGGACGACAAGGGTTCACTGCTATAGAAATCGGGCCGATAGGATTTCGGGCTGGCTTTCTTCCGCATTTCTCGCGGCGCTTCTTCCTCATACAAACCCATCACCCGTGCTGGTGCCACATCACCTGTTCTCGCTATGGACGGTGCCATGCTTTGCCAGGGACGTTCCATCTGTGGATAAAGACCGATGCGGACCTGCTGCACGGCAAAGGGAATTACGATCAGTGCCAGGCCCAACAAACTCAGGTTGCGGTACCAGGTGACAACCAGTTGGAATTTCCCCTTGGGCACGACTCGCAACAGGGCAATGGCGATCAACACATTTACCCAAACGAACTGCGGTGCCAGATTCTGGTGCCAGATCAAGATCAGGGTCAGCATGGCCACCAGACCCCAGCGCCAGTTCCACAAACGCAGGATCGCCAATGACAGGACCAGCACCATAAACAGATCCAACAAGGTCCAGCGTTGCAACCAGGTCTGCGGCACGTTATCGACCCCACTGGCAGAAAACAGCATCCAGCCCGGGGGCAAGTTCAGCTCGGCCGAGACGCGATGAAAGTCCTGTTCCCACCCGCTGGCTGGAATGCGACGAATACTTTCTGTGTAGCGACTATCGGCACTGAGCTTGATGGCGCCGCGCCGCACCTCAATCCCTTTCCGGTCCGAACCCGGCAAATGGGTGATGAATTGGGGCTCCCCATTGATATCAACCCGTCCCAGCTCAATCGCCGGCTGTGTTTCCAGTCGCCAGCCATGCGTCATGCTGCCGGTGATCTTGTCATGCACGGTATAACCCTTGCCGTTGAAGTCGAGCCAGAGGTTGCGATGCAGGCTAAACTTGTCCGGCTCCGGTTCCGGATCACCACGGCGGATGACTTTTAGATGCATGCTGTCATTCGCTTTCATCAGATAAGCAGGAAGATATTGCCAGCCCTCCGGCAAACTTGTCTGCCGCGGATCGATACTGATGCCTTCCACTTCCACCAGACGTAAATGATTCTGCGCCAGGAAAACCCAGACTTCCTGCTCCGGCCAGGGGGTAACCGCCGCAGGCAATTGTAAACGGGTGGTGTCCGCTGGCTGACGTGCCTCAAGACTTATTGTCCAGCGTCCGGGACGCACCTGCACCCGCAGGCGTCCATCAGGCTCCAAACGCGCCGGCAAGCGACTGTGCAACCTTAAAGGGATCATGTTCTCTAACATTGCCCCATCCAACTCGACTTCACGCTGGGTACCGGAAATATCGAATTGCAGACGGGTCACCACCCGCATGGGAATTTCGTCGATGACTTGCCGGAATACCTGCAACTCAAGTTTGTCACTTTTATCCTGGTCTTTTTTGCCAGCATCGCGTTCGTGTAACCAGAGACGGCCGTTCGCGGCCAGATCAGGAAAGAGTACTCTTTTGTTATTGACTTTGAGTGAAACCAGGCCGGAGTTAGGTGGCACCTGTAAGGCTTCCGGCAGTGTGTCCCAGTTAAATTCACCGCTGATGCGATACCGACCAGGCTTGAGCTTGATTGCTGGGTGTTGTTGTCGTGCAACGACCAAAGCCGGCTTGTCATTCAACCTGACTGATTGGGGCCAATGTTTTTCGTTACCTGGTAGTAAAACCCAGGCTTCCTGGTAAACCTGCCACTGTTGGGTGAAACGTCCCTGCTTGTTGGCCAGATCCAGCTTCAATTCAGACGGCCAGGCACAGGTACGTTGCTTGTGATTGGAATACACAAATGGACATTGATAGTCGGTCTCACCGTACAACACCCAGTCAGTCCAGGGTTTTAATGGTTCTGGCACATCCGCAGGGGCAAGGGGCTGGGAAAAACTAGCTGTATTGAAAACAAGAAGCGTAACTAAGCCAATTAAACGTTTCATTATTTTTCTCTCGTCAGTCCGGTGAGTTGACAATTTGCAACCACGACCCTGGTAATAATCTTTGTCACTGGAGAATGACACATTGCCAATAACAAACTCCCCCACCGCCTTCGTGGTTGAATCAGGTAACCTGCTATGAGTGAGGCAAATCGCGTAAAGGAATAACAAATCCGGCGCACATACGCACGTACACCCATCACAAAGGCTCGCGATTTAACTGTGAAATAATCACACAGTGTGCGCAGGCATTGAACACAGCATTGCTGCGGAAGGAAGGCGGCTTCACCCATATCCCTGGTGATCTTTATTCAGGTTATGGACAAAGCCTAGCCCCGTTGCAGATGAACTGCAACGGAAAAGCCTGGCAAAAGAGTCGTGGGAAATTTTATACCGGTTGAACGTTGGTGGCCTGCATACCTTTTGGGCCTTTTTCTGCCTCGTAAGTCACTGCCTGGCCTTCGTTCAAGGTTTTGTAACCGCCACTTTGAATTGCTGAATAATGTACAAATACATCTTCACTACCATCTTCAGGTGCAATAAAACCGAAACCCTTGGAATTATTGAACCACTTTACTGTGCCGTTAAGCATGTCTCCACCCTCGTATATATCATTTTTGGAAATAGTACAGTTACTGCTTTCCAGTAGGGGAAGTTGCATTTAAAGTCTGGCAGACTTTGAAACTCGCCACTGATTGAAAAACAATACTTGACAGTATAGCCAAACAATTATCCGAATAAACTGTTTTTTATTGAATTTTATGAAAATCTTGGCGTTAATATTATGAGATTATTAACATCCATTAATATAAAGCGCTGGCATACGAATACCGCATTGGCCAATAATGTCATCCAATGAAACCCCATCAAATAGAAGCCTTTAATCTTGCGCCGGGTCGCATCCTGGCACGCAAGTATGAAGTGCTCAGCCTGCTTGGTGCCGGCTGGGAAGGAGAAGTGTATTTGATCCGTGAAGTGGCCACGGGGATAGAACGTACCGCCAAACTGTTCTTTCCACAACGTAATGAACGTGACAAGAATGCCCTGTTCTATGCAAAAAAACTCCACAAATTGCGCCACTGTCCAATCGTGATTCAATACAGTGCACGCGACAGCATCGTAGTACGGGGTGAGCCTGTCACACTACTGATTTCTGAATACGTCGAAGGTGAATTACTAAGTCAATTCATCACGCGCCAACGGGGCAAGCGTTTGAGCGCATATCAATCATTGCACCTGTTACATGCCCTGGCCTGCGGCATGGAAAATATTCATGCTATGGGGGAATATCACGGCGACCTCCACTCCGACAATATCATCGTGCAACGTTATGGTTTGAATTTTGAACTGAAACTTGTGGACCTGTTCCATCTTGGTGCGCCGAAGAAAGAATACATTCATACCGATACGGTCGACATGATTCATATCCTCTATGAGGCCCTGGGAGGACAGAAATATTACACCCAACAACCCCCGGAAATTAAGTCCATCATCAATGGCTTGAAACGTTCCCTGATTCTGAAAAAGTTCAAAACCGCGGGTGAACTCCGCCGTTACCTCGAAACCATGCGGTGGGATTAAATCCATAAGCTAACGTGCGATTTCCGCAAATGACCAATACGCTGAAAAATATTCAAGCCTATTCGCAAGCCGATTTTGAAAAACCATTGGCTACCCCCTTTCTTTCTGGCAAAGCGGCACTCTTTACTACCCGCGCGCCGGGTAAAACTACACCCAATGAAGATTGTCTGGCACTACTTCCGTTTGATAATGAGAGTGGTGTGTTAATCGTGGCCGATGGTCTGGGCGGTCTGCCAGCCGGTTCAACCGCCTCACAACTTGCGATCGATAGCATGATGCAAGTGTTGCATGAAGCTGCGGCAAATTCGATTCCGTTACGCGATGCGATCCTGAACGGTATTGAACAGGCCAATGCAGCGATACTGCAACAGGCCAGTGGTATGGCAACCACCCTGGCGGTGATTGAAATCCAGGGACACACCATTCGCCACTATCATGTGGGCGACGCGATGATCATGTTGACCGGCCAACGCGGTAAACTGAAAGCCTACACGGTGCCACACTCGCCAATGGGATATGCGGTCGAAGCCGGTATGTTGGATGAAGACGAAGCGGTGCATCACGAAGAACGTCACATCGTGTCCAACGTCGTCGGTGCATCGGATATGAGCATCAGTATCGGCACTACATTAAAACTCGCAAGCCGGGATACTTTACTGCTTGCCAGTGATGGGCTGTTTGATAACCTCTACATGGAAGAAATCGTTGAGATCATTCGTAAGGGTCCTTTGGACAAGGCAGCCGAGAAACTGGTGTCACTGTGTCAGCAACGCATGCAACATCCGCAGCATGGTTTCCCATCCCATGCGGATGACCTGAGTTTTATCCTCTACCGACTAATTCCATAACGACAAAACCGGGGATAAACCCGGCTTTATCAACGTAACTGTCTCAGACAGAGTCAGGTCTCTTTGTAGATTTCACTACCGCTCTCCCGAAACTCGACGGCTTTCTCTTCCAGGCCTTTCTGCATCGCCTCGTCCAGCTGCACCCCTTGCTTGTCGGCATACTCTCGTACTTCCTGGGTGATTTTCATGGAACAGAAGTTAGGACCGCACATGGAACAGAAGTGCGCCACCTTATGTGCCTGCTTCGGCATCGTTTCATCGTGGTATTCGCGTGCGCGATCCGGATCCAGTCCAAGGTTGAACTGATCTTCCCAGCGGAATTCAAATCGGGCCTTGGACATGGCGTTGTCACGAATCTGGGCGCCCGGATGGCCCTTGGCCAGATCGGCCGCGTGCGC
>CAJIAB010000067.1_pt1 | contig 12494 bp, 8 predicted proteins | sample 9199081 | NCBI WGS metagenome assembly CAJIAB01 (sample SAMEA7708262, study PRJEB35096) | sediment metagenome | biome: marine neritic benthic zone biome [ENVO:01000025]; feature: sediment [ENVO:00002007]; material: shallow marine sediment [ENVO:03000034] sea grass bed [ENVO_01000059] ... | reverse complement strand
GAAGATGTAATCCTGGCCTATCAGGATGGCCCCACTACCCTGGTACCGCTTGGTCTGCTCAGCGAAATATTGGATATCGCCGTCACCAGCAGTCCTGCCAGCGGCTCTGCCAAAGGTTTTATTATTAGCGAGAATCGTACCTTCTTCCTTGATACCGCCCGAGCAGAGGTCGTTCTGGATGGCAAAATCCAAAGTTACGATCGTAGCCGGGTACATGTATTACAGGATGATATTTATATTGACTCCCAGCTGTTAGCGCGCTGGTATCCCTTGCGACTTAATGTTGACCTGTTTGCTTCTCGCCTGCATATTATCACCGAAGAGCCTCTACCTTTTCAGCAACGCCTGGAGCGGGAACGTCGTATCTCGCTGGCCAGAGCTTACCTGGAACGTAAAGAGAAGGACTATCCTCGCCATTATGAACCCTACAAGATGTGGAGTGTGCCCTTTATCGATCAAACCTTACGCGTCAGTGCCCGCAAAGAACCTGATGGTGAAACGCTCTATCCCTGGCGCTATACCACCTACGCTACCGCGGACTTGCTTAAACACGAGGCCTCCATGTATCTGGATGGTTATGAAGAGGATGCCACGGAAACATTTCGTTTTACCCTCGGCCGCAAGGATCCGGAAGGAGGGCTGTTAGGTGCAATGAAGGCACGTGAATATGCCGTCGGTTCCGTGCTTGAACCCTCGCAAAAACTTCTTACCAAGCCTGGTAAGCAACAACCGGGTTTGAGGCTCAGCAATTTTCCATTAGCCCGCCAGGAGCAATTTGACAGCCAAACCTTTATCGGTGACTTGCAACCTGGCTGGCAAGTTGAACTCTATCGCAACAACACCCTGATTCGTTTTCAGCAACAGGGGATTGAAGGTCAGTATCGGTTTGAAGACGTTCCCTTGTTATTCGGCAGCAATTATTTTCGTCTGGTCTTTTATGGCCCCCAGGGCCAAAGACGGGTGGAAGAGTTTCGCTTTGAACTGAGTGATGCCTTGACACCACCGGGGCAACACCATTATCGCCTGGTTGCCACGGAAGACGAAACTGAAGGTTACCGCGGCGTGGCACAATACACCGTCGGCCTGAACAAAAACATCACCGCCGCCGCGAGCCTGACAAGTGTCCCCTTGTTTGTCGCGGATCAATCGGAACAACACAACTATTTACAGGCTGGTTTACTGACTTACTGGAAGGCGCTGTTCTTTACTCTTGGTGCAGTCGACGATTCGGAAGGAGGGAGTGCTTTTGATTGGAGCTTCCAGACACGTTATAAAAGCACCATATTTAAACTGGAAGAAACTTATCTGAATGATTTTGTCAGTGAGGTTTTTCTACCGACCCAGATACCCATCGAACGTCGCACCCTGGCCCGACTGGATACCGCAATTCCACCCACCTTCCTGCCGCGCATCCCACTCACATTTGGTTATGAACGGGATAACTATGACGATGGCGGATACTTTAAGCGCTTTACCAACCAGGTTTCGATGCAAGGACGCTACGCCGGATTTACCAATGATCTCACCTGGCAGGAAACGACCGGATCCTCCGAACTTTTTAACGGGGTATTTGCTCTTAGTTTTAACACCAATCGATACGGTCTTCGCGGCACCCTGAATTACGAAATGAAGCCCCGTGACGAGTTAACCAATGCAGCACTGACCATGGACGTACGCCGACTTGGCGTTTACCAGTTGAGCATGACCGTGAACCACTCGCTGGACCTTGACACGACGCGGTACACTGTCTCCGCCAGTAAACCTGTCGGCAATTATGCCCTGACATTGCTTGGTCGTTATGCGACTGATGACTCATATGAAGTCGGGCTCGCGTTTAATATCAGTCTGGGCCAGGATCCACGCACCTATGACTGGGAGTTCGATGCTCGTACCCTGGCCAGTCGAGGCAGTGTTTCGGCCCAGGTCTTCCTGGATAGCAACCAGGATGGTTTGCTGGATGAAGGTGAAGAGCCTTTACCAAACGTAGCTTTCGATATTAATGGCGGGCGTCAACAAATTCGCACCAACGACCAGGGTGTCGCCTTCCTCACCGGCTTACCCGCTCATAAAGCAGCTAATATTGAAGTAGTAAAAAGCACCCTGGAAGATCCCTTGTGGATATCGACAATTGAAGGCGTACGCATCGTGCCCCGGCCCGGCCAACCAATACAGCTTGATTTCCCGATCTTTATGACCGGCGAGATTGATGGTACCGTGCTATTCAGGCGTGAGGATAGAACCACCGGCGCTGGACGTGTGGTTCTGCAATTAATTGATCAAGGCGGTCGTGTTATTCAAAATATACAGACTGCCTATGACGGTTTCTTTGTCTTTAGTAGTGTACCTATTGGTAAATACCAGTTACGTGTGGCGCCAGAACAAATTAACGAACTTCAATTACAAACTCTTGATCCTTTAGAGATAGAAGTCAGTGTCGATAATTTGTTTGTCAGCGGTGCCGACTTCATACTTGAATCCACAGAATAACCAGGGTGCCCGGATTAAGGTGCTATCACTTCGCCTTACTTATATCAATGCGCTACTTATTACAAGCGCCTTTGTAGCTTCCCTGTATTTCAATGGCCTGGATCTTCGCTTTTTTGCGCTAACCCTTTGCTTGCTTTCTGCATCACTTGCTCTTAATTCATCTTACATTTACCGCTATGGATGGAGTATGGGCAATTTACTTATTCCCATCATGCTCGCTCTGTTCTGGTTCTGGCTTGGTGTTTCTATCTTCTTTAGCCAGGTTGGCTATCTAAGCATAGTGAATTTCTGGTGGGTTGGAATTTTTCCGCTTGCCTTTCTTGTTTACAGCTCTACCTCGGACAAAGATGACCTGTGGAAACTTCTCATCAAGCTGACTACTTTTGTGGTATTTTTGCTTTGTATTTTTGCTTTGTATCAAGTGTTTGCACTACATGAACAGCCGCGCGCAACTTTTTATAACAAAAATTCATTTGCGGCACTTATCAATCTGCTGCTTTTTCCTGTCCTTGCATTTATATTGCTAAATACGGATAGAAAACAACTCACTGCCTTACTCATAGCGCTATTTATCTTCACTCTTTTATTAGGATTAATTAACAGCCGCGGTGCCTTATTAAGTTGCCTCATCAGTTTTGTTTTGTTTGCTACTCTGGAAAAATTTCATATTAAAAGTCGCCGTTTTTATTCGATCCTCATCATCATGGCTATCGCGCTATTAGCAGCAAACATGGTATTACATTTTTCTCCTCATACAACGGGCGATGATATTGTTGATCGTATCATTACGCTACAGGATACAGGAAGCGCCGGCTACTCACGGTTTGTTATTTGGCAACCGGCCTGGGATTTGTTCCTGCAGCAACCCTGGTCCGGTATCGGTCTGGGCTCTTATTTCCTTGCGATTCCACCACTATTGCACATTGATGATCATAGTGCCGGTTTCTATGTCCATAATGACTATTTACAAATCGCGCTTGAAACCGGGATACCTGGTTTTTTATTTTTAACGGCAATCCTGTTTGTCACAGCGTTCAGATTCAGTAAGGTTATACGCATAGCAAGCCATGACGCACCACAACGTATTATTTTCATTTCCTTGTTCGCCGGTCTTTTTAGTGTCGCTTTCCACAGCATCTTCAGCTTTAATCTTTATATTTTGCCCATCATGCTTCTTGTTGGATTGTTTCTTGGACACTTTAATTATCTTGCTGATCTGTTACAGAACGCACCAACCAAACAGTGGCAACCTTCCGTTGTGTTTCGACCCTTAGTATACTATTTTTGTGTTGCCATTATGGCATTTACGCTTTTCAGTTATTTTGCGACTCTAGGTTTTGCTTATCATTATCAGCAATATGCTTATCAGTTAGCACTTGACGGCAAACTCAAAGACGCTCACCAGGCTTATCGTCTTGCACAAATACTTGACCCACGCACAGATAGTGCCTACTACGCTGATGCGAATTTATTGAGGAAAATTGCACTCGTTCTTGATGATCGACCTGATCTTGTGAACACACTACTGGACGAAGCGATTATTTTGCTTGACCGGGCTGAAGAACTTAATCCATTAAGACCAAATACTCCCTATATTCGTGGCTTGATCGTGGAACAATATCCAGACGGCGATAAAACTGAAGTCATAGATGCGTATCAAACAGCTTTAAGCCGTGATCCACGCTTCTTGCCGGCGCGAATCGCTTTAGCCCGCTATTTTATTAAACTGGATAAAAACGATGCTGCAAATCAACTTTTACGGGAAGGACTGGAATTTAGTTACCGCCAGGTGACACCATCCTACCTTGAGCTCATTGAATTAAATCATGCTGCCGCTGAACGAACGGGCAATACTGAGCTAGCTCATAACCTGTCTGCTATATTCAATAATTACCAGCAGATCTATGCCGGCATGAAGTCACATGGCGACCTGAATAACATTATCAACCCTTAATAGTTAATTCACGCTCCCTCATCCATGCCCAATTCTTTGATCTTGCGGGTGAGGGTATTCCTTCCCCAGCCCAATAATTTGGCCGCATCCTGCCGACGACCGCCGGCCTTTAGCAATGCCGTTTCTATCATCACCTTTTCAAATAAAGGCACCGCTTTATCCAATATGGCGGTGTCACCTTGGATCAATTGCTGCTCTGCCCAGGATCGCAAGGCCCCTTGCCAATCACTAACGGATTTAGTACGAAGTTCCGGTGTCAGGAGCTCTGATGGTAGATCGTCAAGGTGGATCACCTGTCCGGGAGACATGACGGTCAACCATCGACAGGTGTTTTGCAACTGGCGCACATTCCCGGGCCAATCCAATTTACTGAGATATTCAGTGCTCTCCTCATCAAGCGTCTTTGAGTCGACATTAAGCTCTTCACCGGCCTTGTGTAAAAAGTGTTTCGCCAGCAAAGGTATGTCTTCCCGTCGTTCGTGCAAAGCCGGTAAGTTTATACGTATGACATTCAAGCGATGAAACAAGTCCTCGCGAAAAGCGCCATCACTTACCCGTTTATCCAGGTTTTGATGTGTTGCAGCTATAATCCTTACATCCACTTTGACAGGGCTATGGCCCCCCACACGATAGAATTCACCATCGGCAAGTACACGTAACAGCCGAGTTTGTAACTCGGCAGGCATGTCACCAATTTCATCAAGAAACAGGGTTCCTTCATCCGCCTGTTCAAAGCGCCCTTTGCGAGCGGCCTGCGCACCGGTAAATGCACCTTTTTCATGGCCAAACAGTTCTGATTCAAGCAAGTCACGCGGGATAGCCGCCATATTCAGGGCAATAAAGGCCTTGTCAGCTCGTGGGCTATGGCGATGTAGCGCATGCGCAACCAGTTCTTTACCGGTCCCGGACTCACCATTGATTAATACGCTGATATTAGAATGAGACAGGCGACCGATGGCGCGGAACACTTCCTGCATGGAAGCTGCCTCACCAATTATTTCCATGTCTTCACTTAATTCGGCTTGTGTGTCAGCCCCGAGTTCACGATGATGCTTCACAGCACGGCGCGTTAACTCAACAGCCTCGTCCACATCAAAAGGTTTGGGTAAATACTCAAACGCGCCGCCCTGATAGGCAGATACCGCCGCGTCCAGATCCGTGTGTGCCGTGATAATAATGACCGGCAGATCCGGAAAATGACTATGAATACGACTTAGTAATTCAAGCCCATCCATACCTGGCATACGAATATCACTGATAATGGCATCAGGCTGTGAACTGTTCAGTGCTTTTAATACACTATCTGCTTGCTCATAGCTTTTAACCTCCATATCCGCTTGCTTAAATGCTTTCTCCAGCACCCAGCGAATGGAGCGATCATCATCGACCACCCAAACCGTATCCTTGCCCATCGTTTTCCTATCCTCAAATTGGTAATAACACTGTAAAAACCGTGCCGCCTGGCACGGATATGACTTCAATTAACCCATCATGTTGCTGGATCAACGACTGGGCAATAGAAAGCCCTAACCCGGTCCCTTCCGCGCGTCCGGTTACCATGGGAAAAAATATCTTGTCCAGTATGTCCTCAGGAATACCTGGTCCGTTATCAATAATTTCAATCCGCGCCACGAGGTCATAACGTTGTTTACCCAGCGTACATTTGCGCTCAATGCGGGTACGTAAGGTAATCGCTCCTTCATCCTCTATTGCCTGATAGGCATTACGCGTGATGTTCAGAAAGGCCTGTATTAGTTGATCGGGATCGGCCTGTAACTCCGGAATACTGGGATCATAATCTCGCACGATGTTCACGTTGCTTTTACCTTCGGCCAACAAGAGACTGCGGATATGTTCCAGCACATGGTGAATATTCGTATCACGTTTAATTGGCAGATTATTTGGGCCCAGAATCCGGTTCACCAGTTTTTGCAGCCGATCCGCCTCATCGATAATAACCTGGGTATATTCCTTCAGATCTTCACTGTCCAGCTGTCGCTCGAGCAACTGGGCCGCACCCCTTAAGCCACCAAGGGGGTTTTTTATTTCATGTGCCAGTCCCCGCATAATCTTTTGCGAGGCTTCTTGTTGTACAAGTTGATTTTCCTCTCGAGAAATGCGCAACAGCCGGTCGACTGAATGGAGTTCCACCAGGATTTCCGTTGCAAAACCAGGTTCGATGAGGGGCACGGCGGTAAAGTCCACCACTGCATGAATATCATTGCCGAGATCGAGGCTGACTTCATGCCGGGTAAAGGGGCGGCCGGACTGGAGGGCCCCCTCTAGCTGAAATTGTAAATCAGCGGACTCCCGGATCAGGGCCTGATAAGGTTGATTTAACAGGTGACGGGCACTGACAGAGAACAGCGTTTCTGCGGCTGGATTGACATATTTCAGGCGCATTGATTCATCGAACAACAACACCGCCGAATTCAGACTTTCCAGAATCCGTTGCTGCAAATCCACCTGGCTCACCATGCTTGATACCATGAAGACTTATTAGCAAGAACTAAACCAATACCGGTTAGTAATGACATATTTCGAGGCATTTTCGCCTGCTCAACATTAAATCTCAGAAAAACAACATAATAACTAAGGTTCTGCGTGCACTGAAACTGGCCATTCCTGCTGCCGGAATGACAATGAGTGTGCTTTGAGGCGATCAGAATACCAACAAATCGGTATTTATGCACCAAAATGGTGCGACAATTGCCTGCTGGGGATGATCGTCAGGGGTATAGCTGTATACGGTGAGCCGTGCGTCTTGCCGAATCTTGATCCTGGCTAGTTTCCCACGCTCACCCGCTGCAAATGAAAAACTATCTTGTCAGACGTAATCAGCGTATTGCCGTTGGAATCGACGATGGCCACTTCCAGATTATGGGTGCCGCGATCGGCATTTGTCATTTGTAGTATGGGCGAGCCCACCTTTTGCTCCAGGACCCTGCCATCCAGGCTCCAGCGATAACTGTGTCCCTTCCTCGCCATCGGGACCGATTTGGCTATCGCAGTAACTCTCCCTTCATTACTTCGAATTGCCTCATCATTCTCTGGCGCTGTTATTTCAATACTTTCATAAATCGCGGCGGGATCGGCTTCTGTATTTGATGTGCTGGAACGTGAGCTGGATAACGGTGGTGCCGAAGGCATGGTAAATGTCGAGCCTTTCGGCACCGTCATCAGTTCCGCATCTTCAATCGGCTTATCACTGTAATCCACCGAACCGTCCGGGTTAACACGCTTGTATACCCGATCCTGGGCAAACGCACTGACACACAAGGCCAAACCAGCAAGTATGAGAAAACTACGCATAAAATCAGCATAGCGGAAACCCCGCAGCGCTTCAATAACTTAGCGTGCCATGCAGGATTCTTGGTTTAGCTAACCGGCATAAAAAACGCCCCCGAAGGGGCGCTTTCCTTTCGATACCACGTCGCGACTTACAACGAGTAATACATGTCGAACTCGACCGGATGAGTGGTCATCCGCATGCGGGTAACCTCATCCATCTTCAATTCGATATACGCATCGATGACATCATCAGTAAACACGCCACCGGCTGTCAGGAAGGCACGATCTTGATCACCGCATCCAGGGCCATGTCGAGGCTGTGGCAAACGGTCGGGATTGCCTTGGCTTCTTCAGCGGGTAAATCATACAAGTCCTTGTCCATGGCTTCACCCGGATGGATCTTGTTCTGAATACCGTCAAGACCGGCCATCAGCAAGGCTGAGAACGCCAGGTAAGGATTGGCGGTCGGATCCGGGAAACGTACCTCGATACGACGGCCCTTCGGATTGGATACGAAAGGAATACGAATGGAGGCGGAACGGTTACGTGCCGAGTAGGCCAACATAACCGGCGCTTCAAAACCCGGAACCAGGCGCTTGTAGGAATTAGTCGAGGCATTGGTAAAGGCATTCAAGGCACGGGCATGTTTGATGATACCGCCTATGTAAAACAGCGCGGTCTCAGACAGGCCACCATAGCCATCACCGGAGAACAGGTTCTGTCCATCTTTGGAGAGCGACTGGTGTACATGCATACCACTACCGTTATCACCCACCAGTGGCTTGGGCATGAAAGTCGCGGTCTTACCATAGATATGTGCCACATTGTGCACACAGTATTTCAGGATCTGGTTCCAGTCCGCACGCTTGACCAGGGTATTGAAAAGGGTCCCGATTTCACATTGACCTGCTGTCGCGACTTCGTGGTGATGCACCTCGGTGGTCACACCCATTTCTTCCATAGCCAGGCACATGGCACCGCGCATGTCATTCAGGGAATCCACCGGCGGGACCGGGAAATAACCTCCCTTCATGCCCGGGCGGTGACCAATGTTTCCGTCTTCATACACACGCTCGGAGTTCCATTCGGCTTCTTCTGAATCTACCTTGTAAAAAGCGCCGCTCATATCCGCGCCCCAACGGACATCATCCAGGACAAAAAACTCCGGTTCCGGACCGAAGTAGGCGGTATCAGCAATACCGGTTGAATTCAGATACGCCTCGGCCCGCTTGGCCAGGGAGCGTGGGTCACGCTCATAACCTTGACCGGTGGCCGGTTCCACAATGTCACAAGTCAGGATCAGGGTGGGCTCATCGTGGCACGGGTCCATCACGGCTCTACTTCCTTCCGGCATCAGGATCATGTCGGACTCATTAATGCCCTTCCAGCCGGAGATGGAAGAACCGTCAAACATCTTCCCTTCAGTAAACAGATCGGCATCAACCTGATGAGTTGGTACGGATACGTGTTGTTCTTTTCCCCGGGTGTCGGTAAAACGGAAGTCAACGAACTTGACGCCGTTGTCCTTAATCATTTTTAAAACTTTGTCAGACATCACTCTTCTCCAAATATGAAAAAATGGTTAGCTAATAAAGCATGTTCCCTGCAGGTGCATGAACCATGCCACATGCCAAGCACACGTTTCTAAACGGTTTTTCAGATAATCCCCATCAAGTACTACGTCGCGACGCGCAATAAGAGTGCGCCTTTTATACGCCGCGCACCATTATGGTGCGTCATACATAACCCAGTGTTATGGCTGAAACATCGTCCAGTTTTTCCGCCACGGTATTGAATTGTGCCTGCAAGGCATCGCGACTCGCCCTGGTATCACTCTCCAATATGGCGAGGGGCAGTTTCAACTCCACCTCAATCTGGCCTTCCAGATAATGCAGCGTGACTTCTTCAATACGGCTGGCCGCATCCAGCCCCCGCCACTTGTCTTCCAACTTTGCCATCAGCTCCTGGCGTAATGGCAGCCCCGTATTGGGAGGCGTGACCTCATCATTTTCGGGGTCTATGTGTACCATGACATCCGCCACTTCTTCAATTTCTTTTATGATCCGCGCCCGCACCGTTTCACTGACATAGTGGCCTTCTGACACACTGATGTGTGGGGCTACCTGGATATGCACATCCACCAGCGCCTCACCGTCCATACGTCGAGTACGCAGAACATGCAGGGAAACAACACCATCAACATCGAGAATCGTTTGACGTATTGCGTCCAGCCGCTCCGCATCCAGACCCGTATCAACCAGCTCGCGAATGCTGTGCCAGGCGAGATCCCAACCAATCTTGGCAATCATCAAGCCCACCCCAATGGCCGCAATCGCATCGAGATACCACAAGCCCGCCATGCTGCCGGCCACACCCACCAGTACTACCACGGAGGAAATGGCGTCGGTACGACTATGCCAGGCGTTAGCGCGGAGCATATTGGAGTTGTACTTCCGCGCCACGTACATGGTGTAGTGGTAAATCGCTTCCTTGGACACAATTGAAATCGCCGCGACGATCAACGCCCCCATGCTCGGGATTAACAGTTTTTCAGGATTGAACAGCCGCAGGGTGGCGTCGATGCTGATACCAATGGCGACAACCAGAAGGGCGATTCCCAGGCCTACCGTGGCCACCGTTTCAAACCGGCCGTGCCCGTATGGGTGCTCCTCATCTGCTTCGGTATGTGAATGCTTGGCGGCATACAGGACGATCGCATCCGTGGCCAAATCAGAGAGTGAATGGATGCCGTCAGCAATCAGGGCCTGCGACTGGGACAGAAAGCCAAACTGAATCTTGAACACACCCAGCAACAGATCGACAACCGAGCCGATCAGGGTAACCTTGATCGTCTCCCGATAGCGGGGGTTTTTCTTGCCGGTTTGCGGCTCAGTTATTTGTGAATGCGGGTGCCCCAAGTCCTTCTACCTCAATAATTAATACAATTTCATCGTCCCGCTCATCCATGCTTTCGACCTTATGACCATTAATCCGGCACCAGGCTGGGATATCATTCTTTACCCCGGGGTCCGTTGCCACCACACGCAAGCGCTCACCGTGCTGCATCTCTGCAATGGCGTCCTGGGCCCGAATTACCGGTAACGGACACAACAATCGCCGGGCATCCAGCTCCCTGTCTATACGCGCCATTCGGGAGATATCTCGTCTTGCCCAAATGGCCGAACCTGTAATATCTGATGCTGCTCATCGGGTGTGATCACTTCAATTTCAACCTGCCCGGCATCACGACCCTGACCATAGCGGGCGGCAATTCTGGCGGCCAGATGAATGTCGTCATCATTCACTTCACCATCTATCAGTACCAGCGGGCCGGCATGACTGTGGGTGCGTAAATGGAGAAATTGTTTACGGTAACCTTCCAAGAACTTACCTTCACCTTCTTCGCGGGAAATGATCATCTTGAAATGCGGGCGAGGGCGCAAATGCCGCCCCACCTTTAATAACATGATGTCATCCAGCTGGTAATCCCGGCTTGAGCGGTGCTGCCACATATCCACCAGTTTTTCCGAATAGGCCTTGTCGGTGAGAAAGCAACAGCCCCCTGCCGGGGTTGCATAGTCGGTAAATCCATAATGTTGCGCAAGGGCCATTTGCGGTTTGCGCGATCGGCCATTGAAACCAAACAACTTGTCACGATTCACCCAGCCTTCACGTTCCGGCAGGGTGGGAGGGAGGTGCCTGGCACACAACGGCCGTAACAGTAAATCACCGGCACCCGACTCGTGCTGCACTACCGGCATGGTGTCCTTGCGTTGCGACATGGGGCGCTGACCCATCACCTCCCCGGTGATAATGAAATCAAAATCGTTTTGCTGGATCCACTCATAGGCCTTACGCACCATGAAGCCCTTGCAATCAAGACAAGGATTCATATTTTGACCATAACCATGCCGGGGATTCAGAAGTACCTCTTTATATTCTTCGATCACATCCACGATGTGTAACTTGATACCCAGTTGCTCCGCCACCCACAGGGCATTGTTGCGCTTGGGCCTTTGGCGGTCCTTGTTACGAATGGCGTGGGTGTGCCCTTCCACGCAAAACCCGGTGAAAAAATTAATGCCTTCCACATGGACACCCTGTTCCATGATGGCCCGGGTGGCCAGCATCGAATCCAGGCCCCCGGAAATAAGAGACACCGCTTTAGCTTGCGTAGACATGAAATTTCAAACGGAAATTATAACTGTGGGGTGAAAAACCCCAAGGATAGCAAATCCGCTCCGGCGTGGACATGCCGGGGCAGTCGCTTAAATCAAAATCAGTGCCAAGTCGGTTTTTTTGAGCGGGCAACCAGTAGCGGCTGACCTCCGGTCTGGCGCACCAGTTCGGCATAGGCCTGTCGACTGGCCGTATCCTGCCAGAGCTCATACGCTTGCACCGGTAAAAGCCCGGTGGTTTGCTGGCCGAGCACACGAATCGCCTGTAGTGTATCCATCGCGGCTATGAAATCCTTGGCAAGGAGCGCGAAAAGGTCGGCGGTTTTGCTCAGGCTGTCGGCCAGATTCTGGTATGCGCTACGCCCCAGCTTGACGTAGTAACTGACCCGCACGCGGCGGCGCTCGGCACGACGGGGAAACAAGCCCGAAAAGAGCAGGCATTGATCACCCACATCTCGCAGCGCCTCATTTCGCCGTGGGTGGGACTGCTGAAAGGCCTCAAGAAAGTCGAGCGCCAATATCCGCTGCGCCATCTCCGGTCGGCGCAGGTAACGCATCAGGGTAAACACCAGGTAACTTTCCAG
>CAJIAB010000470.1_pt1 | contig 12820 bp, 15 predicted proteins | sample 9199081 | NCBI WGS metagenome assembly CAJIAB01 (sample SAMEA7708262, study PRJEB35096) | sediment metagenome | biome: marine neritic benthic zone biome [ENVO:01000025]; feature: sediment [ENVO:00002007]; material: shallow marine sediment [ENVO:03000034] sea grass bed [ENVO_01000059] ... | reverse complement strand
TTACGGGTTCACGCATTCCAGGGATCATCATCAGATCCAGCAATAAATGCATAAACCCGGTTTGGCCGTTGGTATTGATTGCCAAAGCACCAAGATATGAACGGCATAGATCATCATTTTTTAGATCTTCCCAGCAGCGCCCCGAAATTGCGGCAAGAACCTCAATATCCCTTGCATGTTCCCCTGCCAGTACTTTGCGAATAAACGCCAGGCGTAAATCTTGATCGGGACAACCTGAAATTGCACGTAGGGATGCTACCGTAATGTCTCGAGAATTTTCCGGGTCTTCATCATTGCTGGCTCGATTAATAATGGTTCTGGCCACTTGTGGTGAGATAGTTTCGTGTTCCAGAAAACGACACAGTTGACCAAATGGTTGGGTTGGTAGGTGGGGAAGCGCCTGTTGTAACAGATCCTGGTTTTTTTGCTGATCCAGCCTCGTAATCACATCGGCAAGTCCCTGCATGCCAACAAACGCCCATTGATCATAGCCCTGTTTCCCGGACAGGTATTCTCTCGCATGTTCGTAAAAGCTTGATGGTGGTTGGTCCAGATGTTGGGCTGCTTTGGCATGAAACATCGCCATACTATCTTCGCCGGGGGTAAAGCCATGAGGTAATGCGGTCGGCTCATCATCGGTAGCCGTGGATTTCTCACTAGTCAGCATTTTTTGTCCCAGTTGTTCTATCAAATACTGCAGCAATTCATCACGTGCTACCGGGATTATTTTACCTAGCTCATCCAGGGGCAGTTTAAGGAACCAGATGAAATGCCGGGCTTTATCATCTGATTGCCAACCAATGATTCCCAACAAGGCATGCTGCTGTAATGGAGTTGGATAAGCGATTGTCTCATTTTCAAACTGATTGAACTGTTGCGGCGTAAGTCGAACCATCCGACGGCCCATATCATAAACAACATAATTGATACCCGCCTGTTGCAGGAAATCATTAAGCGATCGCACTGTCATCAACTTAAACTACAGGGCTTCAGCAAATAATTGTTCGGCAGGAAACTTTTGTTTATTCAGAAAGTCCTTAAGGATTTTTATACTTGTTGTTGAACCACAGGCATAAATATCAAAGTTATCAAGTTGAGGATAATCGTTGGTGATTTTAGAGAGACTTGTAGTGATGTCTTTCTGATTTGCCGTGTCAGGAATATTTGCTGGCGAATAACGGAAGTTATCAAAGGCATCCGCCCAGGCACGACCAAGGTTGTGCATATAAGGTTTGTTTTTGCCCTGATGAAACCAGTATAAATGTGAAAACTCGTTTACATCCAGCGTCATGGCGTGCTCAATCAGGCTTTTAATCGGTGCAAACCCGGTGTTAAATGCGATAAACATTAAGGGGCGGGTTGTATCTTCGCGCAAGATAAAACTTCCCTGGGGTCCTTCGACCATGATGGATTCAGAGTTTTGCATATGGTTAAATACATGGTCGGCAAAAGGTTTGCCCTGTTGCTGACAAATATGAAACTGCAGGTTTCTGTCATCGCAAGGACAACTCGCTATGTGATATTCAACCGGATCTATGCCGACGGTTGATAATGTAGCGCGTTGACCAGCCAGAAAACGTAAACGGTCGGTGCGAGGGGTACGCAAGTGTACAACCGCCAGGTTGTCGGTAAGCTTCTCGACCTTTTTTACACGGGCAGAAATTTTTTGTAATGGTATTTCTTCTTCGCTGCCTGCTTCTTCCGCTTCCAGCACAATGTCGCTAATCGCAGTATTGGAACAGGCCAGAATATAACCCTGGTTTTTTTCAGCCTCGGAGATAACGTAATCATGCTGCCGTATCTTTTTGGCTTCCCCGGAAATCAATTTGGCTTTGCATTTGCCACAGTTGCCGTTGCTGCAACCGTAGTTTATCGCCAGGCCGGCACTTAGTGCCGCCTCAAGTATTGAGTTGTTGCCCTCAACAAAAAATTCATGGCCGCTCGGCATGAGGTGGACCTGTGCCGCCATAACACGTAATACAGTATCTCGAATCATCAATTCATCCACTTCCGAGTCTTCAATAGGTTGGATCAGCGCATCATCAAGTTGTAGTCTTAATGCTGCCAGTGCTGAACCTGGGTTTGTTGTTTGCTCAAGTTCGAGTAATTTGTCCTGGGTTTGTTTTATGACATCGTTGAGCCACTGATTATGATGCTTGGTTTTTGCGAGTTCCTTGCTCAGGCTGGCAACACGCGCCGCCAGGGTGCTGAGATCCGGTGCAAGTAATTTACGTAGTTTTTCACCGCGCGCCCGTTTTAAGGCGTTGTCGATAATATTCTCAATTTTTTCCATCACCGCATTATCTTCCAGTTGAACCTGCGGATAGGCGCGAGTCAGATCATCTATATCGACCTGACCTTCAAAACTGGGTAACACTCCATCCTGGATTTGTTGTTGCAGGGTGCCGCGCGAAACACCAACCAGGCGAGCGGCGCGTGAGACTGTGAGTAATCGAGGCATACTATTTAATATAGTCTTTATTTTTATGAAAATTGACGAACTGGCCCGTATTCGTGTCGTCCGTGCCGTAAACGTTTGTAATTATGGATCATGATAATGGTTTTTAACACCGTGGGAGTATCAATAACGGGAACATCAATTCCAACAGTGAGCGCGACTTCGGCAGCCTCTTTTTCATTGATTTCAATAAATTGTGAGAGTGAAATTGTGTCTTTATCCAGATATTTACCTGAGGCGATCCCTTGACAGTAAATTTCTTGCAGGGTTATTAAATGGGCATCCCACTGAACTTCTTCACCCTGGAATGGCCCTCTGAACTGAATGTGTGCCGTTTGACCGCCCAGCGGAGATACGACTGTATAATTGAACTGGCGTTGATAGTTTGTCAACGGCGATGGTTTGTCTGAAGTCGGCATTTTTAAATAGCCACGGTCTTACTACCTGGGTTTATAGGGGCATGTTTCATGGCGTTATAAAACATTATCTTACAATGTAATATAGAATCCGTTTCTTTGTGACCCCATAATTCATTATGCGTGGGATGGTCACTTATTGTACAATATAAACTTGCTGCAATTTAGCGTATTTGAATCCAGAGGCCATACTCATGTCAGACAGCACTGATAAATCTGTTAGCCAGGAAGACCGTGCTGCTTTGGCACGGGGCATTATGTCAATCCTCGATAAATGGGGCCTGTCTGCGGGCGATCAAGTCAGCCTATTAAATCTTCCGGATAAGACGCCGACGCGAATGCTACGGCGGTATCGTGATGACACACCCTTGCCGGATACCAAGGAAGTGAATGAACGTGTTGCGCATATCATTGGTATTGCCGATGCGTTGCGAACATCCTACCCACATAATCCTTCGATGGGGCTTGTCTGGATGAAGCAAAAGAACAAGCGGTTTCAGCGTCGTGCCCCGGTGAGCGTGATGGTGGAAGACGGACTGGATGGCATTGTTGCGGTGCGCTCACATCTGGATTGTGCGTTTGACTGGTTTAACTCCTGAATCTCTTTTTTTGTCCTAAGGCACAAGATAAAAAGTCGGCTGTATTGCCGACTTTTTGCCTTGGAAGTCATGAGATAATTCGACGGCTTATTTATCTTTCTGTGACCGCCGACCTAGGCGGCCTTCAAAAGCCACTATCGATTTTACTATTTCCGAATAGGGCAGGTTCTCCAGCGAGCCGAACTGTTGTACAGCGGTCTCTGCCAGGCCATTGATATCATGTACCTGGTCGTCGTCACTCTTCTCAGGCTGTAGGAGTTTCTGAATCCCCAGCATGCCACCGATTTGTACCTTAACTTCCTTGGCGTGGGGCAGGGGCCCAGGCACACTAGTCATCTGCAAGGCAAAACTGGCGTTGTTACGTAATAATTCCAGCAATTGCTTGCAACGGTTGCAACTACTTTCGCCGGTACAGGAAACACCTTCGCGATCTGCGAGGTTAAAGCGTTGGGACTTATTGCATGAGCAACGACGTGCATTGATGGCTTTTTCAAAAACGCAACGCCGCTCATTGACTTCCCGGTAAGTTTGCCTGTATTCCGTTTCGTCCACGCTGAACTACTTTTCCCATTCACGCAAGATAGGTGCTTCCCTTTGTTCTGACAGGCGTTCTTCCGCTTCCAGCTCGTTCTCGGCGAAAATAATTTTGTAGGTCAAAGCTTTGTCCTCATCTTGATCAGCACGTTTTTCTTTAACAAAGTTCTTGGCCTGTTTGAAGTTCTCGAAATCAGAGACTTTCTCCAGATTTTTAACCAGATTGGTAACACCCGGTTTAATTAAATATACGTAGTACGGCATAACAGGTTCCCTGTGTTTGGACAGTTGTGAATTTCGATTTGTGCCCGGACAGGCAGCAATTCCTTAAATAAGGGGTGCACAGCATAGCTTCAAGGCCTGGGCGACTCAATACCTCATATCAAACATGGTAGGATCCGGGGTTTTCAGGCTGCGGGAGGGCATGACTATTACCGGACAAGACCAGGGGTTACTGTTGGCCATTACGGAATTGGGCGGTTATCCCGATTTCACCCCCATCTACCAGCATCATGGATTTGAGGTCGAAAAGGTAACTTCGGTCCGTAATGCCGTCAGGCTGATGAAGAAGATCACGCCTCGGGTCATCGTGGCCGAGTTCAATTACCAGTCTGATTTCCGCGATCGTACCAGTAGCCTGGAAACCTTAATGGCGGTACTGCAACGGATGCCGGATACCCACGTGATTGTGTTTTATGAACAGGACTTCGCGCACCAACTGGAGAGATTGACCAGTCGTTTTCCCGTCCATGCTGCGCTGTCATTTCCGATTGAGGAATTGACCCTCGAGGAAGCCCTGCGGACGAGTGCAAAAATCTAGGGGTTTTACTTGTTAACCAAGGCCAGTTTGGCCTGACGAGACAGGCGTTTTATGGCAATTTCCCGCTTCAGGGCGGCAGAACGTGATACGGTCTGTTCGGTATATACCAATGTGACGGGGCGACGGGCGCGGGTGTACTTGGCGCCATTTTGTCCAGTGTTGTGTTCTGTTACTCGCGTAGCCGGATCGGTGCTGATACCGGTGTATAAAGTATTATCACAGCAGCGCACAATGTAAACGTACCAGCTTGCTTGGGGCACAGTGACAGTCATTTCACCTGTTGACTTAAACTCAGGATTTAAACGCTTTAAGCTCCGCCAATCCTTCCTCCGCAATATCTCGAACTTCAGCACTTTCATCCTGCAGGCGCGCCTCAAGAAAGGGGATGGCAGCCGGGGCGTGGGTGAGTGAGAGATAATGGGTGGCATCACTGCGGAGTGACTGACGCTCATGCTGCGATAGACGGCCCAGCTCCTCGATCAAACTGTCCAGGTCAGTGCTTGCCGCAAGTGTTTCCAGCAAAGCATCTACCCCGATACGGACTTTCAAATCAGTATCTTCCTGTTCCAGTAATGGAATCAGGGCACTTAACCATGTGGGCTGTTCGGTCAGCAGTTTTTCCATGGCATCGAGATTGCCTTGTTTAAGCTGATCCTGCAGATAGGTACTCATGCCTTCCATACTGCCGGCTCGCTCCGCCCATTCGCGCAACTCTGCCGGACTGTGCAATCCTTGGAGGATAAAAGGCCCGAGCTGTAACCACGGCACCGAACGCACTCCCAGTTCCTGGGCCCGCTCCGGCTGGTTAACGATGTTGGTGACCTGTAACGAGCTGATGACGCCTTCCTTGATTAAGGTGCTCAATCCTTCCAGTACGACCGGGCAATGGGCGCAGCCAGTAGCAATAAGGAGTTCGGCGTTGGGTGGGGTAGAGGTGGTTGCAGACATAATGGTTGGTATCAATTAAATAAGCAGGAGCGCAATGTTGGGTGTGTGGTGGATAATGCTTAAGCCTCAATATCAGGAATCAGCTTACTGCGGATCTGGGAAATTTGATCCTTCAGCACCAGTTTACGCTTTTTCATGCGGCGTAACTGCAATTGGTCAAAATCGGGATCCAGAGAGAGACGGTTGATAACATCATCCAGATCACGATGCTCAAGGGTAAGCTCGTGGAGTTTGGTACGCAGCATCTCGGTTTCTTCTTCCAGCATGCAAGCCGGTCCTTCTCCAGGTAAGTGCTTGAGTTTAACTTAACAGATTATCATGCTATTAATTTTAACTTATGCCATTGCTCAATCAAAGGAATCCGCTGCAGATCGGCTATAATGCCCTCCCTGATAAAACAGATTGCCGCCGCCGTAACCACGTATGTCCCCCTTAGTGTCCCTGAAGAATGTTTCCCTCAGTTATGGTCATGTGCCGTTACTCGACGGGGTTGAATTGGCGCTTGAAGCGGGGGAAAGAGCCTGTCTGGTCGGGCGTAACGGCACGGGTAAATCCAGTCTGCTGCGCCTTATCTATGGTGAAAGCTTACCGGATGACGGTGACGTCTGGCGGCGCGATAACTTGCGTATCGCCCGCCTGGAACAGGATTTACCGGCCGCAGTCACGGGTAGCGTATTCGATATCGTGGCCAGTGGGCTGCATGAGTTAGGCGATTTGGTACGCCGCTATCACCATGCCCTGGCCTGTTTGGAAGAGAGTCAGACAGATCGTCATGTGCAGGAGCTGACTGAATTGTCACATGCGCTGGATACGGCGGACGGCTGGCGTTTTGAGCAGCGTGTCGAAACTGCGATTTCAAAACTGGGCCTGCCGGCGGATCAATTGATGAATACCCTCTCCGGGGGTATGCAGCGCCGGGTATTATTGGCCCGAGCGATTGTGTGTGAACCGGACTTGTTATTGCTGGATGAGCCCACCAACCACCTGGATATTGAAGGCATTCTCTGGCTGGAAGAATTCCTGCTCGACTTTAACGGGGCGATTTTGTTCATTACCCATGACCGGGCCTTTTTGCAGCACCTGGCGACACGCATTCTTGAACTGGATCGGGGGCAGTTGACTTCCTGGCCGGGGGACTATGCGCATTATCTTCGTAAGCGCGAGGAAAGGCTGGCGATCGAAGCGGAACACAACGCCAAGTTTGATAAAAAACTGGCCCAGGAAGAGGCCTGGATTCGGCAGGGAATCAAAGCACGGCGGACTCGAAACGAGGGGCGGGTTCGTGCCCTCAAAACGCTGCGGACCGAACGGAGTCATCGACGGGAACAGCCCGGGAAGGCGCGCCTGGAGCTGGAGCAAGCTGAGCAGTCCGGCAAACTGGTGGTGGAAGTAGAGCATGCCTGCCTTAGCCTGGGAGGGCGAGAAATCATTCATGACTTTTCCACCCGGATTCTGCGTGGTGATCGAATTGGGATCATTGGGCCGAATGGCGCGGGTAAATCAACCCTGATACGGATGTTATTGGGTGAATTAGCCACAGACAGTGGCACCGTACGGCTGGGAAGCAAGTTGCAAGTGGCCTATTTTGATCAGACCCGGGCTCAGCTTGATGCAGAGAAATCAGTGTTGGATAACCTCAACCAGGGCAGCGAAATGGTGACCATTAATGGTCGCCAACGTCATGTAATCAGTTATTTGCAGGATTTTCTGTTTCCACCCCAACGAGTCCGCTCGCCGGTGAAGAGTCTTTCCGGTGGAGAACGCAACCGCCTGTTGTTGGCCCAATTATTTACACGACCTGCCAATCTACTGGTCCTGGACGAGCCGACTAATGACCTTGACGTGGAGACACTGGAACTCCTGGAAGAACTTCTCGGCGAGTTCGACGGTACCATCCTGTTGGTCAGTCATGATCGGGCGTTTCTGGATAACATTGTGACCAGCACGTACGTATTTGAAGGCCAGGGTCGGATTGGCGAGTACGTGGGCGGCTATGAGGACTGGCAACGCTATCAACGCAAGATGAAAATGGCCGCCCCCTCACCTGAGAACAAGCTCGCAAGCGTCATGGCGCCTGTATCACAGCCAATTGAGGCGGGTCACAAGCGTAAGCTTAGTTATAAGGAACAACGCGAACTGGAAATGTTGCCGGAAAAAATAGAGCAGCTTGAAAGCGAACAGCAACACCTGCAACAGCAGGTTAGCGATAGCGGGTTTTACAAACAGGAAGATACACACATTGCAGCAACGCTGGCGCATTTAGAAAAGGTGACTTCGGAGTTGGAGCAGGCCTACGCGCGGTGGGAGAATCTGGAATAGCGACCCGGGACATGTCGCTTGTCGTTGTCCCGTCCGGCTAATCGTTGGCCGGGTCTGAGTCGGTTTTTTTCTTCAGACCGCTGGTATCGAGTTTTACCACAACAGATTTCTGAGGCTCATCAACATAACGGGGCCGTCTTTCTGACGGACGACCGGCAGCCTTAGCCAGTTCCCCTTCACGGGTACTGATCAGTTTCAGGCAATCGCGAATACTTAGAATAGTCTCTTCCGATAGTGGGTGTTTTAGGCCGGGTTTGGTGTAAGTGTCCTTGGCGACATCGGTAAGGACTTTCCGCATCATCTGCAGAATTTGCTCTTCTTTGGAAAAATCATTATCAGACATGTGGGTACCGTGTAAGGCTGTGAATTTGGCGAACAAACGTCTATTCTAACAGGATGTAAGCTAGGGAACCCTGGATTTTCACTCCAGACCAGATTTGGATGATCCAGGACAAGTTTAAGGGTTTTGTTTCTATCTCAGTTTAAGGTGTGACTGTGGCCACTGAATTGAAGAGCATTAATTGTAAGGAAGCCTGGCAGATGATGCAGGATGATCCCCGTGCTTATCTGCTGGATATTCGCTCCAGTATGGAATACCTTTTTATTGGCCATCCCCAAAGTGCGATTAATATTCCCTGGATTGATGAACCCGACTGGAAGGTTAATCCACATTTTGCCACTGAAATTCGCAAGCTACTGCTGGGTGGCAAGATTGAGCATGGCGAGATCCATTCCGCGCCGGTATTGTTAATCTGCCGCAGTGGTAAACGTTCTGTAGAAGCTGGGGAGTTGTTGTTACGTGAAGGCTTTGTAAATGTCTTCAATATCGATGAAGGCTTTGAAGGGGAACTGGACGAGAAACATCATCGCAGTACCCTCGGGGGCTGGCGTTATCATGACTTGCCGTGGGAGCAATGCTGATATACTCCGCGTTTTAAAATTGCTTAGTCGTTGTCCATGTCTGCCAGCCTTATTTTGCATGTTCGTGAGCCCGCTTATGTCCCCGCCAGTATCACTGTCATAGAACAGCTGTTACTGCAAGTGGGGCTCATCGGCAAGCCTTGGGGTGACAGCGCGCAACGACGTTATTTAATCGGCGAGCACTTTCTACAACTGGTGACCTTTCTCGGGTGCGCTCCGGCAATTGAGCTGGCGCCACCAGCAAATGGTAATACCGAATTCTGTCACGTTGGCATCAGTGATATCACTGCTGTTCCCAGATTCATGGCCGATAGCCGGGATGTCTTGCCGCGTTGTCCCCATTGTCGCAAACGTTATACGAACTGGCAGTCCGCCATCCAGTCCTGGCGTAGAGATCCAACTTACCAGACACAATGTTCCACCTGTCAGCAAAAGCTGTCACCCATGGAGCTGGACTGGCGTCAGTCCGCCGGGTTTGGACACTTCTTTATATCTATCTTTAACATCTACCCGCGTGAAGCGATTCCTACCGAGGCTTTGCTGCTTGCCCTCGGAAAGGCGACTGATAAAACCTGGGATTATTTTTACACCTGCGAGTCGGGCGAACTGGAAGGTGAATAAATAATTTGTGTTGACAGTATTGGGTCGAGCGTACACACTTACCGCTATGTTTCAGAATTTTTATTTTCCCATGTGTGCCATTGTGCTGCGCCTGACTAAGGCATGGCACGTGAATATGTGGCCGGAGAAGTCTGTTACATGATGTAGTAAACATGGATTCAGGATTTAAAAGGCCACAGCTTCGCAAGAACTGTGGCCTTTTTATTTTTGCCATTCGTAAGGGAGAAAATGAATGTCAGTACCGGCTGCCTATCTGGGGATCATCATTATCTGGTCTACCACGCCGTTAGCGATTAAATGGAGTGGTGAAGAGGCGGGTTTTCTGTTTGGTGTGGCATCACGTATGTTGATTGGTGCCGCAGTTTGCACGCTGCTATTGCTGATATTGGCGCGTAAATTACCATGGCATCGCGAAGCTCGCCAGACCTATCTGGCCGCCGGGCTGGGTATTTATGGTGCCATGATGAGCGTCTACTGGGGCGCGCAGTATATTCCATCCGGCCTGATATCGGTGCTGTTCGGACTTACCCCGATTGTTACCGGGATTATTGCCGCCATATGGCTGCAGGAACGCAGCCTGACAGCAAGTAAACTGGCCGGTATCTTTCTGGGAATCGTCGGCTTGATTATCATTTTCGGTACAGGTGTTGAGCTGAGTGAGGGGGCCGTGTATGGCATTGTGGCGGTATTGCTGGCAGTGATTTTACATTCAGTCAGCGCTGTGTGGGTCAAATCAATCAGCGCCCGCTTGCCGGCGCTGGAAGTGACTAATGGCGGGTTACTGATTGCGGCGCCATTATATCTGGTGACCTGGTTACTGTTCAGTGATGGTTTGCCTGAAGACATATCCACCCGGACTGCTTTGTCGATAAGTTATCTGGCCGTGTTTGGTTCAGTGCTCGGGTTCATTATGTATTTCTACGTCCTTAAGCATATAGATGCCAGTCGTGTTGCTCTCGTGACCTTGTTAACACCTGTGTTGGCATTACTTCTCGGGCAAGGATTGAATAATGAGACCATCAACCCCGCAGTCTGGGTGGGGACGTTCAGTATTCTGCTGGGAATGAGTGTTTACCAGTGGGGGGCTCGACTTGTGTTAAGCTTGCGAAGAGTATGAACTGCTAACGGCCCGTTGTTCAGGAAATAATGATGAGACTGATTGGTTATTGTTGCAGGCTTGGCCTGATCTTTACGTTGTTATGGCTAAGCGGCTGCAGCAATGATCAACGTCTTAAACAGATCCTCAATGACGGTGAACTTGTTGTGGCGACGCGCAATGCGCCGACCACTTATTATGAAGGACGCGACGGTCTTACCGGTTTTGAATACGAGCTTGTTCAGGGCTTTGCCGAGCATCTCGGAGTGACCCCCCGCTTTGTGGTGAAAGACAATCTGGGCGAGATTTTACCGTTATTGGAAACAGGCGAAGTAGATATCGCTGCAGCCGGCCTGACCCGCACCGAAGATCGTGACAGTAATTTTCTCTTTGGGTCCACTTATCAGATCGTTAAACAACAGGTCGTTTGCCGCCGGGGTGGTAAACGGCCGCAAAAAATTGAAGACCTGGAAGGAATTGAGCTGGTTGTGCCGGCACGCACGAGTTACGTTGAACGTTTGACTTATCTTAAACGTTACCATCCTTATCTGACCTGGCGGGCGGACGAGCAGCTCAATACTGAAAACCTGCTGGAAGAAGTCTGGCGCAAGCGTATTGAATGTACCGTGGCGGATTCAAATATCGTTGACATAAACCAGCGTTATTATCCCGAGCTGTCGGTACAGTTTGATATTTCCGAGCCGGAAATCCTTGCCTGGATACTGCCGAAAAATGCAGACAGCCTGCAGGATGCCGTGGATGACTGGTTTGAAAACATTGAGGAAGACGGCACCCTGACGCAATTGCTGGAGAAGTACTACGGCTTTATCGAAGTCTTTGATTACGTGGATATACGAATCTATAAGCGTCGTATTCATCAGGTTCTTCCCAAATATCAAAATTATTTCAAAGCCGCGGCAAAAAAATACAATTTAGACTGGACCCTGTTGGCGGCAATGTCTTATCAGGAATCCCATTGGGATCCGCGCGCCCGCAGTCCCACCGGGGTGCGCGGCATCATGATGTTAACTCTGAATACTGCGAAGGAAGTGGGTGTAAAAAGTCGATTCGATGCTGAGCGGAACATTTGGGGCGGTGCGCGTTATTTAAAGCGCATGTACAATCGCCTGCCGGACAGCATCACGGATCCTGATCGTGTATACATGGCATTGGCTGCCTACAACGTGGGTTATGGCCACTTAATGGATGCGCGGGAACTGGCCACTCGACTCGGCAAGAATCCGGACAGTTGGAGTGAACTGGCGGAAGTATTACCGTTATTGTCACGCAAGCAATATTACAAGACTCTCAAGTACGGTTATGCCCGCGGCTATGAGCCGGTAACCTATGTGCGGCGAATTCGTGATTACCAGGATATTCTGGAAAAAGAATTAAAACAAAAACAGCATAAAAAGCGTTGAAGCGTCATATCTCAACGGAATAAATACTTATTCTAGATATCGGAAGTTGCATACTTCTGTTTCACGTAGTCTTCTACGATCTGTTGAAACTCGCCCGCAATGTTGTCGCCTTTCAAGGTGACGGTTTTTTCCCCGTCGACATAAACCGGAGCCACGGGTTTTTCGCCGGTGCCGGGCAGGCTGATGCCGATATTGGCGTGTTTGCTTTCTCCCGGGCCATTAACCACGCAACCCATCACGGCGACAGTCATTTCCTCCACGCCATGATGTGTTCTACGCCACTCGGGCATTTTGTGTCGCAGATAAGACTGGATATCCTGGGCCAGTTGCTGGAAATAGGTACTGGAAGTACGGCCGCAACCCGGGCAAGAGACAACCATGGGAGTAAAGGAACGTAGTCCCATGGATTGCAGAATTTCCTGCGCCACCACCACTTCCTGGCATCGATCGCCACCCGGCTCGGGAGTGAGGGAAATACGAATCGTGTCCCCAATGCCTTGTTGTAATAACACGGAGAGTGCCGCGGTCGAAGCCACGATGCCCTTGGAACCCATGCCGGCCTCGGTCAAGCCGAGATGCAGGGCATAGTCGGCACGCTGGCTCAGCATCGTGTAGACGCTGATCAGATCCTGCACCGCCGATACCTTGGCCGAAATCACGATCTGGT
>CAJIAB010000537.1_pt1 | contig 12958 bp, 13 predicted proteins | sample 9199081 | NCBI WGS metagenome assembly CAJIAB01 (sample SAMEA7708262, study PRJEB35096) | sediment metagenome | biome: marine neritic benthic zone biome [ENVO:01000025]; feature: sediment [ENVO:00002007]; material: shallow marine sediment [ENVO:03000034] sea grass bed [ENVO_01000059] ... | reverse complement strand
CGCTGAGCCTGGCCTCGACACTACAGGCCGAAACCCTGGAGATGCCGACGGAATCCGCTGCGCCTGCATCAGCACCGGCAGCCACGGGTTATACCGTCACCCTGCCAGGCCGGGGTATGAACATGACCCAGGTGGAAGAGAAATTCGGCCCGCCACTGCAAAAATTGCCTGAAGTGGGCGATCCACCAATCACTCGTTGGGAGTATTCGAATTACACGGTGTATTTCGAATACGAGTTCGTCATCAACAGCATATTGAACAGCGCTGCAGGGAAACCCGCACCCGAAAGTCTTAAAGTGGTAGCCCCGGCAGAGCCCATGGAACCGACGGAACCTATGTCACCCACTGAGCCCATGTCGGCGACTGAGCCTATGGCCCCGACTGAACCCATGCCGGCCGAGATACCGTCACCGTTCGAGGGCGTTGAAATCATCACCGATTCTGAAGAGCCCATGCCCATGCCTATGCCGGAAGCCGAGATGGACGCTCCCGTACCGGTCATTGATCTGGAAGGGGAAACCGTCATTCCCGACGAGGCCCCGTGAGCAATCGACGGGATTAGGCTCCTCACAATTGACCGCGCAGGCTAATACCATTGCGCACCCTACCCGCTGAATGGGCACCGCAATCCGGTGTCATGCTCACCTGGCCCCACTCACAAAGTGACTGGGCCAGCAACCTCGATGCTGTCGAACGGGTCTACCTGGAGTTGGCGCAGGCAATATGTCCCCGTGAATTATTACTGGTGGTCTGTTATGACCTCGATCACCAACAACATGCTCAAACTTTATTGAGCACGGCCAGCATCGCGCCATCCCAAATACGCTTCGCCCTGCAAGCCAGTAATGACTGTTGGGCGCGTGACCACGGTCCGATCACCATCCTCGAAAACGGCCAACCGCACCTGCTGGATTTTCAGTTCAATGGCTGGGGTGGCAAGTATCCTCATGAGCTCGATAACCGTATCACTGCGGGACTGCATGCCGTCGGGATCTTTGGACCTGCGTCCATGACCTCACTCGAGCTGGTGCTCGAAGGTGGCAGTATCGACTCGGACGGCGAAGGCACCCTGCTCACCACCCGCGCCTGCCTGGGGCATCCTGCTCGCAATCCACAACTCTCGATGGCTGAGATCGAGCAGCAGCTTAAAGAGTTATTCGGTGTTGGACGCATTCTCTGGCTGGAGCACGGCGAGTTGGCGGGGGATGACACCGACAGTCATATCGATATGCTGGCACGCTTTTGCGATCCCCGGACCATCGCCCATAGCGCCTGCACCGATCCAGACGATGTGCATTTTGTTGAGTTGTCCGCGATGCAACAGGAGCTGGCCGCCATGCGGCGGTCTGACGGAAAAGCCTATCACCTTGTCGCCCTGCCGATCCCCCAGGGGATATACAACGAGCAAGGGAAACGCCTGCCGGCCAGTTACGCCAATTTTCTTATCATCAATGACGCGGTACTGGTGCCCCAATATGGTGATGCGGGGGATGCGGATGAGCTTGCACTTGAACGATTAACGGCCTGTTTTCCCATGCGCAAGGTTATAGGGATTGATTGTCGCGCCGTCATTGAGCAGTTCGGCAGCCTGCATTGCCTGACCATGCAGTTGCCTGAAGGCGTATTGAAGGTAACTTAACGTAGCGGGATTTTGGGGAACGGGGAAACCAGCCACCAACGATCGGCGTCACTATCCCATTCCCAGATTTGTTGCTCGTTGAATTTCCGCTCAATCTGGGTATCTTCGTTGACATAACGAATTTGCACTAACTGGATGACCTGCAACTGCTTGAGCTTGTCATCACGGTAGGATGTCTGGAGGATATCGTAGCCCGTTACCTTGATTTTCTTGAACTTTGCGAGTTGCTGCGGAGTAAAATTTATCGGCTCTTTGCGAAACTGGTTCATCTGTTCGATACCGGACCAGCGCAGGGCTTTTTCATACTGAATCAGGGTCAAATCGAGTTGGGTGTTTCGGGTGCTTACTTCCGCGCAAGCGGATAGCAAAATAACCAGTCCAATCAAGGCCAGACGCCGCATATCTATCCCCTTTATTGTTTTGCAATTTATTGCGGACAGTATACTGAATGCCTGCCATGGAATATATAATGCTAATCGACCTCAAATACCAATAATGGCTTGCCGAACACGAGTATCTTTACATGACACGACGTACACTCCCTGTGGCTCTGGTTCAGCACGCCTGCACTCCTGTGCGTGATGACAATCTACAACGCAGCACCAGCGGTATTCGTCAGGGGGCAAAACAAGGTGCACAACTGATCCTGTTACAGGAGTTGCATAGCTCACTGTACTTCTGTCAGACCGAAACTACCCACCACTTTGATCTGGCCGAATCGATTCCCGGACCGACTACGGAATTACTGGGCAAACTCGCCAGGGAACTGCAAGTGGTGATTGTCGCCTCCTTATTTGAAAAGCGCGCCGCCGGTCTGTATCACAACACTGCGGTGGTGCTGGAACGAGACGGCAGCCTCGCCGGCCGTTATCGAAAAATGCATATTCCCGATGATCCGGGCTATTACGAAAAATTCTATTTCACCCCGGGCGATCTGGGTTTCCAACCGATAGCGACGTCGGTGGGTAAACTGGGGGTGCTGATCTGCTGGGATCAATGGTTCCCGGAAGCCGCCCGACTCATGGCCCTGGCCGGTGCCGATCTGCTGCTCTACCCCACGGCAATCGGCTGGGACGCACAGGATGGTGACGCTGAACAACAGCGGCAGCGTGAAGCCTGGCAAACCATTCAACGCGCCCATGCCGTGGCAAATGGGTTGCCGGTCTTGAGTTGTAACCGGGTTGGGGTCGAAACAACGCCGGATAGTGATAGCGAGCTCCACTTCTGGGGTTCCAGTTTTGTCACCGGCCCGCAAGGCGAAATCCTTGCTCAGGCACCGGCTGATAAAGATGCCGTGTTGCTGGCCGATATTGATCTGCAACGTAGCGAAGCGGTCAGACGTATCTGGCCCTATTTGCGCGATCGGCGCATTGATGCCTATGCGGACCTGAGCCTGCGTTACCGGGATCAAAACGGGGATCAACATGGGGTTCAACCAGACACAGGAAAAGAGTCATGACAGATCAGGCAGAACAGCAACGCCGATGGGGGAAATTCATGGTCGGCGCCATGTGGATCCTGCTATTGGGCCTGCTCACGCTATTTTTTGGAGACTTTCTGGACAAACAGCATAATCCGAATCAGCAAATTGCCAGTGTGCAGCGCGATGGCCAGCAGGAAATCGTACTACAACGTAACAAGTACGGTCATTATGTCGCCACCGGCATGATCAACCAGCAACCGGTGGTGTTTATGCTCGATACCGGGGCCACCGATATTTCCATCCCGGAAAATGTCGCAAAACGTCTTGGTCTTGAACGAGGACGTCCGGTGACCTATCAAACTGCCAATGGCCCCGCGATTAACTACACGACACAACTGGATGCCGTAAGCCTGGGCAATATCACACTCTATAATCTTGCCGCCTCAATCAACCCCAATGTGGATCACGAGGATGTCTTGCTGGGAATGAGTTTTCTGAAACATCTCGAATTCAGCCAAAAAGGTAACTTATTGACTTTGAGACAATAATCTTGTCAAACTGTGAGTGAGTTCGCATATCACGTTAAATACGCAAGCGATTAGGCCGATAGACTGAAAATATACTTAAAACACAATAACATCGGGACAACTCTTATGAAGACACTAAATACCCTGGCCTGTGCCGCAATCCTGTCTCTTCCTGGCATTAGTATGGCCGATACATTGTCTGTTGCCGTCGGCGGCGGCATGTGGCAGGCCGACCCCAGCGGTAATTTCCGCAACCAGAGTGCCGGCGACACAACTAATATCGATGTGAATGATGACCTATTCTGGAAAAAAGAAGACCAGACTTACCTGTTTATCACTTTTGAGCATCCCGTGCCGATCGTTCCCAATGTTCGCATCATGTCCAGCAACCTGGACTACTCGGGCAGTGGAATCGCCAGTTTCACCTTAAATGGGGAAACTTTTAGCGGTAATGTCGCCAGCGAAGGATCGCTGGATCAGACCGACATCCTCGCCTATTGGGAAGTGCTGGATAATGTGGTCAGTCTTGATCTGGGCCTCAATGTCAAATTTCTCGATATCTCCTATAGCGTTGCCAGTACTGGCGTATCAACCAGTGACAGCGCGGATTTAACGGTCCCCATGCTGTATGGCGCAGTTGGTGCATCACCCATACCCGGTCTGTACCTGGGGGTGGAAGCTAGCTGGATGGGCTATGACGGTAACGACCTGACCGATCTGACTGCCAAGATTGCCTATACCACGGATTTTCACTTGGGCTTCGAAGGAGGATATCGCAGCCAAAGTTACACACTCGATGATGTCGATGGTTACTTTGGTAATCTGGACTTCGATGGACCATTCCTGGGAGCTTACCTGAAGTTCTAAACCACACATTACATTACCGCTTCATCAAAAAAGCCGGACTCAGTCCGGCTTTTTTATAACCCTGCATTGTTTGCTTGATTACATACATCCGTAATCACAACAACTATACTTTTTTTGCAACTAGCGATTCACCTCGAACCAAACTGCGAGGTTATAACATGCGCTATGTTCTGTTAATCCTGATGCTGTTCTATACCACCCTCGGTACGGCGGCGGATGGCCCGCGCTATGTCACACCCCCCTATGAAGAACCAAAGGTGGTGTATGACTTTTACCTGGATGATCCACAAAAAATTCACGCGGCCCTGTTCTGGATACGCTCCCTCGTCAATCCGTTAATGGAAGAACCGTACGGTTTTGCCCCTGAAATGATGGACATCAAGGTCGTGATTCACGGCGCCGAGATCGTCACGGTGGCCAAAAAGAATTATCCCAAGTACAAGAATGCTGTCGATCGCATGCGCTATTACGCCTCACTGGGCGTCGAGTTCAAGGTCTGCGGCCTCGCCGCCGAGGATTTCGATTACAAGCTGCAGGACTTTCAGGAGTTTATCGAGGTGGTTCCCTCGGCCTTCACCGAACTGGTCCACTGGCAACAGCAGGGCTACGCCGTCATTCGTCCTACGATAGTACCCCGCCACTACAGTATCGAAGAAATCCGCTAACCCATCTGCCACGTCGCAGATATCATCTAGTTCATGAACAGGCTAGAATAAGCGCCCTTTTGTAGCTCGTTAGTCGCCTTTATTGATTGCTTTCCCATGACCGACACCCGCATCAGCCCGCTTCGCCCGGCCTTGCCGCAAAACCGCGGCGCCATTCACCACTGGGGCCATTTATATGGCGCCAGCGCGGCACTGGCCATCAGCCGTGCCGCACAGCAGCATACGGGGCCGTTACTGGTGGTGACCGGGACGACCAGTGAAGCACAGCAACTGGAGTATGGTTTACGATTCTTTGCCGCGGCGGATTCCCATGCCGTGCTGCATTTCCCCGATTGGGAAACCCTGCCCTACGATGCCTTTTCACCGCACCAGGACATCATTTCCGAACGCCTGGCGTGTTTGGCCAGATTACCTGAGCTGCAACAGGGCATTTTGTTACTCCCCATCCAGACCCTGATGCATCGCATCGCACCACGTGATTATCTGGACGCACACAGCCTGATGCTGGATAGCGGCCAGCAGCTCGAGCTGGATGCAATGCGGGAACGCCTGACGACCAGTGGCTACAGTTGTGTTTCTTCGGTAATGGAGCACGGCGAGTTTGCCGTCCGCGGCAGTTTGCTGGATATCTACCCCATGGGCAGCCGTCTGCCGTTTCGCATTGAATTGTTTGACGACGAGATTGAAAGCATTCGCACTTTTGATCCCGAAACCCAACGATCGATCGAACCCGTGGACCAGGTTCGACTGTTACCGGCACGGGAATTTCCCCTCGACAAGGCGGGTGTGTCACGGTTCCGCCAGGCCTTCCGCGCCCGCTTTGAAGGTGATCCGCAACGCTCCAACCTGTATCGCGATGTGAGTAATGCCATGGCACCGGCCGGAATCGAATACTACCTCGGCCTGTTTCACGAACAGACTGCCACGCTGTTTGACTATCTGCCCGACAATAGTCTTATTCTTACAACAGATACGGTTGACGCCGAAGCGGAGCAATTCTGGCAGGAAATCGGCGAACGTTATGAACAACTGCGGTATGATCAGGAGCGTCCCATCCTGCCACCGCTTGAAGTTTTCCTGCCTGTACCGGATACCTTTGCAGGATTAAAATCCAGACCACGGATCAAATTTCAACATTTCGAACTGGAAACTGCGCAGGGGATCAACTTCGCCACGGCCGCCCCGCCTAATCTGAACCTGGATGTGCGCGCCAGCGAATCCACTGCAGCATTGGAAAACTTTCTGGCAAGTTTCGAGGGCCGGGTCTTGTTTGCCGCGGAAACCACCGGCCGACGAGAATACCTGCTGGAGTTGTTACGCGGCCATGATATCCGCCCGACGCCGGTCGAAAACTGGCCCGCGTTTCTCGACAGCGACATCAAGCTCGCAATAACCGTTGCCCCCCTGGAACAGGGCCTGCTGTTAACGGATCCACCGCTGGCGGTCATCGCCGAACCGCAATTGTTTGGCATGCAGGTATTGCAACGTCGGCGACGCAAGCGTGCCCAACGTGATACGGACAGTATTATTCGCAACCTGGCGGAACTCTCCCTCAGTGCCCCGGTCGTGCATGAAGACTACGGCGTAGGCCGTTATCTTGGATTACAAACCCTGCATGTCGGCGCAACGGATACCGAATTTTTGACCCTGGAATATGCCGGGGGTGACAAGTTGTATGTGCCGGTCAATTCCTTACACCTGATCAGTCGTTATACCGGTGCCGCGCCCGACAATGCGCCCTTGCATAAACTGGGCAGCGGTCAATGGGAGCGCGCCCGTCGCAAAGCCACCGAGCGTGTCCGGGATGTCGCGGCGGAACTGTTGGCCATCTATGCCAAGCGCGAGGCCCGTACGGGTTATCAATATCCGCTGGACGAAATGCAATATCGCGCATTCAGTGCTGAATTCCCCTTTGAAGAAACACCGGATCAACAAACCGCGATTGATAATGTGATGGCCAACATGCGCAATGACAAACCCATGGATCAACTGGTCTGTGGTGATGTCGGCTTTGGCAAAACCGAAGTTGCCATGCGTGCCGCCTTCATTGCCGTACAGGCCGGCAAGCAGGTTGCCCTGTTGGCGCCGACGACGCTGTTGACCCAGCAACACCTGGAGAATTTTCGCGATCGCTTTGCCAACTGGCCGGTGCATATCGAGTCCCTGTCACGCTTCAGTTCCCGCAAGGAACAACAACTGGTAATGAACGATCTGAAAAACGGCAAAGTGGACATCATCATTGGCACGCATAAGCTGTTGCAGGACGATGTGAAGTATAAAAACCTGGGCCTGGTGGTTATCGATGAAGAACATCGTTTCGGGGTGCGGCAAAAAGAAAAGTTTAAATCCCTGCGCGCCGAAGTGGATGTGCTCACACTGACGGCCACGCCCATCCCCCGCACGCTGAACATGGCCATGTCGGGCATGCGCGATTTATCGATCATCGCGACGCCACCCGCACGTCGCCTTGCGATTAAAACCTTCGTGACGGAATGGAAACCCGCCCTGGTGCGTGAAGCCTGCTTGCGTGAAATCAAGCGCGGGGGCCAGGTCTACTTTCTGCATAACGAAGTGGAAACCATCCAGAAGCAGGCAGAGAAAATTGCCGAACTGGTTCCGGAAGCCACGGTGCACTTTGCCCATGGCCAGATGCGTGAGCGCGAACTGGAACAGGTGATGTCAGATTTTTATCACCAGCGTTTTAATATTCTGGTGTGCACCACGATCATTGAGACCGGCATCGACATTCCCACCGCCAATACCATTATTATGAACCGGGCGGATCGTTTCGGCCTGGCCCAGTTGTATCAACTGCGGGGTCGGGTGGGTCGCTCCCATCATCGGGCCTATGCTTATCTGGTCATCCCATCACGCCGTGTATTGACTGAAGATGCCCGTAAGCGCCTGGAAGCCATTGAGTCCATTGAATCACTCGGCACCGGCTTTACGCTCGCCACCCATGATCTTGAAATCCGCGGAGCCGGTGAACTGCTGGGTGAAGAACAAAGCGGCCAAATCATGGAAATCGGCTACAGCATGTATACCGAGCTGCTGGAGCGGGCGGTCAAGAGCCTGCAGGAAGGCAAGGAACCGGAGCTCGACAAGCCCCTGCATCATGCGACCGAAATCGATCTGCATGTACCGGCGTTGATTCCGGAAGATTACCTGCCGGATGTGCATGAACGCCTGATCATGTACAAGCGCATCGCCAGTGCCGCCGATAATCATGAACTGCATGAACTTCAGGTGGAAATGATCGACCGCTTTGGTTTGTTGCCGGAAGCACTCAATACCCTGTTCCGTTTGACGCAGCTGAAGCTCAAGGCTTCCCCCCTGGGAATTGAAAAGATCGATATGGGGGCACAAGGCGGGCGTCTGAATTTTACCGACAAACCCGACATCGATCCGCTCAAGATTATTCAGTTAATCCAGAACCAACCCAGGACCTACAAACTGGATGGCAACGACAAGTTACGGGTTAACCAGGACCTGCCAGACGCGGCCGCCCGCATCACGTTGCTGGATAATCTGTTGGATGAATTAAGTGAACAACAGGCGGCCTGATACCACCCTGACGAGAACCTGGCTTATAGTAAAACCAACGGCTGTTTAGTGATTGCCACGCCGATCATATAGGCAAAAACCACCAATGCACCCAGCCAGGCAACAAACTGACTACGCCTCCGTTTGGCCCACTTCATCGCAACCATACCGAGCAGGATATAAACGACCAGGGCAGTGAGCTTGGCGGTCAGCCAGGCATTGACGATAGGATACTGTTGAATCGTCAACATCAACGCAATCCCCAGAACAAACAGCAGTGTATCATTGACATGGGGTAGCCATTTCATCCAGCGCGAACGATTGTGTTGACCATGGCGTAGTACCCAGACTCCGCGATACAGAAACAGCAGCAGACTGATCAGCGCCGTGGTGATATGCAGGTTAATGAGCAGTTGATAACTCATAATTCTGCTGGAAGGGTCAGGCCGGATTTATCCACAAACAGCTGCCGGCTGAAACTCAGGCAAATCGGGATTGCAGATAGGCAATAACATCGCTCGATTCATACAACCACTCCACCGAACCGTCATCATGGGTAATTTGTAAACAAGGCACCTGCTGTTTCCCACCTTGTGTTTCGAGCTCTTCGCGGTAGCTTGGATTATGCAGCGCATCGCGGGTTTCAATATTTAATCCCAGGCGACGAATTGCCCGGCGGGTTTTGACACAGAAGGGACAGGCCAGGTATTGGTAGAGTTTAAGTTTCGACGTTTGCGCATCAACCTGTTGCTGCGCCTCGGCGGAACGTACCATGGGTTTGGGGGCAAACAGGGCGTTCAGTAATAAAATCAGTCGTCCCAATATCCAGCGTATAAACTTCACAGCGTCTCCTTTAATTTTCTCAATCAGCTATCCGGTTTGAATCAAACTCTCTCGGCTTATTCACGGGCTTCCGGTGGTTCGGTCGCTTCGGTCAGTTCCGGAAACAGCACGGACTCATAACCGAAATCGCGCAAATCGGTAATGCGTTGGGGATAAAGTATGCCATCCAGGTGATCCACCTCATGCTGCACTACCCGGGCATGGAAGCCGGAGGCCTCGCGATCGATTGACCTGCCCTGCGGGTCGAAACCCTGATAACGGATCCGTATATAACGTGACACCAGGCCGCGCATGCCGGGCACACTCAGACAACCTTCCCAGCCTTCTTCCTGCTGCTCGTCCAGCACCGTGATTTGGGGATTGATCAGCACCGTCATGGGTACCGCTTCCACCTCGGGATAGCGTGGGTTCGCCTCCACCCCGAATATCACCACCCGCAAACTCACGCCGATCTGGGGTGCCGCCAGACCCGCGCCATTGAGCGCTGCCATGGTATCGAGCATATCCTGGATGAGCGCATCCAGTTCCTGCGTGCTAAAATGCTCCACGGGTCGGGCCACCTGGTTCAATAAGGGGTGCCCCATTTTCAACGTTTCTATGACGGCCATAACATTACTCCGGCGGGAATCGTAACATAATCAACACAATAAACATTACACGGAATGAAAACTTTGTCTAAAGCCATATTAACCTTTCTGCTTTTCAGCATTTCCCTGAGTGTCAGTGCCGAGGAGGAAATCCGTTATTACGACGTGGAAGTGATCCTGTTCGAGAACCTCGACAACATCGCCCGCCAATCAGAAAACTGGCCCAGCAGCATTGAACTGGTATTACCGGAGACCCTGATTGAAATCGGCAAGCCTTATCCCGGCCCCATTCCAAAGCAATTCAAACCCCGCCTGACCTTTAAACCCCTGGCGAAAAAGGATTTACAGTTGCAGGAAAAGGCCTCCCGCATCGATAAATCCAAAACACGGCGGGTGTTATTACACACCGGCTGGCGCCAACCCGGTATGCCGCGCGACAAGGCCATGAGCGTGTACTTTAAACATACAGTTGGGGGCGCATCCCCAATCAGCGTAGATACTGAAGTCTCCGGGAGTCGCCTGGCACAACCACAAGCCGGTGAGCTGGAAGGTATGATCAAGGTCATCCTGTCCCGTTATCTGCATGTCGAGACCGATATTGTTTTCCGGCCCCAGCGGGAAGAATTACAGGAAGATATCTTCAGCCTGGAATTACTCGACCAGATCGATCAACCGGTTATTTACCGTCTAAACCAGACCCGGCGACGCATGCGCAGTCGCGAACTGCATTACCTGGATAATCCGGTAATCGGGATGCTGGTGTTAATCACCCCTTATGAACTTAAACAATAAACTCACCTTGTCTGATGGGCCGGCGGGCCAACGACCGGCCTAAATCAGCGGAATGGCGTGCTCCAGTAATTTCCTGACATCCGTGATGCCACTGTGAAGATACTGCTCGATTTCCGTCATGCTGATTTCACCATTGCCACGGCCTGCGGCACGGTTCACGACCAGGGATACACTGGCATAGCATAGCTCCAGCTCACGCGCCAACACCGCTTCCGGCATACCGGTCATACCCACAATATCGCAGCCATCCCGTTCCAGTCGATCAATCTCGGCAGTCGTTTCAAGTCGCGGACCCTGGGTTGCGCCATAAGTCCCACCATTGATCACTGCCAAACCGGCCTGTGCGGCTCCGTCGACCAGGTGCGTCCGCAGTGGTGCGCAATACGGCTCGGTAAAATCCACATGCACAACCTGATTCACCCTGTCTTCAAAATAAGTATTGGTTCGTCCCCAGGTATAGTCGATGATTTGATTTGGGATCACCAGCACACCCGGCTCGATATCCGGGCGAATTCCGCCAACGGCATTCACGGCGACGACATTGGTGACCCCGACCTCTTTCAGCGCCCAGATATTGGCGCGGTAATTAACCATGTGTGGTGGAATGGTATGGCCCGGCCCATGGCGCGGCAGGAACATGACCTCATGACCACAGTAGTTTCCCCGTACCAGGATGCCTGATGGCTCACCATAAGGTGTCTGGATAATTTCCCGGTTAATGATTTGCAGTCCCTGCAAGGACGTCAAACCGGTACCGCCAATGATCGCTACACTCGACATAGGTTTCCTTATTAACTTTATAACCCTTTTACCGCATAGATACCTGGCACGTTACGCAAATAACCGCGGTAGTCCATGCCATAACCGAAAACATAGCGATCTACGATCTCCAGCCCGACATAATCGGCCCGAATACCCTGTTTACGATCATGGCGCTTCTCTACCAACACAGCGGTGTACACGTTACGCGCATCCTGTTGTCGACAATAGTCCACTATCGCAGCCAGCGTCACACCTTCATCCAGGATATCGTCGAACACGATAATGTCACGGTCCTGAAAGGAAATCGTCGCTTCGGTTTCCCATGCCACTTCTCCACCCGTGGTTGTGCCGGCATAACGGGTTGCGTGGATATAATCCAGTTCCAGCGGAAAGTTCAAGCGTGTCAACAGGTGACCGGCCGGTACCACTGCGCCGGTCATGACACACAAAAAAATGGGATTGCTGTTCTCATGCCGGGCCGTTATCTCACCTGCCATGCGATCCAGTTGTTGCTCGACTTCCGCCTGGGTATAAAGACAGTCGGCCTCCTTCAATACCTGCCTGACATCTTCAGCTTGCATCATACGGGCCGGCCTGTAACTTCCATGCCTGCCAACTGTAATGGCTCGGGGACATGTAGTGTCGAGGTGGGATAAGCAATTTCCGCTTTGTGGCCGGCTATTATTTCACTGATCCTGAATAATACATCCTGTTTCACTTCATGGTATTTAATCCAGTCTGTCGTGCAGGTGAACGTGTAAATAAAAAAGTCGAGAGAAGACGCAGCAAAACTGTTGAAGTTCACGATCATGGTCTGGCTTTGATCGATTTCCTCATGGGCAATCAACATCGCCTTAACGTCTTTGACGATATCTGGTAATTTCTCAACGTCGTCATAACGCACACCGATGGTCTCATAGATGCGCCGATGACTCATGCGGGAAGGATTTTCCACAGCGATACTGGTAAATACCGAATTCGGCACATACAGGGGACGTTTGTCAAACGTCCGGATGACGGTCAAACGCCAACCGATCTTTTCCACTGTTCCTTCAATTTGTTTATCCGGTGAACGAACCCAGTCACCAATATCAAACGGGCGATCCAGATAAATCATCATGCCGCCAAAAAAGTTTGCCAACAGGTCCCTGGCGGCAAAACCTACGGCAATCCCGCCGATACCACCGAAGGCCAGAATGGCTGAAATATTGACACCCAGGGTTTGCAGGATTACCAGAAAAGCGGTTATCAGCACCGATATGCGCAATAACTGGCTGATGGCATTCGCTGTCGTACGGTCGATAGTCTTG
>CAJIAB010000022.1_pt1 | contig 13220 bp, 9 predicted proteins | sample 9199081 | NCBI WGS metagenome assembly CAJIAB01 (sample SAMEA7708262, study PRJEB35096) | sediment metagenome | biome: marine neritic benthic zone biome [ENVO:01000025]; feature: sediment [ENVO:00002007]; material: shallow marine sediment [ENVO:03000034] sea grass bed [ENVO_01000059] ... | reverse complement strand
CACCAATGTTATTTCCTCTTTAGAAATTAATTATTAATCTGATACGTCGTGTTCAAGGTCACTCTCTTTTTCACTCGGCTCATTCATTTCGATTTCATCATTAACGAGCTTGAGGTCGGTCGCGATGGTTGTCTGGCCTTCGACGTGAGGCCGAAACCGCAATTTCGATCCTGACCTGACATCATCCAGCTCGGCTTTCTTTATGTCATGGGGGAAAAACATGATGCTGCTCTTTTGAAACGAAGGATCATTGACTGACAACCAGCCGACACGCTGAGGATTAAAATAGGATACGGTTCCCACAAACTCGAAGTTGGCATCCGAGCCTTCGAGCACCATGGCCCCTGTTGTTTTAACCGCGCGCAAGGCCTCTTCAAATTCCTTTCGTTTCGGATCGTCCTTTTGGACCATGATATAAAGCATGTGCTTGGCACGTGTGCAGGCCACATAAATCAGGCTGGCCATGATGGGGTTATCAATAGGTAAACGGTATTCACTGAGGTTAAGCAGTATCGCCACCGGTGTTTCCAGCCCCTTGAAACCGGTAATGGTTGCGAGATCCACCTTGTTACTTGCCTTGTTATGTCCGGGTTGCTCTCGCTCCGGACTCAGGAAGCGCAGTGGGTATCGTGCAATTGTATCATTGGCTTTTACTACCGATTCCGCGGTACGCGGATTACGTGCTGACAGCAACGTCACATCCCGGGTTGATAAGCCTTCTTCTCGAAACAACTTACGGAACAGCCGCCCGAGTTTACCGCGGCAATCTTGTGGATCATCATAAACCACCAGTTCCGGCATGTAGCCCAAACGTCCGGAGTGACTCTGCATGATCTGGCTGCCGGTACGAAAGTGTCGGGCAAAGGTAGTGATTTCGCGCGTTGTACGGTAATTGTAAACCAATGGAAAATAAGGTGGCGTAATCGGCAGCACATCCTCCGGTACAAAGCCGCGCTCAGTGCCACCGGCACCAAACACACCCTGGCTACGATCAAAAAATATAAGAAAATGACTGTCCTCTGGCGCCAGCACCGATTCTATCGCTTCCCACCAGAACGGTTGCACATCCTGCGCTTCGTCACACAACACCGCATCAAAACGTTTTTCAGATTTCTCGATGGCTCGCTTCAGACGTTCTGGTGCCTCATACTGCGTCCAGTCTTCGCGTTCTCCTTCATAGTCATGTGGCGGGTTAAGCAAATGCACACCAAATACTTCAGCTAACTCATTATAGGTTTTGACCTCGATATCCGAGCCTACCTCATTTTTAAGGTATTCATTCAGTAAGCGGTTGGAGGAAAGTAACAGTACCCGCAGCCCTGCATTACGAAAGTAACGTGCCAATAACAAGGCGATCATGGTTTTGCCGGTTCCCGCCTCACCTTCTACCGCCAGACGAGGTGAAGATGCGATGGGTTGTACCAGGCTCTCCTGGATCACTTCCACATCCTTGACCCGCAGGTCGTGGCTGTCGAGATAGTCCTTCAGGAAAAGTTTGCTGGTAAAATCCTTGCCCCACAAAATGCCATGCAAGTCATCCACCACATCATTGAAACGCAGGTACTGCTCAGGCTGGCTGTGGGTAACCAGGCGTTTAATTGCGGCCTCCAGTGCTGTCATTTTATTTCGGCCTATAACAATCTCGGGGACAATGGAAGCCGATTCCAGCATCTCATCCTCATGCACTGATGGAAGTGATACTGCATGACTTACGGGCACTTTGATACCACGGTTGCGCAACACGCGGAGAAACCGGCTTTTCCAGACCAGCGCCTGCTGGAACGGGTCCTTGATTTCAAAGGTTTCACCATACCGATTAATTGAGTAAAACTTGCCCGTGTCCGCTGAATGCCGAATACGTCCGCCTTTGACCTCAACCACAACTACGCCAAAACGTTTATGATAGAGCACGAAGTCAATTTCGTTATCTCGCAAGCCGGTATCACGATCGATTGTCGAAAGTGTGCGTGAATAATACACCTGCCACCCATCGCCAAGGCCATTCTTACAGGCCTCATAAAACGCTTCCTCGGCACGACTGGAAAATATAACGCGTGTGGTACGCGTATCCGGGAACATACGGGCCATTACGACTCCCTTTGATCTATTACTGGCTGAGCTTAGCAGCAAACAAGCCATTCATGGCCGTTAGGTGTCACATTTTTAGTGACAAAGATTCATAACTATTACTGAATGACTCATTTCAGATACTGAAAAAGTGAAGAACATTACAGGATGTAGTTGTTTTATTCGTTGATCATGCGGATCGATAACGTTAAGCTCAGTAACAAGTCAATATAACAATAACTATCAGATTCGACTGGTACTAACTACGACAAGCTGATAATTAATGCCAAGTAAGAATCCTACAACAAACACACGTAAACTGTCAGTAAGCCATTCCCACGTCTGGATTGCGGGTTCACTCATGGTAACTATTGTTATCGTCGGCCTTATTCTCATCGAAACTACAAATGCCTTTATTAATGATAATGCCAGACAAACATTCCTCACCCAAACAAGGATCGCAGCTGCTAGTATTGACCCATTACCAGTTATATCACTAACCGGCGCTGAACCTGACACCATAACGAGTCAATATATCTCACTAAAAAATCAGCTCAACGCTATAAAAAGTACATCAGCTGATATGCGTTTTGTTTATTTAATGGGGAAAATAAATAATGACGTTATATTTCTGGTTGATGCTGAACCAGTCGAATCTGAGGACTATTCACCACCAGGAGAAATATATCCTGAACCTTCGAAAGAATTACTGGATATATTTGAGAATGCTCAGGCTTTTGTTGAAGGTCCGATTATTGATGAATGGGGTACGTGGATTTCGGGTCATGCGCCCATCACGGAGCCGGGTAGCGATCGAGTGCTCGCAATCATTGGTATCGATATTGATGCAAACACCTGGAATAAAACAGTAAACCTCTACCGTTGGGGTAGTATAGGAATCATGTTTTTGCTTGTCTCCCTGGTGCTGGTCTATTTTCTCTCACTCTGGCGTATCAGTTACGTGAACAAAATGCGACAGACACTCGCTGCTGAGTTGGCGCACACAGTCGATAACCTTAGCGACGCGAACCAGGAACTTAAAGCCTTCAGCTATTCAGTTTCGCATGATTTACGCGCACCTCTGCGGCATATTCATGGCTATTGTGAAGCCCTGGAAGAAGACTTCAGCGATAATTTGACCGCTGATGGCCTTAGTTACCTACAGCGCTTGCAGTACGCCGCAAAGAATATGGACCGGCTGATTCTGGGGCTACTAAAAATATCCCGTGTCAATCAGCAAGAACTGGAGGTTAATGTCGTCAACCTCAGCAAGTTGGCAGAAGGCATTATCAATGAATTGAACAATGAAAATATAGATAAAACTTACCAGACACATGTTGATAAAAATATGCTGGTTTTTGGTGATACCAGATTATTGCGCGCCGTAATGGAAAACCTGATATCCAATGCTTATAAATATACGCGCCTCACGGAAGACCCTCATATTGAAATCGGTTGCACAGAAAATGATGGAACAAAGGTTTACTATGTAAAAGACAATGGTGCCGGCTTTGATATGACGCATAGCGATAAACTGTTTGAACCGTTTCAACGGCTCCATCATGCCGATGAATTTGATGGTTCGGGCATCGGCTTATCGACCGTGGCGCGTATTATTCGACGCCATAAGGGCAGTATTTGGGCTGAGGGAAAAGTTGACGAGGGTGCTACATTTTATTTCACCCTTGGTCTCAGTAGTTAAACCGCCCAACCAGGCTTTGCGAGCCAAAAGTCAGAACAAAAACACACCATGGGACTAGGACACAAACCGGCTTCATACCATACTGTCACGGGCTTGATATTGAACAGAGATTAACTGGCGCGTCTTTTTTGGACTTGAACGTGTTTTCTGGTGTTTTCACTGGCTATGTAATTGATTCATTTACAACCAGTTTTTTCCTGAATTATGTGACCTAGATCCAAAATAGTGTTTACTGATCGAGATCAAGTTATTTTTAACCTCTGTGACCTGTTATAAAGTAATTTCTCTATTAATATATAACCGTATACAGCTATAGCAATCCATGTAGTGAGAACCACCATCCTCTTCTAATAAACAAAGGGGCTCCACATGAAGAGAAAGCACACTTTCTGGGCTACCGCCGTACTTATGGCCGGCTGGCTAGTTTCCCTGGGTGCCTTTAGCGGCACAGCCTACGCATCCGAATCCACGGCGGATCACAGTAAATTCAAGGAACTCGATAAAAATTTCAAGACCGGACCCGAGGTCACCAAGGCCTGCCTGTCCTGTCATACCGAGGCCGCCAAGCAGGTGCACAAGACGCCCCACTGGACCTGGGACTTTATGAATCCGACAACCGAACAACGTCTGGGTAAGAAAAATGTCCTGAATAATTTCTGTATCACCCCCCAGTCGAACTTCGCTGGCTGTACCGCCTGTCATGTGGGCTACGGCTGGAAAGATTTGAATTTTGATTTCACCTCTGAGGTCAACGTGGATTGCCTGGTGTGTCACGACACCACGGGTGGTTACAGCAAGCCCCCGGGTAAGGCCGGTAATCCGGCTGATTATGTGAAACTGAAGAACGTCGCACAAAATGTGGGCAAGACCAGCCGCGATACCTGCGGTGCCTGTCACTTCTTCGGCGGGGGCGGCGACGGCGTCAAGCATGGTGATATGGACAGTTCCCTCGCGATGCCGGATGACGAACTCGATATCCATATGGATGCCCTGGGTCTGGACTTCACCTGCGGCACCTGTCATGCCACCTCAGCCCACGAAGTCCCCGGTAGCCGCTATATGCCTACGGCCGCGGAAGGCGAGGGTATGCTGCTTCGTGGCAAACAAGACGGTCGCAATCCGGCTACCTGCCGGGCCTGCCATGGCAGCGAACCTCATAACGAGGCCATGGAAAACCTGAATACCCATACCCGCAAGATTGCCTGCCAGACCTGTCACATCCCGACCATCGCACGCGGTGGCGTCGCTACCAAGATGTCCTGGGACTGGTCGACCGCGGGCAAACTGACGCCTGAAGGCAAGCCGGTGGTCAAGAAAGATGAATCCGGGCATGTGGTCTATCACGGCAAGAAGGGCGACTTTACCTATGCCGCCGATGTGGCACCGGAATATACCTGGTTCAATGGCAAGGTGAAATACACCCTGCTGGACGACAAGCTGGACGTGCAAGCGGAATTCACGCCCATTAACCAGTTTGAGGGCAGCCCGGATGATGGCAAGTCGCGCATCTGGCCGGTGAAGGTATTCCGGGGCACGCAACCCTATGATCCGGTCAACAAGACCCTGGTGATCCCCCATACCGCCGGCAAGGATGCGACCGCTTACTGGGCAAACTTCGACTGGCAAAAAGCCATTGAATCAGGCATGGCCTTTGCTGGTAGACCTTTCTCCGGTGAGGTCGACTTCATCAGGACCCAAATGACATGGCCCATCACTCATATGGTGGCCCCGGCCGAAAATGCGCTTGCCTGCGCCGATTGCCATACAAAAGATGGCCGACTGCAAGGCATTGAGGGCGTCTACATGCCGGGACGCGATTCCAACAGGCTGCTGGATATGTTTGGTTGGACGCTTGCCTTACTGGCATTGATTGGGGTTCTCATTCACGGTGCCATTCGTATCGTCACCCGTAAAAAATAAAAAGGGTACTGTCATGACTGTGGAAAAAATCTATATCTTCAAGCGTTTCGAACGTTTCTGGCACTGGGCCCAGGCCGCCACCATCATTTTCCTGATGCTGACCGGCTTTGAAATCCATGGCACCTACACGCTCTTCGGCTTCGAACAAGCCGCCAACCTGCACGTGATTGGCGCCTGGACCCTGATCACCTTGTGGGTGTTCGCCGTGTTCTGGCACTTCACCACCGGGGAATGGAAGCAATACATTCCCACGATGAAAAAAGTGGATGCGATGATTAAATACTATGCACTGGGTATCTTTACCAATGCACCGCATCCTTTCCGTCAAACGACACGGCGGAAACACAATCCCCTGCAGCGCCTGGCCTACCTGTTCTTCTGGCTGGTGATATCGCCCATTATCTGGTTCTCAGGCTGGTTCTACCTGTTTTACGCAGACTGGGAAAACTGGGGACTTGGCTTTTTATCGCTGGAATGGGTGGCGTTCTTCCATACACTCGGCGCCTTCCTGATATTGTTCTTCTTCATTGCGCACGTTTACCTGACCACAGCCGGTCATACCGTAACGTCTCACATCAAGGCCATGATTACCGGCTGGGAGGAAGTAGACTAGGAATTTTATCAGTTATCCCTTTTAAGGCCGGGTAACCTGTGTTGCCCGGCACATTTTTTCAATAATCAGTTAAGGAGTCGTATTATGAATCTGCATAAAGCTTTTGCCATTACCCTCATGGTTAGCCTGTTTGGTGCGGCCATACCGGCACAGGCGGACGGCAACTGGAAAAAAGGCCGTATTTACTACCGTATGGTCTGTACAGCCTGTCACACCGAACAAGCCGGTGGTTCCATTTCACCCGCCACCATGACCAAGGCGGAATGGAAGGCTTATATCGCAGCCGACAAGCATGCCAAAGGCAAGGACACTGTCAGTTACTACGTCAGCCAGGACTATCGCAACAAAATCAAGGACAGCAACAAAGCCGCGGCCAAGTTTGCCAAGGTACCCAATGATGAGATGATGGCCGACGTCCAGGCTTTTGTTATTCACGGCGCCAAGGACTCCGATAACCCAGCCCGCTGTAACTAGATCATCATCACTCAAGTAATACAGTTAATAATGATTTAAAAAAAGGGGAATGGAGGATGAGCACAGAAAGCGGACCTTCCTGGCTCGCCGGTTTTAAGGCGGACTACAATGATATCCTTGTCAAGGAATGGTCGCCCTACCTGGGTGCGGTCATACTGGTCATCATTATGGCCGTGCTAATGGGCTCCGGAATGTTCTGGGGAGTGTTCGGTGGATTGAAGTTATGGGGTGACTACCTCAATAATGCCATCGGTCTGGGACCTGTGCTCGGTATCAAGCCGGAGCTGGAAAGCCCCCTGATGCACCGCATCTCTCTGATGGACATCACCCTGCTGCTGGGGGCTTTCAGTGCAGCACTTCTGTCACGGCAGTTTCGCATCAGCCGTCCTCCCAAGCTGGAATACATCTGGGGTGCCGTTGGCGGCACCATGATGGGGCTGGGTGCGACCCTGGCAGGTGGCTGCACCACGGGAGGCTTCTTTGTGCCGCTGACATTCTCTTCCTCGGCGGGCTGGGGCATGTGGATGGGGCTGCTGGTAGGCGCGCTGATTGGTTTGAAGCTGTTGCTGTGGACCATGGAACACATTACCTGGGGCAGCTCTGCACCCCCCATAACGCAACCGCGCTATAAATCTGTCTATCCCTGGATTGGCCTGGTGGTTATTACCCTCACCCTGATCTGGGCCCTGCGCTGGTGGTTCTCGGATGAAAAAATGGAAGTCTCACGTGCGGTACTGATTCTGGCTGGTTTCGCCATCGGCTTCGTCCTGCACCGCTCCCGTTTTTGCTTCTCGCGGGTATTCCGCGAACCCTTCATGACCGGTGAAGGTGAAATGACCAAGGCCATGATCCTGGCCCTGGCATTGGGCGCACCGGTTGGGGCAATACTCATTACCAAAGGCACGGTTGATCCCTACATCGCCATTCCGACCCGCTTCTGGCTGGGGTCGGTGCTGGGTGGCCTGGTCTTTGGTATCGGCATGGTGTTCGCCGGCGGCTGTGCCTCGGGTTCGCTGTGGCGAGTTGGTGAAGGCCATCTCAAACTGGTGGTGGCCGTGCTTTTCTTTGCCTGGGGTGGTTCTGTTGCCAGCGGTATCCTGGGACGCATCGGATGGACGACTGCTGAATTCGATGTCGACTTCCTGGACGGCATGGCCGAAGTCTCGAAGCTGGGATACCAGGCCTTTATGCCTGATTTGCTCGGAAACTGGGGCGGAACGCTGCTCATTACCTTCGGCCTGCTTCTGATCTGGTATTTGTTTGTCCGTTACAACGAATCGACCAGCAAGTTCACTGTTTTTTAATTAAGTTGATGAATATCAAGGAGTCCACTATGAAAATCAAACTCGGGATTTTGATGCTCTTTTTGATCATGCCCTTTATCGGTTATGCGGCCGAAGGAAAATCGATAAAACAATATCCGAATATTGTTGATTATGCCTTTGTCGCTGAAAAAGCCACTATCCCTGTGAAAAAAGGCGTCATGGTCATCGACGCTCGGCCGAAAGCCCGCAAGTATGACAAGGGCCACATCCCCGGTGCTGTCAGCATTCCGTTCAGTCAATTTGACAAAATGACGGACATGCTGCCGAAAGACAAGAAGACCTTGTTGATCTTCTACTGTGGCGGCCTGAAGTGCGCCCTCAGCCATAAATCAGCCTTCGCGGCAGAAAAGCTTGGCTACAAGAATATCAAGGTTTATGCCGAGGGAATGCCAGACTGGAAAAAGAAAGGCGGACTGATTGGTGTCGATGTTGCGTATATCAAGAAACTGATCGACAAAAACGCCAAAGTGGTCATCATTGATTCACGTCCCAAGAAGAGGAAATACGACAAGGCCCATATTCCGGGTGCGATCAGTATTTTCGACAAGGACTTCGATAAACTCAAAGACCAACTGCCGAAAGACAAGTCTACACCATTGTATTTCTACTGTGGCGGCCTGAAGTGTAAGCTGAGCCCAAGCTCCGCACAAAAAGCCATCAAGCTGGGTTATACCAAGGTTTACATCGTACCGGGCGGTTATCCGGCCTGGAAAAAAGCTTATGGCAGTGCGGCCAAGGCACCCGCCGTGAAGGAAGGCTCGGAAGGCGGCAACATTACCGTTGCTTCTTTCCAGGAAATTATGAAAGTGGCACCAGGTAGCATGATGCTGGTTGATGTGCGGGATGTGGAAGAGTTCAAAGGCGGCTCCATTAAAGGTTCAGTCAATATTCCGATCAATGATCTGGAAAAGAAAATGGACTCTTTACCTGCAGACAAAACCATTGTCTTTTTCTGCGGTACGGGTGGTCGTGCCGGAGAAGCCTACGACATGGTGCAGATGTTCAGATCCGGGCTTAAGGTTTATTTCCTCAATGCCGAAATCGAGTTCAATGAAGACGGCAGTTATAGCATGAAGGAACTTGAATCCTAAAATGGTTTTGTAACTTCAAATAAGGGCGACCCTGGTCGCCCTTATTTTTACCTGATGTTAGCCTGTAGTACAAACTACTTGCTTACTACCATCCAAAAATCACACCTTCCAATAGCATATTATAACCCTCGTACTCCTTATTATCGGCTGGGATAAAGGACCTGGCTTTCCCACCAAATCGCTTTAGTGTCGGCATCAGAGCTTTTTGACCTTTTTGACCCTTCAACAGATAGTTCTGTAATTTTTGCTTTTCAGCAGGGCTGATTCGTTCGCCCGCGGATATTACCTGTTGAGGCATGCGCGCGGTGGTATAAATAATCTTCAATTTTTCACGATCTTCCGGTTTAAGTTTCTTCTGATAAAAGGCGGTACGTAACACCATGGCCTCGCATTGACCCGACATAAATACTTTATGGACTTTTCCCATTCCCCCTTTAATACCTTTGATGATCGGCTGTCGAACCGGATTAGTATAAGCTGCCAGGATACTCAGTGTGGAAAGGTTTGGTGGTGAAATGCCGCAGATCTTTTTGCCAATCAAATCGTCCGGCGAATTGATCTTGCTGTCACCTGCCCGGGCCAGAAGATGAAACTGCAAATAACCGGGTAATTTGACCAACATGTCGTGCTGAAGGTGAGCCTGCCGCCATGAAGCAAAATGCGGACCGTCAAACACAATATCATATTTTCCGGTCCGCATATTCGATTGATAAGTCAACCAGTTGCCGGGATGCTGATACTTTACCGGCTGGCCAAGTTGTTCAGTGAAAAACTCGGCAAGTGGTCCATACTGTTCTTCACCCGCCTGTTTCGATTCCCGCGGCGGCGCAGTGAATACCAATTCCGCACTCACATGGCCGCAGTACATAACCAGTATCAAAACGAGATATTTACACCTTAACAGCATCCTGTTCTCCTAACTTTAATCTTCCATCCGTGACAGGCAAGAGAATCCATTCTGGTACGATTATTATTGCTCCATTATTATTGCACTATAGTTAAGTATTCCTAAAGAATAGGAGATACCATTCACCCTATCAAATTCAGCTGGCATACCATGAATTATGTCGTTTTTGTTTTGCAATCTGCAGTTTATTTGCAAAATGCGATATAATTAAGTACGTCTTTAGTCATAACAATTTACTGTTAAAGCGCCAACTTAATGATGACCCGAAAAAAAATGGCCCTGGCTGTTCCGGACATTTCGATTCAGGACCACTCACGCCGTCCGAAACCTCATCTGCGTGTCAAGACGCTCAAACAGTGGCTGATTGAGCTACCCACCGCGAATTCCCACAAGGCAGCACAAATTTTCATCGAACAGGTCGACACGATTAATCAATCCCGTTACCCGGTGCATGACCGTGTCCAGTTACTCGATACCCTGCGGCCAACAGCACGCCAGTTATTGCTGTCACTCAAACAAGACACCAAGAAAGCGATTATTCCGCTGGGTCGCCGCGGTCTCGAAGCCTATCAACTTAACCAACGGTTACTTGAGGTCATGGCTGCCGGCTACAAAATCGTGCTGGGTGATTTAATCGCGCTCAACAGCCGCAAGGAACACAATAATCTGCAGTTAAGAGAAGCCATCTATATCGTAATCCAGTATTTATCCCGCCAGCTGGTTGAGGCTTATCTGGTGTATGCGCCGGAACCAACCGGTGTCTGGCATGAATTGCACCAGCTCTACCTCTATGCCGAAAAACGGGGCTTTAATGCACTGCCGCTGGATGATCCCTATCCTGATTTTAGCCTGCCAATGCATTACACCATCGACCTGGCCTATAAACGCATTCTGATGCTGGCCCTGGTCGAGCCACGGCATATGATTCAAGGTGAGGCGGATGATATTTTTTATCTGGTTTCCGCCTGGACCGGTGCCTGTCACCTATTACCCCCTGACAACACACCGCTTCAAGGCGAATATGCCGTTGACATGGCATCCGACAAGCCACCTCGATTTGTTTCACACGACATAGCCTGGGATGCGGTAGATGCCCGCATAATCGAGCTATCCGGTGTCAAGCAACGCCTGGATGTACAGCTGCAGCGATTTTTACGAACCAGCATGGACACGATTGATCACAATGAACAACAGAGCCTGGTAGAACGACGTCAACGCGATATGCTGTTACGACTCACTGAAGCCTGGAATGGAGCTCCGGCACGAGGAACTGACCGGCGCCATATCCATAACCAGGTCCAGTTAGCGACGGGCTTGAGCGCCAGTCATTACTATCTTTCCAGTGGTGAGATCTTTACCCCTGAACTGGACGAACTGAAACTTAAAACCGAAGAAGTTGAGCCCGCTGTATTCGCAACCGCCTATGAAACAGCAATGCAGAAGGACAGTTTTCACCTCAATAAAAGCTACAACATTCGCCCCTGGTGGCAACACAATACCAGTGAATCCGGCACCGCCCTGGCCTGCAAAACCGATTGTGAAAATACACATGTCAAAGTCGGGGAGGCGGTTGCCTATCGAGACCAAAATGAAGCTACCAGCCATTGGAAACTCGGTGTCGTGCGTTGGCTAAGTGTCAACCCGGAAAATGGGCTCGACCTGGGTATAATGAACCTGGCTAACTCCGCGGTACCTATCGCCATAAAGGGTCTGAAGGGTCCCGGGTTCGGCACCGATTATTTTCGTGGCCTGCTTATCCCCAAGCAGGTTTCAATGCATCAGACACGTAGTGTTCTGGTTCCCGCATCCGTTTACGATGTCCATTCCGAGCTGGCGGTAAATGTAAAACAACGCCTGTTTTATATTCGTCTCAAATCGCTGCTGCGATCAACGAATGAGTTCAGTCAGTTCACCTTTGATGTGATGGAATCAGCACCGATTAATGATGTTGAGGTTACTGTCTCCTGATACGAACGAATCACACCGATTTGCGTGGCATACCAGAATGGTCCCAATGAAATCTCGCTATCGCCCACATTCAGGGCTCGCATTGCTTGCAGTGTTATTGACGTGTCGTTAAGGCGCAGGCTTGTACCAATCAAAACCGCTGATGGAGAAGGCATCACTCCGTCAGGCAGGAGTGTGTCACCAATGCCATAACGCAGCCACATCGTTTCGGTGCGTTGCCAGCCCCGCTTGCCATAAAATAGCTGCCAGGCTTGCTGGATCATTTGTTGCACCAATGTCTGATCCTGCTGCTGCCCCGACACCTCAGCCCACTCCAGCAAGCCCTTGCTCACATAAGCATAATCTTCAAGCCCCGCTTGACCAATGGCACCCTTTTTTGCCATCACCCGATGCAACTGTCGGCCATCCCACAACTCATTAACCAGGTAATCGCGCAAGCGAGAAGCTGCCGGGCGATATTTTTCTCCTGCAGGTATCGTCATCGCTTGTGCCAGTGCCGACAGGGCCAAACCATTCCAGGCCGCTATCTTTTTATTATCCTTCGGTATGTGTCGTTGGGCACGCGCCTGGCGGAGTTTTTTCTTTGCCGACGCGAACTCGGCTTGCAATCCGGGTAACGACATATTTAACTGCCTGGCAGCTTCCGTCGGCGTCATCACCTGTCTGAAATGATAACCGGCTTCCAGTTCGGGACTACCCGTAATGCCCCAGATTGTTTTCACAACCAGCATTTCATCCTTGCTTAACAGCTTTGCCAGTTCTGTCTCCTGCCAGAGATAATAGCCTCCCTCGATTCCCTGCTCATCCACGGCTGAGAGACTGGCAGCCAGAGCACCTTCCGGTGTGGCTAACTCGCGTAACATGTAATCCAGTGTTTTAAATGCGATCGCTTGATAGCCCTGGTTATTAAAAACAGTTGCCGCCTCCAGGTAAAGGCTGGCCAGCTGGGCATTGTCGTACAACATTTTTTCAAAATGAGGGGTCTGCCAGGCAGGGTCCACTGTATAACGATAGAACCCACCCGCAAGCTGGTCATTGAGTCCCTGGCTTGCCATATGGTTCAGGGTTGTCTGCAGAAAGCTTCCAAGTCGTTCATGCTTGCTGCGCTGATATTCTTTCAAAAGAACCTGTAACTGGGGAGCCATCGGGAACT
>CAJIAB010000498.1_pt1 | contig 14381 bp, 12 predicted proteins | sample 9199081 | NCBI WGS metagenome assembly CAJIAB01 (sample SAMEA7708262, study PRJEB35096) | sediment metagenome | biome: marine neritic benthic zone biome [ENVO:01000025]; feature: sediment [ENVO:00002007]; material: shallow marine sediment [ENVO:03000034] sea grass bed [ENVO_01000059] ... | reverse complement strand
CACAAACATGCCAATTTGCAAGTCTTCAACTCCAAATTTAATTTTCATTTACTTTCGCAATCCATGAACGGTTGAAAGTCGTTATTTTTGTCTGGTAATTATTCACTAAAGCATCCCTTATATAGAGCTAATTTACTTATCCCCTATATAAAGGTATATCTACTTATCGGACGATCTGTCCGTAGGTTTAATAGAACATTGGGTATATTTAGATATAGAAAATATTGCTAACTGAATAAAAATATCTGTTCATCGCTGTGACGCTGACTTCTGCTTTTAGCGACAATTATCGGCCTGATATTGTCATTTGTTACATTCTTGCTTTAGATCAATGTTGCAGTGCGGGGGCCTGTCTACTATATAAGTATTAGCTTAATTTGATGGAGATGGTTATGAAAAAGGAAGAAAAACAGGCACTTGCCGAAGAAGCCTATGAGAAAGCGCTGCAATATGAGCTGGATTATGGCTGTTGTCCCCAATGCGTACTCGCTACGGTGCAGGAAACGCTTGGATTTGTCGATGACAACACCATCAAAGCCAGCCACGGGCTTTCCGGTGGTGGTGGCCTGATGGGGCAGGGAGCCTGCGGGGCCTTAACTGGTGGACTCATGGCGTTGAGCGCAAAACGAGGGCGGGACCGCGACAAGCTGGATAAAGGCCGTTTCATCTCCAACTTCAAAAAAGGCCGCGAACTGGTGGAACGCTTTCGCGAGGAGTTCGGCGGTGTTACCTGTGAAGAGTTGCAGCATCAATTCACCGGCCGCACTTATGACATGTGGAACGAAGACGAATACAAGGCGTTTGATGAAGCACGCGGGAAGAAGTGTGCCCATGCGACCGGGACGGTAACAAAATGGTTGATTGAGATGTTATAAGGCGGTCCCCCTCAATAATATACGGTAACCTGAGAATCAAGTAAAAAAACGGGGAGTGTAAACACTCCCCGAGTTCTTTTTCTTTTTACAGATTGTTGTGATTATTTCATAGAATCTAGTTATAAAAGCCCCATACCGGAACCAACAGCAATCCCAGATCTTTATACTCATTCGGTCTTGCCGGTACCAGCCTGTCGCGCTTAAAGGTGGTTAACAGGTTTTGTAAGTATTCCTGGCCCTTTCTACTCAGCAGAGCATAGGTAATTTTTTTACGCGTTGCCGCATCAATGCTGGGTGACAGTGAAAAGGTACGTTCCGGATAGGCATTATCGGGGGCAAAGAGGATTTTGTATTGGTCTTTATTCTTCATTTTGGCCCACATTTTATCGCGTAATACCGCGGCGACAATATCATCCCGTTGCAGGCATTTCTCAAGTCCTTTGAAACCTCGTGCCGGGATGGGTACTGGTTGACGAATGGGATTGGTAAAATGCTCAAAAAAAGCCATGGTCAGCATATTCGGCGAAGGAAAGGAGCAGACACGTTGACCAGTGAGTTGTTCCATACTGGTAATATTACTGTCCTTTTTAACCACAATAACGATTTTAATATAGCCCGGTAACCTCGCGATGGGGACATGACCAAATTTTTCCATGCGCCAACCGACGAAATGCGGTCCATCAAAAATAATATCGTAATTGTCTTTCTGCAGATTATTGTTATAGTCAATAAAAGTAGTCGCCGTTCTGATTTCAATTTCTTTACCGCTTACTTCACTAAGATAGTCAACCAGGGGCTGATAAATTTCCAGGGTTTTTTGGGTTGAGTGAGTGGGGGCAGTTGCGAAAATCAGCGGCTTTTCTGCCTGAGCAACAGGGACAACAATAATAAACAACACGAGCGCAGTGAGAAAGAGCTCTTTCTTCCGCATGAGATTATTCCTTATGTTGGTTATCTCTATAATATTTAGTAGTTTTATTACCTAGTATTATCGACGGATTTGTAATTATATTTAGGATAATTAGTTACTATAATAGCCGAAAATTTTATGGTTATTATGGGGTTAATAGTTGACAGATGTAATGGGTCATTATCATGACCTCACTCGTGGTTGTCATGGTGGTAGGCAACCTGTTGATGCTGAAGCATATCGATAAAAAATCATTCAGCAGGAATAATCGCCGCGCCGATCCTTAAGTTTAAGTTTTTGTTTGTCGCCGATAGATGTTGCTCTGTATATCAGTAATAACTTATATTTCAATTATTCTTGGATACTAATTCTCGCCTATCTGGAGAACAAAAGGAATGCTGGACGAGACATTGACAATAATCCTGGCGGGAGGAACAGGGACTCGACTTCATCCTTTAACCCGGGATCGGGCCAAACCCGCAGTACCCTTCGGTGGCAAATACCGGATTATTGATTTCACATTGGCTAACTGCCTGCATTCTGGACTGCGACGGATTCTGGTTCTGACCCAGTACAAATCACTGTCATTACAGAAGCATCTTCGCGATGGCTGGTCAATTTTCAATCCCGAGTTGGGTGAGTATGTCACTCCCGTACCCCCCCAGATGCGAACCGGCGAACGCTGGTATAGCGGGACTGCAGATTCGGTGTATCAAAACCTGTATTTGCTGGAACGGAGCGGGGCACGTTGGGTGCTGGTTCTGTCCGGCGATCATATCTATCGCATGGACTATGCGGCCATGCTGAAATTTCACCTGCAGCAGGATGCGGGACTCACCGTAGGATGCATGGACGTGCCTCTGACGCAGGCACAGGAATTTGGCATTATGACCGTGGACGTCAACGGCAGGATCCAGAAATTTGAGGAAAAACCGGCAAATCCGGTCCCTATACCTTCAGAACCGAAGCAGGCTTTGGCTTCAATGGGTATCTATGTATTTTCAATGGAGTTATTGTTGGAGGTTCTGACCGCAGACGCCAGACAGGAGAATTCAAGCCATGATTTCGGCAAAGATATTATCTCTCGTTTGATCGGAACGGAGAAAGTCTATGCCTATCATTTCGGCGGACAAGAGGGACGTGTAAGCCCGGATCGCTACTGGCGTGATGTCGGAACGCTTGATAGTTATTATGAAGCGAATATGGATCTTCTAAAGCCTGTACCACCCATCGATCTGTATCAAGCCAACTGGCCGATCCGCACTTATCAGTCCCAGAACCCCCCGGCTCGGACTGTGCCGGGAGATGAAGGCAGTGAGGGTATCTTTATCAATTCCATTGCCGCTGGCGGTGTTGTGGTCTCAGGAGGAAGTGTTCAGCACTCAATATTGTTTCCACATGTATTTGTTGATGATGAAGCCGTTATTCATGATTCGATATTGTTTAATGGAGTACAAGTGGGTAAGGGTGCAGAATTACAAAACTGTATTGTTGATAAAGACGTCGTCATTCCTGCAGGTGAAAAGATTGGATTTGAGAAAGAAAAAGATTCAAAACGTTTTACCATCACTGAAAAAGGTGTGGTAGTGGTTCCAAAAAATTATAGTTTTACAGGAAATTAATATATAAGTTAATTGGCCTGTGGTCTGATATCAGGTAATTTGTTTTGTTGTAACACATATTCAATAAATTCATTTGGTGACATTGGGGGAGCAAAATAGAAGCCTTGACCATGATCGCATTGTTTCGAACGCAACAAATCCAACTGCTGCCCCGTTTCAACACCCTCTGCAATTACATGTAGTTTTAATTCATGGGCAAGCGCAATTATTGAACTTGTTATGGTTGCGGCACCCTCATCAGCGGGAATATCACGGATAAATGATTGATCGATCTTCAAGGCGTCAACAGGTAGTAGTTTAAGATAACTTAAGGACGAGTAACCTGTGCCAAAGTCATCTATTGAGAGTTTAACACCCATTGCGTGTAATTTATCCAGAATATAAACCGTATCAATTCGATCCTCCATCAGCAAGCTCTCGGTAATTTCAAGTTCGAGTCGATGCGGTGACATCCCTGAAGTTGCAAGCGTTCTATATACCATGTCGACGAAGTTACTCTGGATAAATTGCTTGCAGGAAACATTTACTGATATACGATCAATCAAAATTCCTTGCGCATGCCAATCCCTGTATTGGTTACATGCTGCTCTAATAACCCATTCTCCAATTGGTTCCACCATCCCCGTGTCTTCAGCCAGGGAGATGAAGCGTGAAGGAGGAATGATGCCATGCTCAGGATGATTCCATCGTATTAAAGATTCTACACCGACTAATTCCCCGGTTTGAAGGTTGAGTTGAGGCTGGTAAAAAAGATCAAATTCTTCGCGTTGCAATGCATGTCGCATGTCATGTTCCATGGTGGTTCTTTCCATGTCTTCCAAATTCATCTTTTCTTCAAAAAACATATATTTTCCACTACCGTATTCCTTTGCACGGTACATTGCGGCATCAGCATTTTTTAGAAGTTCTTCACTATTTGAACCATCCATGGGGTAAATTGTTATCCCGATACTTGGAGTGACAATTACTTCATGTGGTCCGATGTTGAATGGTTTTGAGATGCTGGTAATGATGTTTTCAGCAAGTATGCTGGCATCTTTTGGGCTGAATATGCTTGAAAGTATTACGATAAACTCATCACCACCCAGACGTGCTACAGTGTCGGCTTCCCTGACACAACGACTTAGGCGAGCTGCAGCACGTTGTAATAATCTGTCGCCTATTGAATGCCCAAGGGAATCATTGATACTTTTGAATCTATCCAGGTCGATATAGAGCAACCCAACCAGTTGGTTTTCACGATGCGCATGAAATATCTGTTGCTTCAAGCGGTCATCTAACAACTGTCTATTTGGAAGTTTAGTAAGTGCATCATAATGTGCCTGATAATACAGTTTTTCATCACGAGAAGCGGTAGCCAGCGCCACAGAAAGCCTGTCTACCATATCGCGAGTATAACCGAGCTCTTCATCATTGAGTGAGAAGGCATCCGGGCACGATAAACTGACTATAGAATTTAATTTGTTATCAATAATTATAGGGAATAATTGTAATGTCCTGGCTCCGCGTATTTTAAGATGGTCAAGAAATCTCCAGAAATCTTTATTCAGATCTACTTTAATTGTGTTGTTACAGGCGAGCAACATATTAGTTTCAGCATTGGAAATGGTTATCTTTTTACCTTTTGGTATGTGTTTTGTACCTGCAACACTTATGTATGCCCACCCACATTCCGGTTCATCCTTGTCAATGAGCGAAATGCTTATTAGTTCGCAAGGTGTAATTTCATGTATCCTTTTTAATATGCTTAATAATACGGTTTCACTATTCGGATTAGATAATATAAGTTGGTCAATTTGTGATAATGTGGTTAGCGCATTAATCTGCCTTCCTAACCGAGCTGTCATATCATTGAAGGAATCGGCCAGGCTTTCAAATTCATCATTACTGTCAACCTGAACAGGCTTGTTAAACTCTCTATTTGCAACTCGTTGCGTTCCTTCCAGTAGCTTTTCGAGCGGAATCATACTGCGTCTGATTTGGGTGATGCTTAGCAACAATATAACAAGAAGTGACAGGAAAATAACCAGAGGGAAAAGCTTGTTAAACATGCTTATCGATAGAAGGGCATCAGCTTCACGTTGACTCGCAATAATTCTCCAGCTCGGTCCATTAAACCGTGACTTGAGAAATAATTCCCAGCTTACAGCAAGGTAATTTTCATCCTTATATGTCCAGCGCAGATTATCTGATGCAGAGTTTGTTGTTTTCGAATCCAGTTGTTCCAATAATCGATCAGGAGTCGGGTGCGAACAAAAAAGTACTTTATCAGTATTTTCAACCACACATAAAAATGTTGAGAAGGGTGAGGTTTCCCCGTTACCCCAAAGATACTCGTGATTTATTTCTGCAACCAGGCTGTTTTTTCCATTTTGCGGAGAATCGAGTAACAGGCGCATGTAGATGATGTTGTTACCATCCGGTGTTATTTCGCTGTATATGATTGACTTATTACTGGCCGAGTCATCACTTACATAATTAGATAAATCTTCCGGCAATTCATTATCAACATATAACATGTCAATTTTTCTGTCTTCGCCTACTAATGCTAAAGTATTTAATTCGGTACCGAAGTGCCTGACGATATCATCAGATTGTAATTCCAGTCCTGTGCGCATTATCAAGGCGGTATTTCTGAGTTTATCATCAATGAAGAGTAATCTTTCGAAAATGGATATCCCGTAGAGTTTGCTTGTATGATGTAATTGGGAGTGTGCCTGTTGTATTAATACGTCAGAAACATAAGTATAAGAAAGTAGAGCAATCAATATAATAGGGAAAAGCGCAGACAGGAAAAACAGCCAAACTACACGGCGTGTTACTTTACTCCGTAAGAATTCGAATTCAAATTGCATCGCAGATATATATACTTAATAGTCAGTGGCTAAACCAATATAGTTACCGTTATTTGCGCGGATAACATCATCTCGACTGGTTGTGGTGGACAATAGCGAAACACTTGCACCATCTTTCCCCATGCTGTATTGATCAAAATCGGTTTTCAATGTGCCGATGTTGTAAACCTTTTTTGACATATCAGCACAATGATTCCGGGCAACGTTGTATTGATATGGATTGCCCCAGGGATCAAGTAAAACGTGTATTCCTATATCAGCTAGTGCATCGGGGTAGTGATTATATTGACGAATATATTTGTCTAGAACGACTGTTACATGAGCAATATGACTGATGGCCTTGGGTATATTTCTTGATTCGATGTGGCCATGATATGCGATAGACACAATTGTGCTGGTTATTGCCGCAATCGTAATGGCAATAATGACTTCAATCAGGGTAAACCCATTATGTCTTATACTGCATCTGGTTTTCACAGAATGTACCTGTTTGGTAACTGCCATACCGTGTGATGTTAAGACTTTGATACTGTCCTTTGCCTATAGCCTGAAAATTAATGTAATTATTAAAATTTAATACTTAACTATAGTAGAAGAAATCATTACTTACTCTATGAAAAACAACAATAATTATAAAATAATGTTAAATCATTAATACGCGTTGCATCAAGTAAATTTGATCGTATAAAAAATCACTTTGCGTGGTTTTTGATGATTATTACAAAGTGTAAATTTGCACTGAATTAACTTGCTTCGTATTACATTAGTGATAGATTAGTATGACTAACTTGCAACTAAAGTATGGTTATATGCAGTGTGAGTTCGATAATTTAACGACTCGATCTCAATAATTAAACGGGTTGTTTTATGATTATTACGATCAAATCTCTCGCTTGAGATGTTGGGTAGCCTTAAATGCAGGTGTAGCAGAAGAAAGTGATGAGACCTGGCAGGGTTAATTCCAGGCTAGCAGCCAACCAAATTTGTAAGCAGACAAAATTAGCACTCTTGCTTTTATAAATTACAGACTAAAACAGCCAGTTTTACATATCGTGTTCTGCTGGTTCATGATGTCTCGTCGACAGATATTTCCTTCAATTCCATTCAAGCTGGCATATTTTGTGCTCTGTAAATAGGTAGCTTCAGCAGTCAGCTGCTCCAATACTGCCCTTGGAATCAGGAGTCAGAACATGGCACATGTGGTGATCATCGGCGCCAGTACCGGCGGCTTGCCGGCGGCATATGATATCCAGCAAACATTGGGTAAAAGTCATCGAATTACGGTCATATCCAATTCAGATACCTTTCAGTTTGTGCCCTCGAATCCCTGGGTCGCAGTGGGCTGGCGCAGCCGTGAGGATACAACGTTTAAGTTGGAGCCCTACCTGACAAAAAAGAAGATTGAGTTCATTCCAGTTGGCGCCAATGAGATCAAGCCGGGTAGCAACCAGGTCATCCTGGCAGATGGTCAAACCATTGATTACGACTATCTTGTTATTGCTACCGGACCCAAGCTGGCATTTGATGAAGTTGAAGGTCTGGGACCCAGAGGGCATACCCATTCGATCTGTACCGTCGATCACGCTGAGCAGACCTATGAGAACTGGCAGAATTTCATTGAAGACCCAGGGCATGTCGTCGTTGGCGCAGTGCAGATGGCGTCCTGTTTCGGACCGGCCTACGAATTTGCCTTTATCATGGATGCGGATCTGCGTAAGCGGAAACTACGTCATAAGGTACCCATGACCTATGTGACATCTGAACCCTATATCGGTCATCTGGGGCTGGGCGGCGTGGGTGATTCCCAGGGTATGATGGAATCAGAGCTGCGCCATAAGCATATCAAGTGGATCACCAACGCCAAAGTCACTCGAGTCGAAGCGGGGAAAATGTTTGTCGATGAGCATAACAATGAAGGTGAGGTCATCAAGCAGCATGAACTGGACTTCAAGTTCTCCATGATGTTGCCGGCTTTCAAGGGCGTGGATGCGGTGGCCAACGTGGGCGAGGATCTGGTCAACCCGCGTGGTTTCGTCAAGGTGGATCAGTACCAGCGTAACCCCACATGGCAAAATATCTATGCGGTTGGCGTTTGCATCGCAATCCCGCCGGTGGAGGTAACACCCATACCCACGGGCACACCCAAGACGGGTTATATGATTGAATCCATGGTTCTGGCCACGGCCCATAATATAAAGAATGCCATTGATGGGCTGGAACCTGATCAGCAAGCCACCTGGAATGCTATTTGTTTGGCGGATATGGGTGATAACGGCATCGCTTTTGTGGCAATGCCACAAATTCCACCGCGTAACCTGGCCTGGATGAAGAAGGGCAAGTGGGTGCATCTGGCCAAAGTCGCATTCGAGAAATACTTCCTGAAAAAAATGAAAAAGGGTTCGACCGAGAACCTGTATGAGAAGTACCTGCTCAAGGCCTTAGGCATTACAAAGTTGAGATAAATACTCAGTCATTTAATGCTGAATCTCGTCAATCCGGCGAAAGCCGGAATCCATTTCAATCAAAATATTCCTGGATTCCGGCTTTCACTGAAAATCGATCCATTCATTTTCAGTATTTCCGCCATCCCTGGCGGGCCGCCGGAATGACTTCTACTTAATGTTGCTTATCTCATGTGACATAAATATCATGTCATAACATGACTTATCTGCCTTGAAGGTGTCAGTAATGCCAGACGATATGGTGCATTCCCCCAGCAGCAAACCGACCTGCGATCAAATTATCGATATTTTGCCAGGACCTTTTGTGGTTATCGATCAGGATTATCAAATACTGGCTGCCAACCGGGCCTACCAGAAGCACTATGGTATGGAATCGGAGGATTTGGTTGGGCGTTATTGCTACGAAGTGTCCCACCATTCCGAAGTACCCTGTAGTCAGAATGGCGAGCAATGTCCATTGGAAGAGGTCTTTGCTACGCGCCAACCCACCCAGGTAATGCATATCCATTACGACAAGCATAATAAGGAAGAGTACGTTCAGTTACAGGCGGCACCGATTCTTTCCAACGACGGCGAAGTGATGTACATGGGGGAATATGTGCAGGTACTCAGTCAACCGGGTGATGAAGATACCCTGTTAGTTGGCGGCTCACCGGCGTTTCTGCGCATGACCAGTCTGCTGCAACGCGTTGCCCCCACCCAGTCTACCGTATTGTTACTCGGCGAAAGTGGCTCTGGTAAAGAACGGGTTGCTGAATATATTCACCATTATTCCAAGCGACGCCATGGTCCATTTGTGGTGGTGGACTGTGGAACCCTGGGTGAAAGTTTGATTGAAAGCCAGTTGTTCGGTTATGAAAAGGGCGCTTTTACCGGTGCCGGCAGCCGTAAGATTGGTCTGTTCGAGGCGGCCAATGGGGGTACGTTATTTATTGATGAAATTTGCGAGTTACCGCTAGCCTTACAAACCAAGTTACTGCGTGCGCTGGAAAGTGGCAGCATTCGCCGCATTGGCGGTAATGAATACATCAAGATTGACGTGCGGGTGATCGCCGCCACCAACCGTGATATGCAAAGAATGGTAGCAGAAGGGCAGTTCCGTCAGGACCTGTACTATCGTTTATCGGCATTTCCCATACATGTTCCCTCCCTGCGGGAACGAAAAGATGACATTGTCGCGCTGACGGAACACTTTCTTTATGGTTTGCCGGAAGGTGAGCGGCACATCCCTTTATCCAGTGATGTGATTGAAAAACTCTTCAGCTATGACTATCCCGGTAATGTGCGGGAACTGCGAAATATTATTGAGCGCGCCACCATACTGGCCTGTGACGATATCCTGCGGCCGGATCATGTTGTGCTGGAGAGTGGCTCCGTGTTCAGCGAAAAAGGTCCGATAGAGTCGAAAGGCAGCGAACCCCTGGATCAACTCGTCAATCGACGCGGGAGATTGACGGACAAGGTAGTACTGGATGCCTTGCATCAGACCCACGGTCATCGTTCTCGTGCGGCGCAAATGCTGGGCGTGAGTGAACGAACCTTGTACAGGCACATTCAGCGTATGCGTTCAGGCTGAGACAATTTATTTTCGTGAACCCTGTTTGATTTATCCGTAAATTCTTGGGCAGATATCCCTGCCTGGGGTATGATCTAAGCATCTTAAATATAGAGATTCAACAGTTATCAAGATGATTATTTTCGACCTGCATTGCGCCAATGACCACCGCTTCGAAGGCTGGTTCAAGAATGCCTCTGAGTACGAGAATCAGTTGGCAAGCGCAATGATTCACTGTCCGGTTTGCGGCACGGAACAGGTCGCCAAACTCCCCACTGCCAGTCACCTGAATATTGGCAAAGCAGCAAACCAGAATCCCCCGGCCGAACAAGCGATACTTGCTCAAGACACGAATGCGCTGCTGTATAAGCTCAGTGAACATGTTAAGCAGAATTTTGAAGATGTTGGCGATGAGTTTGCTGCAGAAGCCAAGCGCATACATTACGGTGAGGTGGAAGAACGTAATATTCGTGGTAATGCCACGAAGGATGAAGTAGCAGAACTCAATGACGAGGGTATAATGGCCTTGCCACTACCAGATCTACCGGACAAGGATAAAATGAATTAAATGATATGCTGGATTTATCTCCTCGTTGTATCCTGAAATAATTAAAAATATACAATTCACTGTGACATTATGGAGTCACGGCAGAACTTCATGGATAGTAGTCAATTGAAACTTCGCATCAGTCTGTTATTCGTCGGAATTATTATCTCCTCCCAGGCATGGTCCTCACCTGATTTCACTTTAGGGATTGGGGTTGATGCCATGCGGTTTTTTTATCGTGAATTCGACGAAAATGATGCAGTGTTGAATACAGAAAAAGGGGTGATTCCCGGTCTGGTGCTCAGCGCCGCGGTTGAGTGGGAAACCTGGTATACCGAATTTAACTACAAATATAACACCGGCAAGGTTGAATATGATGGTCAAACTCAAAATGGCATTCCTGTCATCACCGACACCCAGGAAGACATCGGTGATTTCAATTTAATCGCGGGCCGTTATTTCGGCACGGGTTCTTATTACCGTTCTTCGATTTACGGGGGACTGGGATATTATTCCTGGGAGCGTGATATATTAGCGGGTAAAGATATTAATGGTAATCCGGTTGGTGGTTTATTTGAAACCTATGAATGGTCCTATGCTTTGATCGGGGCCAGGTTATCCTTAAAAGAATCCAGCAACAGTGGATTGTTGCTCGACCTGCGATTACAACGGATGCTGGACGCAACCATGGAAGTTGGTCATATTGATGATAACCAATTTGATTTGGGTGAAGAATGGAGTTTTCGACTGGGTTTACCCTATCACATGGTCACCAAAGAAAACGCCAGACTGACGATAGAACCGTATCTGGTTACCTGGTTTATCGGGCGTAGTCCTGCTGTGGAGCTTACCAGTGGTGGTGTCTTGCTGGGGACTTTCGTTGAACCGCGGAGCGAAACCTATAATATTGGCCTAACGGTCAAATACCTGTTTCAACTTTGACTCATAAAACGCTGATTTCTCAGCCAAAAATAATGCGAGTGAGGCTTGGATTTACGGCCAGCAAGTCTTGTACAATGTCATACCATCGTATTTGTGGCTAATTTCTATATATTATAACTAGTTGAAAAATAAGATAAATATGCGTATTTCCGTCATTTCCCTGTTTGCCCTCATGCTCCTCGCCGGCTGCGCCGGCATGACCCCGGAAGAGGCCAAAGTCAGTGAGAAACAGCAACTCACCGACGCCATGACCAGCTTGCGTGATGGCAAGCCTGAGCAGTCTATTGCACAATTCCAGGCCATTATCGATAAGGCAGACAATGACCAGCAGAAAACCCAGGCTGAAATCGGGCTGGCATATGCATATTACAAGAATGATGACTTTGATGAAGCTTATGCACGCTGCAATCTTTTCATAAAAGACAACCCGACACATCCGCAGCTTGATTATGTTTATTACCTGCGGGGCTTAACCAAATTAAAGCAGGGTGAGATCCATCTGCAACGATTACTGGCTGCCAAGGCGCCGACAAATGATTATCCGGAAGAGTTGCGTGAAGCCTATGACTACTTCTCGGAATTAATTAAGTTCTTTCCACAAAGCGACTACCTGGATCAGGCCTACCAGCAAGTCGATACAATACGTCAGCGCCTGGCGAAATATGAGTTGCACCTGGCGCATAATCAATTCGCCCTGGGCAATTATAAGGAAGCGGCGAATCATGCCGAGTACGTTAACAAATATTATAGTGATGCCGAATCGCGTAAATATGCATTGACCATTATGGTTAAGGCTTACAAGGAACTGGATATGCCACGGCAGCTCAATGCGGCAGAGCGACAACTCAGGGAAATTAATTACCAACAGGAATAAACAACAGGCCTACCAGCCGGGTAACTTGCCTGCCTGGGTAAAGCGTACCCGGCCCTGGGCATCCGCCCTGCCAAGCACAGCTAACATGCTCTTCAAATCGCTATTTTGCTTATCACGGCTGCTTAATAACAAATTCAGGTTGTAACGCCCATTTCCCGCCAGGCGGATATCACCACTGAGCGCGATGAGTCCGCCTTCATTCGTCACCTGGAGGCGAGTCCCTTTTGCCTCAGGGCTGGCCTGGAATGTCAGGTTTCCCAATGAAACATCCTGTACTCCGCTAATGGAAGCATTACGCCACTGCAGGGTGCCTGTGGCTTCTAACAACACCTTACTCTGTATCTGTAAGGAATCCATTTGGCCGGTGATAACACCTTCGAGCATGAAGGGTCGAATCGCCGGGTCGAAAATGGCGGCACTAAACTCGCTGTCCAGATCAGAAAGTTCAATCACCTGATCGGAATTGATACTAAAGCCGCTTTCTGCTTTTCCCAATGCATTACGGACCTTGATGTGGCCGCCGAGCTCGCCGATAAACAATAGAAATGGATTAAGTGTCCATTCGGCATTACCCAGTTTAAATCCATCTACGACAATATTATCCGCTCCCGCCGACCAGGCACTGCCATGCAAATTGCTAATGTTGACACTACGCTTGATATCTTCGGGTAAAGATGACCAGACCACACCCGCAGGTAAATTAATTACCAGGAACAACAAGTAGATGGATATGCCATAGAGGACCAACCAATGCCAGGACTTCAACTTTAACTTCATGAAGCAACTCGCAACAGGATGCGGCTGTTTATTCTACCGGGATCTTTCTGGCGTTCAATGATAATTTCACTGACATAAATGGTGTTTTTGTTTTCGAGCAGGGCGAGCCAATCGATCAATTGATCAAAGGCTGCATTTTCCACCCACACACGTACTCCATCCTGGCCTTCGGGTTGCACTTTTTGCAGGCTGGACTTCAGGTTTTTCTGTTGTGCCGTACGCTCAATGATCACCAGCAGCGAACCTCCACCGCTGTTTCCCGTGCGGCTCTTGTTTGCGCGTAGTTGTCTGGCTTCGGCGGCTTGTTTGTGAATTTGCTGCAAAGTATTCGCCTGGGCATTGACCCGCACGCGGGATATCTGGATGCCATCCTGTAAAGGTTCCCATATCATGAAATAGAGCAGCGTCACTACAACCACGATGGTGGTAATGATCACCAGGCGTTTTTCCCGCAATGAGAGTTGTTGCCATTGTTCTTTCATCATGACTTCCTGAATATCACTATGCGCCCTTCAACCTTTTTCTCGGAGGAGTTGGCGGATTTCAGCTCAACTTCCCAGGGAACCGCACTGCTGATCTGATTCTTTAATTGTTCCAGTGTTTGTAAGTCCGGGGTTATCAGCAAAATTTCCATTTGACCCGATTGGAAACGAAGATGTTGAGCGTTTACCCCCTTGGCCCTGGCAACCACGGGAGCCACCTTGGCTAACATTTCCGAGAAATCAGGTCCGCCGCCTTGTCCCGTGCCGCGTAATATGGCGAGCTTGCTCTTCATAATGCTGGAGACCGTTGCCACATCCACATTACGTTTTACTTCAGGAAAAGCCTGACGAAAAGTCTGCAGAATCTGTTGTTCGAGTTGTGCACTTTGTTGCTTGAGGGAAACATACTCAATGATGCTGCCGGTAAATCCCAGTAATAACAAAACGCCGACTAGTGCCGCACTGGCATACCAGGGGCGT
>CAJIAB010000125.1_pt1 | contig 14777 bp, 10 predicted proteins | sample 9199081 | NCBI WGS metagenome assembly CAJIAB01 (sample SAMEA7708262, study PRJEB35096) | sediment metagenome | biome: marine neritic benthic zone biome [ENVO:01000025]; feature: sediment [ENVO:00002007]; material: shallow marine sediment [ENVO:03000034] sea grass bed [ENVO_01000059] ... | reverse complement strand
CGGAATGTCTACCTTGATACCCATGGCTTGGAGTTGATGCATCAACGCCTTCTTGGCGTCATCTTCACCGTGTATTAAATAAGTATGTGGTTTGGGTTTATGGAATGCGCCTATCCAGTCCAGCAGTTGTTGTTGTCCTGCATGCGCGGAAAAACCACCCAGGGTATGAATGCTGGCATTCACAGCAACATCTTCACCCACCACCCGCAGTCGCTTGGCACCATCCACCAAAGCACGTCCCGGTGTACCGATAGCCTGGTAACCGACAATGATTACATGCGCATTACGCCGCCAGAGATTATGTTTCAAATGATGCTTAATCCGACCCCCGGTACACATGCCGCTACCGGCAATAATAATGGCGCCATCGGTGATCCTGTTAATGGCCATGGATTCTTCCGTGGTGCGCGAATAACGTAACATTGGCAAATAAGTGTGTAAGGAACCGGATCGGGCTTGTCGTAATGCCGCCTTGTCTTCTGAATCGAATACATCCTGATAGCGGTGATAAACCTCGGTGGTGGCAATCGCCATCGGGCTATCCAGATACACGGCCTGATGATTCAGAATACCTTGCTGGTAGAACTCGCCCAGACGAAAAATGATTTCCTGCGTACGCCCCACGGCAAATGCCGGGATCAGGATATTGCCGCCGCTTTCAGTGGCCTCACGAATGATATCCCGAAACTCATCCAGGGTTTCCTCCATCGGGCGATGATTGCGATCGCCATAAGTGGACTCCATCAGTAGCACATCCGCCTTTTCAACCTGGACCGGATCACGCAAGATGGCGGCACAACTGTTACCGAGATCACCGGAGAACACCATTTTTCTGGCTTTACCCTCCTCTTTAATTATCAATTCAACGATAGCGGATCCCAGAATATGGCCGGCATCCAGATAGCGCAGTTGCACCCCGTCCAGGATCTCAATCGATGTGGCATAAGGTTGGCCTTTACAGAGTTGTAACGTCTGTTCCACATCTTCGATGGTATACAGTGGCTCGACTTCCTCCTTCCCTGCCCGCCTGCGCCGTTTGTTCTCCCACTCGGCGTCGCGCATACTGAGAAAGGCGGAATCTTTCAACAGGATTTCGAGCAGTTCAAATGTCGGGAACGTCATGTAGATGGGTCCGCGAAAACCGTCATTCACCAATTTGGGTAATCGTCCGGAATGATCCAGGTGGCCGTGTGACAGCACCACGGCATCAATACTGGCCGGATCGAATGGAAACGGCTTTTCATTTTCCTGTTCTTCTTCGTAGCGTCCCTGAACAAGGCCGCATTCCAGTAATATTTTCGACTGTGCCGTTTCCAACAGGTACATGGAACCGGTTACTCCGGCCGTTGCTCCCAGAAAAGTTAACGTTGCCATACCGCCCCCAACCTATTTCCAGTGTTATTCTTTTAGTCCACTAAACTCGTCAGTTATCCCGGTTTACGGCGAACCTGTTTATAGTCTAGTATGTTTTACAGTAGCTTAAGATATACTAACTTCGGCGTAGGTGTCGCAACCAAACCCTGTTAAATTACCGCCAGAATTAAGCATATGGAAGGACTCGAGAACTACCTGCTGGGCCAGACCGATGAGCATCTGTCGATAAGTACGCGCGAAGAGTGTCGACAACTGTCACTGGCTATGGCTCAACAAGCCAGACGTTCATTGAATATCTTCAGCTATAATCTTGAGCCCGCACTCTACGATACACCCAGTTTCTACGATGCCGCGCGTCATCTAATTGGCGTGGATACGAATTCCTTAATCCGTATTCTTGTTTATGATATCAGCGGAACCGTTAATAAAGGCCATCGCCTGCTCGACCTTTGTAGTCGTCTTTCCAGCCGGGTTCAAATTCGTAAGCTGACCAAAAAACACCATCATGCCTTTATGATTGCTGATAGTATTGGTATCGTTGATCGGGTACATGCCGAGCGTTATGAAGGGTCGGCTAATTTTAATGCCTATGGCCGAGCCCAAAACAGGCTGGTATTTTTTAATAATGTCTGGGAACAAAGTTCACGCACCTCTGAAATCTATGCCCTCAAAATTTAATCCTGAAATACACCAGCCTGGTAATAATTATCTAATGGAATCGGAATTTGAGCTCCAACAGGATCTGATTCATCTTAATCACGCCGCCGTGGGGCCCTGGCCGCGATGTACACGCGAAGCGGTTGAGGCCTTTGCCCGTGAAAATGCCACTGAAGGGTCATTCCATTATCCCGAATGGGTAAAAAAAGAAACCCGGTTACGCCAATTGCTGGCGCAGCTGATTCACGCCCCACAGGCCGATGATATTGCCCTGCTGAAAAATACCTCCGAAGCCCTGTCGGTGGTCGCACACGGCCTTGCCTGGCAAGCCGGTGACAATGTCGTTATCAGTGATCAGGAATTTCCTTCTAATCGAATCGTGTGGGAATCACTGCAAGATCGTGGCGTGGACGTTCGACAGGTTGATCTGGCCTCGGCCGACAGTCCCGAACAGGCGCTGATGCAGGCCTGTAATCCTCACACCCGCTTACTTGCGATCAGTTCCGTGCAATATGCCAGCGGGTTGCGCGTTGATCCCGCCACCCTGGGCCAGTTCTGTCGGGATCAGGAAATACTCTTTTGTGTTGACGCCATCCAGAGTATTGGCGCGCTGGAATTTGATGTGACAGCCATTAACGCCGACTTTGTCATGGCGGATGGGCACAAGTGGATGCTGGGTCCCGAAGGCCTGGCGCTGTTTTACAGTCACAAGCAAGCACGGGATCAACTCAGCCTGCATCAATTTGGCTGGCGCATGGTGGAGCATTATGAAGATTTTGATCGCAAGGACTGGCAGGTGGCTGACAGTGCCCGCCGGTTTGAGTGTGGCAGCCCGAACATGCTGGCAATCCATGCGCTGCATGCCAGTATCGAGCTGTTATTGGCCAGCGACATGGCGAAAGTGGAGCAACGCGTGATCGCAAATAGTGAGGCGCTTTTTACGCTTATAAATAGTAGCGCTAATCTTGAATGTCTCACGGACATGACACCGGGGCGTTACGCCGGCATTGTGGTTTTTCGGCATAAACACTACCCGTCTGAGCATATGTATCGCTATCTGATGCAGCAGCGTGTATTGTGTGCTTTGCGCGGTGGCGGGGTGCGTTTCTCCCCCCATTTCTACACGCCCGCCGAATTGTTACGGCAAGCCGTAGAATTGGCAGACAACTGCCCTGCCCCTTGAAATCTCTCCACTATAATTACAGATATACATATAGAAGGAATGCACTGGATATCACCGGCACCTTTCAGATTGCCCTATGTCCAATAACAATAACGAACAGGGATTTTCAGCGGTAAGGTTAAGCTTTAACAACAATTACGAACCAAAACCGCATAAACCGTGAGAGTATGAGGATGGGAATTGGCGTTTTATCACGTCTGAGCGGAATGCTCACAAAGTGGTTAACCAAAGATCCGGAACATCCTTCGGAGTCAGTGTTGTTGCTGAATTTCGATCGGCTTTCCTATGAACTTCGTCCCGGCGATGTGATCCTGGTAGAAGGTCGCAGCAAGGTGGCTGAAGTGATCAAGATGACTACCCAGAATCCCTGGACTCACGCTGCGCTGTATATCGGCCGTCTCTACGAAATTGAAGATGAAGCCGTCCGCAATACCGTTAGCCGCTACATCGATGCTGAACCCGAGCAACAACTCCTTGTGGAAACCTTGTTAGATCAAGGCACGGTCGTCTATCCCCTGGAAAAATATCGTCATGAGCACCTGCGCATATGCAGGCCGAACGGCCTTTCCCCCAAGGATGCGCAAAAAGTCATTACCTATGGGATCAACCGTCTGGGGACCACTTACGATGTAAGACAAATACTTGATCTGGGGCGGTTCATGTTCCCGTACAGTTTTGTGCCGCGCCGCTGGCGCTCGAGTTTGTTTAACCACAATGCCGGCGATCCCACCCGTACCGTATGTTCAACCCTGGTGGCACAGGCCTTCCAGTCAGTCCGGTTTCCATTACTGCCATTAGCGGAACGTACCGACCATGGCAAGGTCCACATTTATCAGCGTAATCCACGCCTGGTGACGCCAAGTGATTTTGACTATTCACCCTATTTTGACATTATCAAATACCCGTTATTTGGTCTCGATGACATTGAGGTTTATCGTCATCTCCCCTGGGGTGACAAGGATATCGTCTATAATGACGCGGGCGACACGTTTCGAGAAATACCTGAACAAGTTTTAGAAGACGATGCACATGAGGTTGAAACCACCTCAAATGAAACACCGCAGGATACACATGAGGCTGAAACCACCTCAAATGAAACACCGCAGGATACACATGAGACTGAAACCACCTCAAATGAAACACCGCAAGATGCACATGAGGCTGAAACCACCTCAACCGAAAAACCGCAAAAGGAAAACACAGTAAAACCGTTGCATAGTGTCAAAACGGCAAAAGGAGAAACCTCATGAGCCAGAGCAACCCGAGCCAACCATGGCGTTTGCGTTATATCTCAGAACCCATGTTGAAGCTGTTTCGCCGCGTCTCACCCGGCATGTCCCAGACGGAACGCGAAGCACTTGATGCCGGTTCGGTATGGTGGGATGGTGAATTATTCAGCGGGCGGCCTAACTGGAAAAAATTCCGCCAACTCCCCGCCCCGACATTATCTAAAGAAGAACAGGCATTCATCAGTGGCCCGGTGGAAACCCTGTGCCAGATGTTGAACGACTGGGATATCACCCATGAAAGGTCTGATCTGCCGCCTGAAGTCTGGCAGTACATCAAGGACAACGGCTTCTTCAGCATGATCATTCCCAAAAGTTACGGCGGACTGGAATTCTCCGCCCTGGCACACTCCAGTGTGGTCATGAAGATTTCCACCCGCAGTATTACTGCCGCCGTCTCTATCATGGTGCCGAACTCGCTGGGTCCGGGCAAACTGCTACTGGAATACGGTACCGAGGCCCAGAAGAATCACTATTTACCGCGCCTGGCCGCCGGGGCGGAAATCCCCTGCTTTGCCCTGACCAACCCCCATGCCGGTAGCGATGCCGGTGCGATTCCCGACTACGGTATCGTCTGCCGCCAGGCCTTCGAAGGTAAGGAAGATGTGCTGGGCATTCGTCTCACCTGGGACAAGCGTTATATCACCCTCGGACCGGTCGCTACCCTGCTGGGCCTGGCCTTCAAACTTTACGATCCGGATCACCTGTTAGGTGACGAGGAACAGTTGGGTATTACCCTGGCCTTGATTCCCACCGATACGCCCGGCGTCGAAATTGGCCGCCGGCACTTGCCGCTGGATATTGTTTTTATGAACGGTCCCAATAGCGGTAAAGATGTGTTTATTCCGCTCGACTGGATCATTGGCGGTGTGGAGCGTGTTGGAGAAGGTTGGCGCATGTTAATGGAATGCCTCTCCGATGGCCGCGGTATTTCCTTACCGGCCTTGAGTACCGGTGCCGGTAAACTGGCCAGTCGCACGGTCGGCGGTTATTCACGCATCCGCCGCCAGTTCAAACTGCCCATTGGCCGTTTTGAGGGCATCGAAGAAGCCCTGGCCCGTATCGGTGCTTACACCTACATGATGGATGCCGCTCGCACCTTGACCGCCGTGGCGCTGGATCGCGGTGAAAAGCCCTCGGTGATCTCCGCCATCGTGAAATATCACCTCACGGAAGGGATGCGCCAGGTGATCAATGACGGCATGGATGTGCTGGGGGGTGCCGGGATCTGTCTCGGGCCACGCAACCTCTTAGGCCGGGCCTATCAATCCATTCCGATTAGCATCACGGTGGAAGGCGCCAATATCCTGACCCGCACCATGATTATCTTCGGCCAGGGCGCCATCCGCAGCCATCCCTGGATATTCAAGGAGCTGGATGCCCTTGGAGAAGAAGATCCCGAAGTCTCACTGGAAAAATTTGATCGCGCCCTGTTCGGTCACATGGGATTTTATTTCTCTAACCTGTTTCGCAGCCTGTGGCATGCTCTCACCAGTTCGCGTTTTGTTCTGGTCAAGGCAAAACGTCCGGCCCGTCGCTATTACCAGCACCTGACCCGCATGAGTGCCGCGTTTGCGCTTTGTACCGATGTCGCGCTCATGACACTCGGTGGATCGCTTAAGCGACGGGAAAAAATCTCCGGCCGACTCGGTGATATTCTGAGCCAAATGTACCTGGCTTCCGCCACGCTGAAACGTTTCGAGGATCAGGGCAGACCCCGCGAAGATCTTCCGCTGTTGCATTGGGTGTGCCAGAACTGCCTGTATGAAATTCAAAAAGCCTTTGACGGCCTGTTACAAAACATGCCAAGTCGCTGGAATACCTTCTGGCTTCGCTGGTTTGTCTTTCCGCTCGGCCAGCATTTCAAGGCGCCTTCCGACAAACTGGGCCATCAGGTTGCGCAAATGCTAATCAGCCCATCGGCGGCACGGGATCGCCTGACTGAAGGTTTATACATTCCGGATAGCGTGGATGCCCAGTTGGGTCTGATCGAGGATGCCTTACACAAGGTCATCGCAGCCGAGGATGCCGAGCGTCGATTGCGGCAAGAACTGAAAGATTACACGCCAGACTATCATGGCCTGGAAGGCCTATTGGCAGCGGGGCTGAAACAACGCATTATTAGCGAAACGGAAGCACAGTTGATCCGTGATGCCGATGCGGCTCGTACGGAAGTCATTAAAGTCGATGACTTTGCAGCGGATATGACGTAAATGAGCGCCAATAAGAAGGACAATAACATGGCAGAAGACACTCCGACCAAGCCAAAACCCAGTCGGCCGGCTCCGACGCGCCGCCGTCCTGTCTACATCGTAGATGGGAGTCGCACGCCACAACTCAAGGCCAAAGGCAAACCGGGGCCCTTCCATGCCGCCAACCTGGCATTGAGTTGTGGCCGGGCCTTGCTGGCGCGCCAACCCTTTGAACCCAGTGATCTTGATGAAGTCGTTGTTGGCTGCGTTATGCCCGGTCCCGACGAGGCGAATATCGGCCGCGTAGTGGCACTGCGCCTCGGCTGTGGCAAGAAAGTGCCGGCCTGGACCGTGCAGCGTAACTGCGCCTCGGGTATGCAAGCGCTGGACAGCGCCGCCAAGGATATCAGTCTGGGACGTGCCGAACTGGTACTGGCCGGGGGCGTCGAAGCCATGAGTCATGCCCCGGTGTTACTCAATGACAGCATGGTGGCCTGGCTTGGCAGCTGGATGTCTGCAAAAACTGTGACCGCGCGAATCAAAACCCTGGCGCAACTCCGACCCGGCTATCTGAAGCCGATCATAGCGCTGTTGCGTGGCCTGACCGACCCGGTCGTGGGGTTGAACATGGGTCAAACCGCCGAAGTGCTGGCGCATCGATTCAACATCAGCCGCTCTGAAATGGATGCCTTTGCGGTACGCAGCCATCAGCGTCTCGCGGCGGCCCAGGACAACAACTCTTTGACTGAAATTGAATCCCTGTATGACACCCGGGGCCGCTTTTACGAGCATGATGATGGCCTGCGGCGAGACTCCAGCATCGAGAACCTGGCGAAACTTCGCCCCGTGTTTGATAAGCCATTTGGTAACGTGACGGCGGGCAACAGCGCACAGGTCACCGATGGGGCGGCCATGCTGATCCTCGCCAGTGACAAGGCAGTAGAAAAATACAAACTGCCCGTGCTAGGTAAAATCGTGGATACCGAGTGGGCGGGACTGGAACCTGAACAAATGGGCCTGGGGCCGGTCCATGCGTCCACACCGTTATTAAAGCGCAATAAACTCAAGCTCGAAGATATCGACTTCTGGGAAATCAATGAAGCCTTTGCCGCCCAGGTTCTCGCCTGTCTCAAGGCATGGGAGGACAAGGACTATTGCAAAACCGAATTAGGCTTAAGCGACGCTCTGGGGGAACTGGATCAAAGCCGCCTCAATGTGGATGGCGGCGGGGTCAGCCTGGGTCACCCCGTGGGCGCCAGCGGTGCCCGCATCGTGTTACATCTTCTGCATGTGCTGGAACGCAATAATGCCAAAACCGGCATCGCTACCCTGTGTATTGGGGGTGGACAGGGCGGCGCAATGTTAATCGAACGGGCAACGGGATAGCAGCATGACAGGAAAAAATGATAATAACTGGAAAGTCACTGAAGACAACGACGGCATCGTCTGGCTGCATCTCGATAAAGTCGACAGTAAAACCAACGTCTTGTCTGCCAGGGTGTTGCAAGAATTTGCTGACTTGATTCACGGTTACAGTCAGTCACCGCCACGTGGTCTGGTAATTCTGTCTGACAAAGAAAGCGGATTTATCGCCGGTGCTGACGTTAAAGAGTTCAATAACTTTCATACCGAAGAAGAAGCCCGCGAGGCCATTGAACGTGGCCATGCGATTATGAATCAACTGGAAAGCCTCCCCTGCCCCACTGTCGCGGTATTGCATGGCTATACCCTCGGTGGTGGACTGGAACTGGCCCTCGCCTGTCGTTACCGCGTTGCCGATAATGATTTCAATACCAAGCTGGGCTTACCGGAAGTCAAACTCGGTATTCATCCGGGTTTCGGTGGTACCGTGCGATGCCTGGAACGTGTCGGCCCACTGAAGGGTATGGACATGATGTTAAGTGGGCGCAACCTGTCAGTGCGAGCGGCAAAAAAGATCGGCCTGGTCGATTATGCGGTGCCTCGCCGTGATCTGCATGAAGCGGCACGCCAGAGTATATTGAACCCGCCAAAACAAAAACCCCTTCCGCAATGGATGAAATTGCTGAACCACTCACGTGTACGACCCTGGTTGGCAAAGTTATTTATTAAAAAGGTTTCGCAAAAGGCCCGTCGCGCGCATTATCCCGCACCTTATGCATTGATTGATTTATGGCAACATTACGCCAGTGATCGCGACAAGATGTTGCAGGAAGAAGTGGCCTCGGTCGCGCGCCTCATTACCGGTAAAACCGCGCAGAACCTGATCCGGGTGTTTATGCTGCAAGAGCAACTCAAGGGATTGGGTCGTCTGGAGGGCTATCAACCGAAACATGTGCATGTGGTGGGCGGTGGCATCATGGGCGGCGATATTGCTGCCTGGTGCGCCATGCAAGGCCTGAATGTCACGATTCAGGATCAGCGGCATGAGAGTCTCGCCGCCGCGCTAAAACGCGCCTATGGCTTGTATAAAAAACGCCTCAAGCAAACCCGGCGCATTAATGCCGCCATGGATCGCCTCATGCCGGATATTAATGGTTATGGCCTGGTTAAAGCCGATATCGTAATCGAAGCAATTTTCGAGGACGTTGAAGTCAAGCGCCAACTGTTCCGCGAGATTGAACCCAGGTTAAAAGCCGATGCGCTGATTGCTACCAATACCTCCAGTATTCCGCTGGAACAATTGGCCGAAGCCTTAAGCAAACCGGACCGCCTGGTGGGCTTGCATTTCTTCAATCCGGTTGCGATGATGCCCCTGGTCGAAATCGTCCATGGGCAACAAACTTCGGATGATACCCGTGACAAGGCCAGCGCCTTTGCCAAAACCATTAGCCGTTTACCGTTACCGGTTACCAGCAGCCCGGGTTTCCTGGTCAATCGTGTCTTGATGCCCTATCTGATTGAAGCAGTCACCCTGGCGGATGAAGGTGTGCCGTTAAAGGCCATTGACCAAAGTGCCACTGACTTTGGCATGCCCATGGGACCAATTGAACTGGCGGATACGGTGGGTCTGGATATCTGCCTGAATGTGGCGGAAATTCTCTCACAGGATATGGCTATCGACGTACCCAGGATATTGCAGGATAAAGTCAGTGAAAAACAACTGGGCAAAAAAACCGGTGGTGGTTTCTACAAGTTCAAGAAAGGCAAGCCGGTAAAACCCCATGTTGAGAAAAACTACACTGCTCCGACTGATCTTCAGGATCGTATGATCATGCGTATGCTGAATGAGATCGTCGCCTGTCTGCGCGATGGCGTGGTGGATAATGGCGATCTGGCAGATGCCGGCATAATCTTTGGCACCGGTTTTGCGCCCTTTCGTGGCGGACCGGTACATTATATTCACGACCGCGGAGCGGAACAGTTACAAAAACTGTTGGAGAACCTCACCCATCGCTATGGCGAACGCTTTCAGCCGGATAAAGGCTGGAGTACATTAAAATAAAGAACAGTATTACTAGGATATAGAGGAGAACTGAGTAATGGCAGCTTCAGTTTCAGATGTTATCCCGGTTGATAGCGCCAAACATCTTCCCGGCTTGTTTCGAGAACGTGTTCGGCGTTCACCCCAGGCAATCGCCTATCGTCACTATGTAGAATCAGAAGAGGCCTGGCGAGATCTCAGCTGGCAAGACATGGCCGATGCCGTCGCCCGCTGGCAGACCGCAATGCAAAAGGTGGGCCTCAAACCCGGTGATCGCGTAGGGATTATGTTACGTAATTGCCCGCAGTGGGCCATGTTCGATCAAGCCGCATTAGGCCTTGGTCTGGTTCTAGTGCCCTTATACACCAACGACCGGGCGGAAAATATTGGTTACATCATGGAAGACGCCAATGTTCAACTGGTCTTTATCGAAAAAAATGAACACTGGGAATGTCTCTCTGAAGTTTACCACCGGCTCACCCACATCAAGACCATTATAACCCTTGAAAAATTGAATGAGGTTCACGACGATCGTGTTCAGTATCTAAATGACTGGTTGCCGGCTGAAGCAAAAAGTCTCAGTCTGCCTGAAATTGATCCAAATAGCCTGGCGACGATTGTTTACACCTCCGGTACAACCGGTAATCCCAAAGGCGTCATGCTGTCGCATTACAATATTCTATGGAACGCTGCCAGTGCCGCTTCCTGTGAAAAGTTTTACGTTACTGATGTTTTTCTCTCGTTCTTGCCGCTTTCACACATGTTTGAACGAACTGTCGGCTACTACATGTCAATGCTGATAGGTGGCATGGTGGCCTATTCACGTTCTATCGAACAACTGGGTGAAGATTTAACCATCATTCGCCCCACCGTTCTGGTAACCGTACCGCGAATCTTTGAGCGGGTTTACAACAAGATCAAGGTCCAACTGACTGAGAAGCCGGCCATTGCCGGTAAACTGTTTAACGCTGCCGTCAATTCCGGCTGGCAACGGTTCTTGAAACAACAGGGTCGCGAGCATAAAACCTTGCCTTTGTTGTTCTGGCCAATATTGAATCGATTGGTGGCACATAAAATCATACAAAAGCTGGGAGGTCGACTACGCCTGTCTATTAGCGGCGGTGCACCCTTGTCCATTGATGTCGCCCAGACCTTTATCGGACTGGGGCTGACCATTACCCAGGGCTATGGCATGACCGAGCTGGGGCCGGTTGTCAGCAGCAATCGCCTGGCAGACAACAAACCCGCCAGTGTCGGGCAGGCATTACCTGATGTTGAAGTGAAACTTGGTAACAATAATGAATTACTGGTTCGCAGCCCCGGCCTAATGCTTGGCTACTGGAACAACGAGGCGGCGACCAAAGACATCATTGATGAAGATGGCTGGTTACACACCGGCGATGTCGGCCGGATTGAAGGTGAGCATATTTATATTACCGGCCGGCTCAAGGAAATCATCGTCATGGCAAATGGCGAAAAAGTCCCGCCGACTGACCTGGAACTGGCGATCAGCACTGATCCCTTGTTTGAGCAGACTATGATTGTCGGTGAAGGAAAACCATTTCTGTCGGCCCTGGTAGTACTTAACCGCATCAACTGGGAGCAACTCGCCGCCTCACTCTCTGTCCCGGCTGACAAGGAAAGCAGCCTGGATAACCCTGCCGTGCAACAGGAACTTCTTAATCGAATCAGGGAGAAACTGGCACCCTTTCCCGGCTACGCCAAAATCTTCCGAGTCGAGGCCACACTTGAACCCTGGACTGTTGAAGCCGGTCTGATCACACCTACCATGAAACTTAAACGCAACTGCCTGATTGAAAGATATGAAGATGTAATTATCGGGATGTATGAGGGACATTAACTCTTCATGAGCGATAACAACGCCCCGCCCGCCGATCAATCGCCGGCAATACGAATAATGGCGATGCCAACAAACACCAATGCCTCCGGTGATATCTTCGGCGGATGGCTTATGTCACAAGTTGATATTGCCGGCAGTATTGAAGCCTTTCGGCGCGCGAATGGTCGCATTGTTACCGTGGCCGTTAACGAGTTTCGCTTCATTCAGCCCGTGTTCGTGGGTGACATCGTCAGTCTATATACAAACGTAATAAAAATCGGCAACACTTCGATTCGGATCCATGTTACCGCCTATGCCGAGCGTAACCGTGGTAAGGATGAAGTTCACAAGGCAGCCGAAGCGGAAATCACCTATGTTGCCATTGATGAAAACCGCCGGCCTCGCCCAATAGAAACCGAGGCATGAGAGAAAAAGCGTCCCTGCTTTTTCGAATCACTATTGTTGTTTCTCCTTGGCACGTATCGGGTGAACTTCGGCAACCTCTTGGTCAAATTCCTTTATCGAATTATTCACCGCAATGCCCATGAATCGATTGTAATCATCAATAGACACATAAGACCAGGAGCCATGCGAGTCAAACAACTTGTTCAACAACAATGTATTGATATGATGGCCGGGCTTATGCGCATAGTAGTGTCCAATCACCGGCATTCCCGCCAGGCTCAAATCACCAAAACAATCGAGAATCTTGTGCCGCACAAATTCATTCTCATAGCGCAGCCCCTCGTCATTCACGATCCTGTCCCCATCAACCAACACCGCATTTCGCAATGAACCACCTAAAGCCAGACCGTGTTGTTGCAGTTGGGTTAACTGCTCAGAAAAACCAAATGTCCGGGCCCGCGCAATATCCTTGCGGAACGCCTCATTGATCAATTCCACCGAAAAAGTCTGGAATCCGATCGCCGAATGCGGAAAATCAATACTCACGGTAATGCGTGGAATCCGACTCGGCAACAGCACCGCATACTTGTCATCAATCTGCATATCAACAGGCTTTTGGATCCAGATTGCGAAACGCTGATTTTCCTGATCAGTGGTACCAATGCGTTCTATCAAGTTCACAAATGGCGCTGAACTGCCATCCATAATCGGCACTTCCGGACCGTCGATCTCGATCAGGGCATTATCGATACCACAACCGGATAAACCGGCCAGTAAATGTTCGACCGTGGCAATCGAAGTACCGTATTCGTTTTCCAGCGTGGTGGACATGCGTGTATCTGACACCGAATACCAGCGGGCCGGTATCAGGCCACGCCCGGCTTCGACGTCGGTACGCAAAAACATAATGCCCGTATCCGGGGCGGCCGGCTGTACTGTCATAGAGACTTTTCGTCCACTATGCAGCCCGACCCCGACATAGGTAATTTCACGCGCTAATGTGCGCTGGGTAACACTATATGGGGGGTTGACGTGTTTCATTGTTACCTCCTTACCTTGACTGGGATGACAGGGCTGATAACCTAAACCATGGTATGTACAGCCGACCTGGGGTAACTTTATGTCCTTACGGGGACGAGGACTTGGCCCGGCGCGCCAAGCACTTATCCCGGTTTTTGAGGTCGAATTTGGGAGGAATTCAATGCTACCAAGCACACTATCTTCTATAGTGCTGTTGATCACGAGGGCAATGGAGGCCGAAGGGCTTGATAGTAAAACCATATTGAAACAGGCAGGACTTGATCCGGCGCGCATGAATGATCCCAATGCCCGTTACTCGTATCCGGCGGTGACCAATCTATGGAAAACCGCAGCCAAAGCCTCCGGCGATCCCTGCTTTGGGCTTAAAGCCGCCAGCTTCTGGCATCCCACCACCCTGCATGCCCTGGGCTATACCTGGCTGGCAAGCAACACGTTATTTGATGCCTTGTCACGTGCTGCACGCTATATCCGTATTGTGAACACCGCTGGGATCGCGACATTTGAAGAAACTGATAAGGGTTATCGATTCAGAATGGGAATGGATGATTCCTGGCGTGGTATTCAACCCGCCAATGAGGCAATGGATGCCGGCATGGCATTGATTATCGACATGTGTCGTTCCTGTTATGGTCCTGATCTGAACCCGACCTTGATCGAGGTACGGCGACCCAAACCCACTGTCGGCCTTAAACAATTTGAGGATCTATTCAAGGCCCCGATTCATTTTTCCTGTCCGAAAAATACCATATATTTTGCGAAACAAGATGTCACAAAATATTTACCGACTTCCAATGCGGAAATGGCCAGGACCAATGAAAAAATCATTGTTGACTATCTGGCTCGCCTTGATAAAAACAATATCACCACCCAGGTAAAAGCCAAATTACTGGATATGTTACCCAGTGGGCAATTCACCGAGGAAGATGTTATCCAGAGCTTGCATCTCAGCCAGCGAACCCTGCAACGTAAACTCAAGGAAGAAGGCACAACCTACAAGGCACTGTTAGAAGAAACGCGTAAAGAATTGGCGAAAGAATATGTCAATGATACCAGCCTGTCATTCAGTGAAATCACTTACCTGCTCGGGTTCTCTGAGCAAAGCAATTTTACCCGGGCATTTAAACGCTGGCAGGGTCAATCACCCAGCGCCTACCGGGAACAAATACGCATGACGGGTTGAATTATGACTTTAATCCCTGGCTGACGATCCAGCCTTCAGCCGGATCGACATTCTGCGGTATACCCAGATTCTCATTACGCTGGTTCCAGCTCCACGCCGCCTCGATGGCACAAATAAAGGCATCGAGTTCATCTCCTGCCACATCCTCAACAAGACGATCGCGGAACTCCGGACTTAATGCGATACTAAACTCATATTCAGGCTGAAATGCTTTTG
>CAJIAB010000109.1_pt1 | contig 15116 bp, 14 predicted proteins | sample 9199081 | NCBI WGS metagenome assembly CAJIAB01 (sample SAMEA7708262, study PRJEB35096) | sediment metagenome | biome: marine neritic benthic zone biome [ENVO:01000025]; feature: sediment [ENVO:00002007]; material: shallow marine sediment [ENVO:03000034] sea grass bed [ENVO_01000059] ... | reverse complement strand
CGAGAAACAAAATGCCTTGAGGGATCGCTGGCAAAATATGTCACCCGAAGACCGCCAGGCATTCCGTAACATGAATCCGGAGCAGCGCCGTGCCATGCGGGAAAGAATTCGAAATATGTCGCCGGATCAACGCCAGGCTGCCAGGGAGCGTTGGCAAGGCATGTCATCTGAAGAACGGCAACAGGTCCGGGAAATGAGTCCGGAACAGCGACGAGATCATTTTCGACAGAACCCTAATCGGCAACAGCCACGACAACCCATGAGCCCGTCCCGGAGTTCTCCCCGGCGTTGAACTAGACCACTCTCAGCGCGTACACTGCCTTTGACTCATCAGAGGCAATGTCTATGCGTCATATCTTCAATCGCCAGGTTTTTTCCTGGGCCCTTTATGATTGGGCCAACTCGGCTTTTGCCACCGCCGTCCTGGCAGGTTTCTTCCCTTTATTTTTCAAGGAATTCTGGAGTGCTGACCTCACGGCAACGGAAAGCACCTTTCAGCTTGGGTTGGCCAACTCACTGGCCAGTACAATAATCGTCATATTAGCGCCGGTGCTGGGTGCGATTGCAGATGTGGGCGGCGTACGCAAACGATTGCTACTGTTATTTGCCCTATTGGGAATTTGTATGACGGCCGGCCTGTATTTCGTGGCACAGGGTCAGGCCTGGTTGGCCTTGGCATTGTTTACCCTGGCGTCTATTGGTTTTTCCGGCAGTATTGTTTTTTATGATTCGCTTATCGTTTCGGTCACTGAAGAGCGACATTACGATGTGGTGTCTGCCTATGGTTATGCGCTGGGGTATCTCGGTGGCGGACTGTTGTTTGCCGCTACCGTGGCAATGACCTTGTGGCCGGAGCTTTTCGGGCTGGCAAATGCCGCTGTTGCCGTACAGGTTTCCTTTGTGTGTGTCGCTGTCTGGTGGCTAGTGTTTACAATTCCCCTCTTGATGTTTGTACCGGAACAAAGAAAGAGCGGGCGATTGCATGCCTTTGCGGTAATAAAAGGTGGTTTTCAGCAACTGTTCGCAAGTTTTCAGAAAGTGCGGCGCTTGCGTTATGTCTTTTTATTTTTACTTGCCTACTGGCTATATATCGATGGGGTCGACACCATTGTGCGGATGGCGGTTGATTACGGCATGGCGTTGGGATTTTCTGCAAATGATCTGATCACCGCCTTACTCATCACCCAGTTTATAGGATTTCCATCTGCGATTGCGTTTGGTTTTGTGGGGCAACGCGTTGGTGCAAAAACCGCTATTTTATTCGGCATTGGGATTTATTTCGCTGTCACCATCTGGGCTTACCGTATGGATTCAATTGAAGAGTTCTACGTGCTGGCAATGGTGATTGGCCTGGTGCAGGGTGGGGTTCAGGCCTTGAGTCGTTCGCTCTATGCGCGACTGATTCCGCCGGACAAGTCAGCCGAGTTTTTTGGGTTTTACAATATGCTGGGTAAGTTTGCCGCCATCCTGGGACCGCTCATGGTCGGGATCGTCGGTATGCTTACCGATAGTTCCCGTCTGGCAATCCTGTCAATAAGCATCCTGTTCGTAGCCGGCGGTGTTCTGTTGTATTTCGTCAATGTCGAGGCGGGCCAGAAAATGGCTGCTGAGTTGAAAGATTGACGCAAGAAGATCGCAATAAATGTTTAAGGAATGATAGTGGATAAAAATCAAACCCCCAGTATATGGCAGGTGGCCAAAAGTGTTCTGGCCGCGATGTTAGGTGTACAGAAAAGTGAAAATTACCAACGTGATTTTCAATACGGTAAACCCGGGCAATACATTGTTCTGGGCCTCATCTTTGTTGTTCTGTTTATTCTCATTCTGGTTGGTATCGTACAGCTGGTCTTATCCCTGGCAGGGATCTGATAAAAAATACTATTTCTTACCATTTCCAATATTTATTGATCTAGATTAAGTCTCGATGCCACCAATTTTATGTTAAATCCTAATTTTATGTTAAATCCTATAAGCACAGCATAAATGCAACTTTAATCGAGTTGTTTTAAAGATATTTTAGATATAACAAGGGGATGCATCCCTAGGGGGCATGCTTGGGCCAAGCTTTGGGAAATCATACATTTTCCGGGATACGGCACCTTGTCAATTGATAAAACTATGATCACGATCACAAATTTAATAACCACACGTAATTGAGCTGAACCTCTGTACATCTAGACTGAAAATTGGTAACCATATCTTCTTATATCAATAGTAATAGGAGTAAATACCATGAGTTTAGCAGCTTCCAGTTTTGATATTCACATCGGGCAATATGAGCAACTTTCTACCCGTTATGAGGTTGAAAATCAGTGTCTCTGGTATGCGATGCATGCAGAACCACGAGCCTGTTTCAATGCGACATTACTGTCCGAGATCGCCGCATTTCAGCGAGAGGTAGGTCAACTGGTGAAACGAAAACAATTACCGATTTCCTATCTGGTGTTGTCATCCGATGTGCCGGGTGTTTTTAATCTGGGTGGTGATCTGAATTTGTTCCAGCATCATATCAAACAACGCGATCGCGCCGGCCTCACTGCCTATGCCAAGGCCTGTATCGATGTACTCTACACCAATGCGGTTCACTTAAACTTGCCACTGACTACAATCTCCCTGGTTCAGGGAAGCGCGTTAGGTGGCGGCTTTGAGGCGGCCTTGTCAAGTTCAGTGCTGATTGCAGAAAAGGGAACAGAGCTGGGTTTACCGGAAATCCTCTTTAACTTGTTTCCGGGTATGGGCGCCTATAGTCTGCTGGCGCGTAAGCTCGATATGAGAAGAGCAGAGGAGTTGATTACTGCCGGCAAACTGTTCAGTGCGGAAGAACTCTACGAGATGGGTGTGGTTGATGTATTGGCCGAGGTGGGTGAAGGTGAACAGGCGGTGCGAAAGTTCATCAAGCAGCATCGTCGTTCCAGTAACGGTCTGCAAGCCATTGCCCGGGTACGGGAATACCTCAATCCCGTGACCTATGAAGAACTCATGGATATTGCCAATATCTGGGTCGAGGCGGCCCTGAACCTGACATCCCGGGATCTGCGTATGATGGGTAAACTGGTTGGTGCACAGAATCGTCTCAACCAGAAGCCACAAGAACCGGAATCACCAAAACTGGCGTTGGTATAAAAGCTTACCGAGTGGATGGTTGAGGCTCACGGAAAGAACCTCAGCTTGCCGGATCGTGATTTTCTAGAGGTTGGTAATTTTTGCCAACTGTTCGGTGAATTGTTGCAACGATGTTTTGAGATCGTTGAGTTTCTGTCGTTCCTTGTCCACGACGGCCGGCGGTGCTTTGTCCACGAAGTTGGCGTTAGAGAGTTTACTTTCCACCCGGGTAATCTCGTTGTTGCGTTTGCTGATTTCCTTGTTAAGGCGGGCTTCTTCAGCTTCCTTGTCAATCAGGCCTGCCATGGGAATAAGGATTTTCATTTCCCCCACCAGGGCCGTTGCTGATTCAGGCGCTTCGTCCTTTGTGCTCAGCCATTCAACCGATTCAATGCGTCCCAGGGTTTTCAGGTAATGCAGGTTATCCTCCAATCTGTTTTTATCACCTTCGCTACCATTTTGCAGTAACACCGGCAGGAGTTTCCCTGGCTTGATATCCATGCTGGATCGGATCTTACGTACCCCGAGAATAAAGTTTTTTACCCAGTCGATTTCTTCCATCGCGACAGGATCAATCAATGTGTCATCGGCCTGGGGATAAGGTTGCAGCATGATGGTGTCGGTACTGGGTCGATTATTTGCTGTTACCCCGGCAAGCGGTGCAATGCGTTGCCAGATTTCTTCAGTAATAAACGGTAACAGCGGATGGGCCAGGCGTAGCAGGGCTTCCAGGACATGAATGAGAGTTTGTCGGGTACCCCGTTGTGCCTCGGTGGAACTGTCTGGATTAGTCAGTACCGGTTTGGATAATTCCAGATACCAGTCACAGTATTCGTTCCAGGTGAATTCATAAATCGCTTGTGCCATGTGGTCAAAGCGGTAGGCTTCCATCGCATTACACACGGATCTTTCCGTTTCCTGCAGGCGGCTGATGATCCAGTGGTCTGCGTTATTCAATTCGGCTTCACCTCCGGATTGACCACAATCCTGCCCTTCGGTGTTCATCAATACATAACGGGCTGCATTCCAGAGCTTGTTACAGAAATTGCGGTAACCTTCGATACGCTCCATGGTAAGCACCACGTCACGACCGGTAGTAGCCAGTGCCGCGAAGGTAAAACGTAAGGCATCGGTACCGAAGGGTGGAATCCCTTCGGGCACGGTTTTGCGTGTCACTTTTTCTATGCGTTCGGCCAGGTGGGGTTGCATCATACCGCTGGTGCGTTTTCTGACCAGATCTTCCAGGTCAATACCATCAATCACATCAATCGGATCGAGGACATTGCCTTTGGATTTGGACATCTTCTGGCCTTCGGCATCACGCACCAGTCCATGAATGTAAACCTCATGGAATGGCACATCATCCATGAATTTGAGCCCCATCATGATCATGCGGGCCACCCAGAAGAAAATAATATCGAAACCGGTGACCAGCACATTGGTGGGATAGAAGGTCTTGAGCTGCTCAGTTTGTTGCGGCCAGCCTAAAGTTGAAAAGGGCCACAGGGCGGAGGAGAACCAGGTGTCCAGCACATCCTCGTCCTGCTGCAACTTGACGGTGTCTCCAAGATTATGTTGTTCGCGGACTTGCTCTTCCGAACGGCCTACATAAATATTACCTTGCTCGTCATACCAGGCCGGAATTCGGTGCCCCCACCAGATTTGACGACTAATGCACCAGTCTTCGATATTACGCATCCATTCGTAATAGGTGTTTTTCCAGTTATCCGGCACAAAATGTATTCGGCCATTTTCCACCGCTTCAATAGCCGGCTTGGCCAATGGTTCGACTTTGACGTACCACTGGTCGGTGAGGAAAGGCTCGATTATTGTGCCGGAGCGATCACCGCGGGGCACCATGAGTTTGTGATCCTCGATTTTCTCCAACAGGCCTTGTGTTTCCAGATCGGCAATGATTTGTTTGCGGGCCACGTAGCGATCCAGGCCGGTATATTGAGCGGGGATGAGCGCATCCTCATCCGCTTCATTGGCGCGAATGGCGGCATCACTGGTAAAGATATTGATCAAGCCGCCATGGGGCAGGTTTTGAATGGCGGCATGATCCCGATGCCGCTGCCAGACACCGTAGTCATTAAAGTCATGCGCGGGGGTAATCTTGACACAGCCGGTGCCAAATTCAGGATCGACATATTCATCGGCAATAATCGGGATGCGGCGACCGGTTAGCGGCAGTTCGACAAATTCACCGAGTAAATGCTTGTAACGTTCATCGCCAGGGTGGATGGCGACCGCCGCGTCACCCAGCATGGTTTCGGGACGGGTAGTTGCCACCACCAGATGGCCAGTACCATTGGTCAGCGGATAACGCATATGCCAGAGATGACCGTTTTCCTCCTCAGACAACACTTCCAGATCCGACACAGCCGTGTGCAGTACCGGATCCCAGTTGACCAGACGCTTGCCACGATAAATCAGGCCTTCCTGGTACAAGCGGACAAAAACTTCCTTGACCGCTTCCGACAGGCCGTCATCCATGGTGAAGCGTTCCCGGCTCCAGTCAACAGAAGACCCCATACGACGTAATTGTTGGGTAATGGTCCCGCCGGATTCCTGTTTCCACTGCCAGACACGCTCGATGAAGTTATCACGTCCCAGGTCATGGCGATTCCTGCTCTCAGCTTCCAGCTGGCGTTCTACCACCATTTGCGTCGCGATACCGGCATGATCAGTACCTACTTGCCAGAGAGTATTGTCACCCTTCATACGGTGATAGCGAATCAGGGCATCCATGATGGTGTCCTGGAAGGCATGGCCCATGTGAAGGCTGCCCGTCACATTGGGAGGCGGGATCATGATGCAATACGCCTGCTCACCACCAGTGGGGGCAAAGTAATTACGTTTTTCCCAGGTTTCGTACCAGCGCTGTTCGATGGCGTGGGGGCTGTAAGTCTTATCCACGGAATTGTCGTCGTTCTCTGCAAGGGACCGAGCGGCGATTATACAGGAGAATTCTGTATTGCCGTAACCCAAGCGCTATCGGGGACATGATACCATTGCGGCTCTCTTCAACCGGGAAGCGTATTCATGTTGAAAACCGATGTACGGCTGTTATGGGTGCTTGGTCTCACTTTATCGGTAAAACTGGCGGTCGCATGGTTTTTGCCCCTGATTGGCGATGAGGCTTACTTCATTGTCTGGGGTAAGCACCCCGATTATGGTTTCTATGATCACACGCCAATGGTGGGATGGATCCTGACCGCCATGCTGTCGGTCAGCGATGCCGCTATCTGGCTACGCTTACCACAAATTTTGATCACCAGCTTTATCGGTTGGGCCATATATCTATTGGTGCGTCGCCAGAATGAAACCGCCGCGGTGATGGTGGCCGTGTTGTACCTGTTATCACCGGTCAATATCCTGGGGGTGGTGATTACGACTGATACGCCGTTACTGCTATGGTCGTTTCTCTCAGGTGTCTGCTTTTATTATGCCCAGCGCGATGACAATCGTTACTGGTACCTGTTAAGTGGCTTATTCCTTGGGCTGGCATTTTTCTCCAAGTTCTTTGCCGGTCTTCTGGGTGTCGCCTATGTCCTTTATCTTCTGTTGTTCGTGCGGCGTGGCCTGCAGCCATGGTTCGGCTTGCTATGGGTTATCGTCGGGACCCTGCCGTTTATCGGCCTTAACCTGTGGTGGAACTACAATCATTGCTGGAACAATTATTTATTCAATCTTTACAATCGCACGGCCGGGAATGTCTTTTCCATTACCCTCAGCCTGAAATACCTGGTGATACTGACTTATTTGGTAACACCACCGATCGTCTATTACACCATCAAACAACAACGTGAATTACGCTACAAGCTGGTAGCTGACCGGTATGGCGTATTTATTGGTTTGTTCCTGATCCCCTATGGACTATTTTTGTTATTGTCATTCTGGGTATCCATTGGACTGCATTGGCTGTTCAGCTTCTATCCCTTTGTCTTTCTCGGCATTGCCGCCATTTTTTCACAGCAGCAGTTGCGCCGCAGTTTCTACTTCATGCTGCCATTCACCTTGATACATATTGCCTTCTTTGCTTTTCTGGTGGTTGTTTCACCCGGGATATTCAAAAGCAACGAGAATAACTACAAGGATGTGGTCTATAGCATGTACGGCAAGGAGATTGCGAAAAGACTTCAGGCATATCAGCCGGAATTTGTCTTGGCCACTGATAGCTATACTGAATCCGCGCTGCTGTCCTATGCGGCACGTGAGCATATTATTGTGCTTGGTGTGGGCTCCCACCATGCCAGACAGGACGATATGATTACAGACCTTCGCAACCTGGATGGTAAAAATATATTGATGCTTAGTTATTCGCCCCAGTTAGAAAAATATCGGAAATATTTTGAGTCAGCCGAAAGCAAGCCTTTACCTGTTGCTGAGACCACATACCATATGCTACTCGGACGGGGCTTCCGGTATCAGGAGTATCGGGAAACTGTGATAGAAGAGATACTGCAACGTTACTATAACATCCCTGACTTTCTGCCTGTTGGGCAATGTAATATGCATGACTGGTATGGTAAACCGGGATAATTATTGGTGGTGATATTACACCAGCATCTGGTTTGCCAGTCGAACTTGTTTAGTGCTGGGGGGATTGCCGCAGGCGTATCGATATTCCAGTATGTCAGTCTAAATCAGTCAGTATTAGCTGATCCTTTAACTTCTGAATTTCCTCGTTCAGAGTTTTATTGATTTCCGTTTCAATCTCGACGACAGCGTGCATCAGCGAATTGCGTAGTTCATTTTCAAGCTGTATCTGTAACTGATCAATATAGGCAAGGACTTCCTCGGTGCTGTGTCCAGGGGGCTGCAGTACCTCTGGGGGTTCGGTCGGGATTTCATCCTCGAGTGCCAGGGAATTCTCCAGCACTGGTATATCATCCAGTAGTGGATCATCCTCATCCTCTGTTGTATCTACGATTGTCTCGACAACATCGTCCAATACCGGTACTACGGGCTCACTGGAAACTGAGGGACGAGTGATACCCTGTTTAATATCTGGCGTTTTGGCTTTCTTTAAACTCTCGCGTGCAGCGGATAACTTACTTTCACTTTTCTCCAACAGCCCTTTGATGGACTCCAGTGCATTGAGCAGGTCCGGGTTGTCGTTATTGTCAGTGTCCTTAGGCATGGGTGCTATTAGTTCAGGTTGTGAGTATGTAGATCATAGCCACGATCACGGTAATACTTGAAGCGTTCACGTGCCAGCTGTCGTTGGGTTTCATCCTGATTGACAATTTCCACGACACGTTCAAACCGGCTGAAAAACAGGGGAACCGCCATATTAAGATTAATTAAAACCTGATTAAGGCCCTCTGGTGCATCCGTATGACCAATCAGCACCGGACAGTCCGAATCTGCCTGTGTCCCGAGTAGTTGATGGGGCACAAAGCTGCCAGCACGGTAGGTCCAGAGCAGATCATCCAGCTCGTTCGCCTGCAGTTCATCTGTAGTATAGATGTATATCTGGTTTTTCAGAGAAAAAGCTTTCTCCGCCAGGCGGCAGGCCAGCAAGGCGCGCGATGATTTTTGCTCATTATCGACAATATAAAAATCTATGCGTGTCATTTGAGCTGATACTTTTTACCACATTGGTCGAACAAGTACTGTGACAGCAGGGGTACGGGCCGCCCGGTTGCGCCTTTATTATGGCCGCTTTCCCAGGCAACTCCGGCAATATCCAAATGGGCCCACTTGAGCTTTTCAGTAAAACGCGACAGAAAACATGCCGCGGTGATGGTACCCGCCTGGGGACCACCAATATTTGCCATATCGGCGAAGTTACTTTTTAGTTGATCCTGGTAGTCATCCCAGAGGGGTAATTGCCAGGCACGATCGCCACTGCACTCGCCAGCGTCGAGCAGGTCCTGTGCAAGTGTCTCGTCGTTAGTCAGAAGTCCGCATGGATGTTTGCCAAGTGCGACTACGCAGGCACCTGTCAGGGTGGCAATGTCAATCACCGCCTTGGGTTTGAATTGTTCACTGTAGGTCAATGCGTCACACAGTATCAACCGACCTTCGGCATCGGTGTTGAGCACTTCAATGGTTTGCCCCGACATGCTGGTGACGATATCGCCTGGCTTATTGGCAGCGCCGTCAGGCATATTCTCGCAGCTGGGAACAATGCCGATAACATTGATAGGCAATTTGAGTTCGCCGATGGTGACCATGGTACCAAGCACGCTGGCAGCGCCACACATATCAAATTTCATCTCATCCATCGATGCAGATGGCTTAATGGAAATACCACCAGAGTCAAAAGTAATTCCCTTACCCACCAGGGCAACAGGCTTGTCGTCTTTCTTACCACCCTTGTATTCGATTACGATCAGGCGCGGAGCCTGACGACTTCCCTTGGCTACGGACAGGAGTGCGCCCATTTTAAGTTCTTCCATGTCCTTTTGTTTAAGTACTTTGACCTTCATGTCAGGATAATGTTTGGCATTTTTCTGCGCCGTAGCGGCGAGGTATGAGGGCGTGCAAATGTTGCCCGGCAAGTTGCCGAGATCACGGGCAGCATTTACACCCAGTGCAACGGCGTTTCCCATAGATACCGCCATACGTGCTTTTGTAAGCTGATGTTCATCGGCGACATCCAATACGGCTTTCTGTAACGTGACTTTGGATTTGCTCTTTATGCTTTTTAGCTCGTCAAACTGGTAGTAGCCTTGCTGAATAGTTTCCGCTGCCAGCTTGATTCGTTGAGGGTGGCTGAGTTCTTTTATGGTTAAATCTGTGAGATAAAAAACAGCATCACGGATATTATATTCCTTCAATGACTTGACGGCGGCGGTCATGGCCTTTTTGTATTGGCGAGTCGTAAACTCTTTTTCTTTTCCGCAGCCAACCAGCAGAATGCGTTGTGCAGCGATCGCCTCGACAGTATGCAGTAAAATGGTCTGCCCCACCTTACCGTCCATATCACCTTGTTGCAGAATACTGGAGAGATAACCGTGAGTAGCTTTATCCAGCTCTATTGCCGTGTTGCTCAGTTTACGGCGATCAAATATGCCGACCACCAGACAGGCGCTGCGCTGGTTAGGGGCGGAGGTGATTTTTACACTGATGTCCATGCTTAATCCTATTTTGATTTCAAGCAGTTATGTGATTTATTGCCAAGGTTTTCTGACCAATGTGGTAGTATTCAACATCTTAGCTTACTCGAAAAACCGCCATGAATCAGCCACAATTCACTTAATTAATTGCAGGCTCTGTCAGTGATCATCACGCGCTATCTCGTTAAGGAAATTCTCAATACTCTGGGTGGGGTAACCCTGGTGTTATTATTGATTGCGCTTTCTGCCCAGCTGGTGGGCCTGTTTTCCAAGGTGGCGGCGGGAACTATACATGTCAATACGGTAATCAAGCTCTTTGGTTTGTATAACCTGACGATTATTTCATTCATCCTTCCCCTTTCGCTCTATCTGGCGATTCTGCTCGCATTGAGCCGTCTCTATCAGGACAGTGAAATGGCCGCCCTGGCTGCCAGTGGCGTGGGTCCGGCGCGAGTTGTACGGGCCGTTTTACTGGTGGCCGTATTTTTTGCTTTGGTTCAGGGGATATTTTCGCTCTTCCTGGCACCGTGGGCCTATGAGCGAGGGGATTATCTCAGGGTGCAGTCACAGCAACTGACAGACATACAGGGTGTAACGCCCGGCCGGTTCCAGGAACTGCCGCAGGGCAAGGGTGTGATCTATATTGAGGCGATCAGCAAGGATTTGTCCCGGATTAATAATATATTTGTTCAGTACCAGGATGGGCAACGTAATAGTCGAATCGTCGCTGAAACAGGTCATATAGAACCGGATCCTGAAACCGGTGATCGGTTTTTGATTCTGGAAAATGGTCACCGATACGAGGGCCAGCCTGGCGATGAAGATTATACAATTCTGGATTTCAAGCGGCATGGCCTCCGCATTGAGAAGAAACAAACCAGGATAGTTAACCTGCGGCGCAAGGCAATGCCTACAAAGGTGCTACTCCAACCTCAAGATCACCCGCCGGAAAGGTGGGCCCGGATTACCGAGTTACAATGGCGTATCTCATCAGCCTTATCATGTATTGTGCTTGCTTTACTGGCGGTACCCTTGAGTCATTCCTCTCACCGGCAGAGTCGTTATACGAGGCTTGCTATGGCTATCGTGTTGTATATGGTGTTGAGCAATTTACTCAGTATGGCGCGTACCTGGATGCAGGAAGGACAAGTTTCACCCTGGATTGGCTTATGGTGGGTTCATGTTCTCGCAGTGATATTTGCAATTGCATTAATATTACGCCAGACCGGTTATCGACATCTTATACGGCGAGTGATCTGAGTAAGCGAATATGCGTATCCTCGATCGGTATATTGGACAGGTGGTATTGGTCAGTATTGTATCTGTAATGATCGTACTGGCCGCGCTGTTTATCTTGATCGGGTTCGTTAACGAATTCGAGAAAGTGGGCAGGGCTGATTACACCACATGGCAGGCTGCAATGTATGTGCTACTACACATACCGCAAAATATATATGAGATTTTCCCAATGGCCGCATTATTGGGAACAATGTTAGGGTTGGGTGCGCTATCCAAAAAAAGTGAACTTGTGATAATTCGTGCCGCCGGCGTTTCCCGACTACGAATCTCTCTGGCAGTCATTAAATCGGCTGCCATGTTGATTGTACTGGTTGTAATTGTTGGTGAAATCGTGGCACCACCTGCACTTGAATATGCCAATCAGACAAGACTGAAAGCGTTGGCATCACAACTCAGCCTAAATACAGACTATGGGCTTTGGGCCAGAGACGGTAAAACGTTTATCCATGTGCGCAATGTCGAACATGATGGTCGCCTGGTTGATATTAACCTTTATACCCTGAGTGCTGCCGGCAGTCTGGACAAACAATTACATGCTGACACGGCTCGTTACAACGGCGAGGCCTGGTTACTGCAAAATGTGACGGAAAGCCATATTGACCACGCCGGGATTAAGCAAACAGTACTACCACAACGCGAGTGGCAGACCCTGATGGATCCGGAACTGGTGGGTATTGTTTCGTTGGAACCAATGAACCTGGCAATATGGAAACTGTTGGATTATGTGCAATACCTTCGCAGTAATGGCCTGGAATCAAAACAATATGAGCTGGCGATGTGGAACAAGTTGATTGCGCCGTTTACCATTTTAGCAATGGTATTACTGGCGGTTCCGTTTGTTTTTCGTTCGCAGCGACAAACCAGTATCGGTTTACAGATTGTTCTGGGTTTTCTGGTTGGGATTGTGTTTTATATAGCCAGCCGGTTGGCTGGGCAAATCGGCCTGGTTTATGACCTGCATCCAGTTATTTCAGCCAGTTTGCCTACTTTACTGGTATTTGCTTTGGCTGCCTGGCAATTTCATCGTACGCGCTAACAACATCACCAGGCCTTTATGTCAGGTTAAGGTCTTTATTTGAGTTTAATAATTCGTGTACCACTGATTTTATCGCGCCAGCCGTTGGGTCTTTGATCAAAAAGCAACCAGGCTATAGCAATAATCAGGATAAGCCAGCCTGGCAACTGATCTAGCGCTTGTAACCATGGGTGCGAGTCAAGCGGGATTTCCGCAGCGAGGCTGAGACCAATTAGGAATAAGATCCAGGCTGGCAAAGCCGTGATAAATCGTAGGGCGGCTTGCTGCCAGCTGACAGGGCTACCATTTTCTTGTAGTACTCGTAACTTCCAGGCACGCATCCCGAGTGTTTGTCCACCATGGGTCCAGAACCAGCCAAAAAATACATAACTTATCACTAAAAGATAGACAGTTATTAGTGGGTTACCGGCCTGAAACTGGTGACCACCTGAAATCAGCAACAACAACGCCATTGCCAGAAATAATACTGCGATAAACAGGAATGAGTCGTAAATGATTGCCAACAGGCGTTTGATTACCGGGGCTTGCGTTTGAAGTTGATCGATGTTTTGGTTCATTCCCGCGATCTTCGATTCTTCCGGAGTGGCTGTCAATTGATTAGGCAATAAAATCTCTTTTGTTGCAGAACTTGCGATGTCTGTTATTAATTAACACAATGGTAATCTACCGAAGGCTGTATTAACAATGACTAATAATTAAAATGAGAGGAGTCCATGAATATCATCGAAGAACTTGCTATGACCCCCGGTGTGATAGCGGCGGGAGAATACTCTTACCGAGGCGACCGGTTTTCATTTGAAGGTAATCTGGATGAAGAAAAAGCACGCATGGCTTCCATAATGTGCCGCGCCACTACCATGGCAGTACATATGCAAACTGACATGCTGAAGTCACTAAAAGCCGATCGTGGCTGTGCTCCGGCACGCGGATGGGTAGTAAAGGGCGAAAAGTTCAGTGTATGCGTGATTGCTAATATTTTTTGCTTTATTGATAACACTTCTTCTTCATTAAATACTGTCATGGATTTCATGCGTGCTAATGTCTCAGGACAGGAAGGCGAAATGATTTAAGTCTAACAATGTATCCGGAATCAACAATTCAAAGAAATTAAGTTTTAATTCAGAATCACATAAAGCTGATAAATATAGATAACTAGAATAAATTGAGGAGTCAATAATGGCTGATCTTGACAAGCTAATGGGTATTGATGGTGCTGTTGCGGCGTTTAAATTTTCCAGTAAGGGTGAATTGGTTGAAAGCCGAACCGCTGACGCAGATAAATTTACAGATTCGGTGCTGGACCTGGTGAGCCATGTGTGTGTTGCCAATATGGCTATTTCCAGTATGCAGGCACGCGGCTGGGAGAGTATGACCGGTATGGGTGGTTTTTATCCTGTGAAAGGATTCACCATGGTAGGTTTTGACTGGACTGTCGTGGCGAATGATGAAATTGGCGTGATCATACCGAATGACAAGATAGACTATGATGCCGCATATACCGCTCTGAGTGCCTGAACAGGAGGTCACTGATGATAAAGCAATTGATGATCCTCGATGGTGTGATGGCAGTCGCCCAGTTTCGGGATGACGGGGTATTGGTGGAGGGCCTGGGTATGCAGGATGAGAATCAATTGGCCGGGCTGGCCATGTTTGCTCATGATTACAAGCGCATTGTGCAGGGAAATGCGGATCAATTATCCATGTTTACCCAGGTGCCCGGTTGGACCCCTCCCACTGGCTGGCTGGTACGGGGTGCCGAGGTGACGGTCTGTAGCGTGGGAAATATTGTCTGTCTGGTTTCCAATACGTCCAGTATTAACGAAGTCATGCGCGAATTACAGGACGCCTCTCACTGGTAAGGTATCAGAGCCCCGCTTTGTTGTATCATACGCCCTGTTAATTCATCCCTTGATGTCGAGACAGTACGTATGTTGCAACTCCGCGGGGGCGCGGCCCTTTCAGATTTTCGCCTGAACAAACTCCTCTCCAGCTTGCAGGCGTCTGTGCCGGCAATTACCGCTGTGAGCGCCTGTTATTACCATTTTGTCGAGACCGACACCAATCTGGATCAGCAACAACGGACTATCCTGGGAAAATTGCTGACCTATGGAGAGTCTGGCGACGATCAAGATGAACAGGCGATTCATAGCCTGTTAGTGATTCCCCGGCCCGGCACCATTTCCCCCTGGTCCAGCAAGGCCACCGACATCGTACACAATTGTGGTCTGGTCGGGATACGGCGCGTTGAGCGAGGAATTCTCTATAGTTTTGGAGCCAAGCGGGCACTCAGTCAGGATGAGTCCCTGGGGCTACATTCGGCTATCCACGATCGTATGACGGAAGCCGTGTACGCCAGCCTGGATGAAGCCGAAGCCCTGTTTGTTCACCATTCACCGGGCGAAATGACCTGTGTGGATGTCCTTGGTGGAAGACATGAAGCATTAAAGCGGGCCAATCGAGATCTCGGACTGGCGCTGGCTGAAGATGAAATCGATTATCTGGTGGAAAACTTCCGGTTATTGGGTCGCAATCCCTCCGACGCAGAACTAATGATGTTTGCCCAGGCCAACTCGGAACATTGTCGCCATAAGATTTTCAATGCCAACTGG
>CAJIAB010000542.1_pt1 | contig 15151 bp, 20 predicted proteins | sample 9199081 | NCBI WGS metagenome assembly CAJIAB01 (sample SAMEA7708262, study PRJEB35096) | sediment metagenome | biome: marine neritic benthic zone biome [ENVO:01000025]; feature: sediment [ENVO:00002007]; material: shallow marine sediment [ENVO:03000034] sea grass bed [ENVO_01000059] ... | reverse complement strand
GTTGTTTAATTAGAATCGACAAAATCTAATCCCAATTTTTGTTATACCGCCGGCAAATTTATGACAAGAGTTGATATTAAAAACAAATGTTTGAATCTGTGTTAAAAACGAAATAATAATGGCATCAGGGTCAAAAAAAGTAATATTTGCAGCCTTAATTGGAAATTCATTAATTGCGGTAACTAAATTTTCAGCTGCATTTGTCACTGGCAGCTCTGCGATGTTGTCGGAAGGTATCCACTCCCTGGTGGATACCGGCAATCAGGTCTTGCTATTACATGGCTTGAAACAGGCTAAAAAGCCAGCTGATGAAAAATTCCCATTCGGCCATGGTAAAGAAATTTACTTCTGGAGTTTTATTGTTGCTATTCTGATATTCGCTCTCGGTGGAGGGATATCTATTTATGAAGGTGTGCAGCATTTGCAGCACCCCAAAGCTATTGACAAACCTTTTGTCAATTATATTGTACTGGGCCTTGCGATGCTGTTTGAGGGAGCTGCCTGGTTATTTGCCTTCCGTGAGTTTACTCGTGCAAAAGGTAAATGGGGCTATATTGAAGCGGTACAGCGGGGAAAGGACCCGTCGTTATTCGTTGTTTTGTTTGAAGATACCGCTGCAATGCTGGGACTCATGGTTGCTTTTGCCGGTGTTGCATTGTCTGACATGACAGGGATCCTTTATTTTGATGGTGTGGCGTCAGTACTTATTGGTCTCATACTTGTTGGAACAGCGATTTGGCTGGCTTATGAAACCAAGAGTTTGTTAATTGGAGAAAGCGCTAATGCAAGCGTGATTCGAGGGATACGAAATATTCTGCAAGGGTATGGACAGATCCAACACATAAATGAAGTGCTAACAATGCATATGGGGCCGGATTTTGTGCTGGCAAATATTAGTGTTGATTTCAGAGATAATGAAACTGCCAGTGGGGTTGAAACTGTCATTGCCGAAATCGACAATACGATAAAAACGCAATATCCTCAAATAAAGCGAATATTCATTGAGGCGGAAGCCATGAAATTTCGCCAGCAGGTGCAACAAAACTGAATCAATGTTCGAGAACATTCCAGCGATATTAAAATCGAGCTCAACGACTGATTTCGGTTAATTGCCTTTTCAGGCATGTGTGCCGGACAGCCAGATGTCATTGTATAACTTGTATTCTGAATGGTTAAAAATGAAAATTATTACAGGTAAAGCATGTAAGTATTTAGGTGCACTGGATTAGTGATACAGTTAGAGCGTTCGCACTAAGACAGTGCGAATAGTATGCTACATTAATATTACGTCAAATAATAAGCCCTTTCTTCTCTATACAATTAACAGTCGTTTGTTTTAATCTAATATCAGTAAGGTATTCTTATGATAACGCGAACTCCAAAGGGGGTGAGACAATGGAACTTGGGTTGATTGGTCTTGGGCGCATGGGTGCAAATATGGCACGGCGGTTAAGGCGAGCGAATGTCAAGCTCGTAGCTTATAACCGAAATCCAGAAGTTACTGGTTCGCTAGCCGAGGAAACAGGGCTTACGGCAACGGCATCACTGGATGGGCTTGTCGAGCTATTACCCACGCCCCGTGTTATCTGGTTGATGTTACCTGCCGGGGATATCACTCAGCAACATATTGATCAGCTGTCCGATTTACTTGATGAAGGTGATATCCTTATTGACGGCGCGAATTCCTTTTACAAGGACTCCATGCGACGTGCTAAGCAGCTAAATGAGCTTGGCATTCACTTTATTGACGCAGGTGTATCAGGCGGCGTCTGGGGCCTGGATTATGGCTATGCCCTGATGGTAGGTGGAGATACTGTACCGGTCGAACAAATTGAACCGATTCTGAAGACACTGGCGCCTGCAGCTGATAAAGGTTGGCTGCATTGTGGCCCTGCCGGGAGTGGTCATTTTGTAAAAATGATCCATAACGGTATCGAGTACGGCATGATGCAGGCTTATGCCGAGGGATTTGCTTTAATGAAGGCACGTACGGATTTTAACCTTGACCTGGCAGCCATCGCAGAGTCGTGGCGCCATGGTAGTGTTGTGCGTAGCTGGTTACTCGATCTCAGTGCCGAGTTTCTGGAATCAGGTCAGACGCTTGATGACATTGAACCCTATGTATCCGACTCCGGTGAAGGGCGCTGGACGGCGCTGGAGGCAATAGAACAAGGTATTCCTGCGCCGGTAATGAGTCTGGCATTAATGATGCGATTTGCCAGCCAGGGTAAAAATGATTATGCCGCACGAATGCTCGCAATGATGCGCAAGGGATTTGGCGGTCATGCGCTTAAATCAAAAGAGTAATGCAAATGGATAATTCACTCGGTCCGTGTCATTTCGTCATTTTTGGTGCGACTGGTAACTTGGTGACGGACAAGCTCCTGCCTGCACTTTATCACCTCGAGGTGGCCGGAAGAATCCATGAGGATCTGCGCTTCATTGCGTTTGCCAGACGAGATTGGAATCAGCAGGATTGGGCCCAGCATATGCAACAGACCCTGCGGGACAGGCTGGGGGTGCATTTTGACGACAAAATTTATGAACGATTTACCCGGCGATTTGAGTATCTCAAAGGTGACCATGATGACCCTCAAGCCTATCAGCAGCTCATGAGTGCCCTCTCAAAACCGATCGAGTGTAGCTGTGAGAATATTGTTTTTTATCTGGCAATCCGCCCCGCAGACTTTATTGGTGTTGTAACCCAGTTGCATAAAGCCGGTTTTGGTGAAAGTTTCTCCCAACTCCGCATCGTCGTTGAAAAGCCTTTTGGCGAGGACATTGAAAGCGCCAAGATGCTGAACAGCCGCTTGCATGAATACTTCAGCGAAGAGCAGATTTACCGTATTGATCATTATCTGGGCAAAGAAACCGTGCAGAATCTGTTGGTTTTTCGTTTTGCCAATACGTTAATTGAACCGATATGGAACCGGAATTATATCGATCACGTCCAGATCACCGTTGCTGAAGACAAGGGGATTGGTAGCCGTGCGGGCTATTTTGACAAAACCGGTGCCTTGCGCGATATGTTGCAAAATCATCTGATGCAGTTGATGACGGTTGTGGCGATGGAGCCCCCGGCAATGTTGGATGCGGACGCTTTGCGGGATGAAAAGGTCAAGGTCTTAAGATCGATTCGGCCCATACCCAAGCGTGCCGTCAGCTCCTATGCCTTCCGAGCCCAATATGATAGAGGGACGCTGAATGGTGAGATTGTACCAGGCTACCAGGAAGAACAAGCGGTGGAAAAACATTCGACTACGGAAACCTTCGTTGCCGCCAAGTTCTATATAGATAACTGGCGTTGGCGCGGTGTTCCTTTTTATTTGCGTACGGGCAAGCGCATGCCTCAACAAATGTCCGCGATTAGTATTCGTTTCAAACATCCGCCACAACAACTGTTTCGTGAAACCCCGCTTGAGAATATTGAGCCCAACTGGATTGTTTTGTCTATTCAGCCGAATGAATGTATGCATATGGAAGTACATGCAAAGCAACCAGGTCTGGATATGAACACCCGCACTGTGAAGTTGGTAGCTTCTTATCGGGAAGAGAATGAACAACCACTTGAGGCCTATGAGACTCTATTGCTGGATGTGATTGAAGGAGATCGAAGCCTTTTCATTCGTTTCGACGAAGTGGAATGGGCCTGGCGCGTGGTCGATCCGATTTTAAGGCAGTGGTCACAGGATACGACATTTATACACACATATCCCGCCGGAACCTGGGGGCCGGAAGAGACCACCCGTTTATTTGATAGCGAAGATCACGTGTGGCGTAATGAGATCTGATTAATTCATGAAACAGCTCCTCCGGTGGCATATTTATCCTGACATTGACGCCTTGAAACAGGATGTTATACAAAATATTTCTAATTCTGCCCAACAAACTCTTTCGACTCATGCTTGTTTTCGAATTGTGCTTGCTGGTGGTGGCACACCAAAGGCTGTTTATCACGGATTACGAAATATCAAGACCGACTGGTCAGGTTGGCATATCTATTTTGGCGACGAACGCTGCCTCCCTGTCGGAGCGGCGGAACGTAATGACACTATGGCGCAGCAGAGCTGGTTAAGCCATGTTGCTATTCCTCCGGAACAAATTTATAACATTCCGGCCGAGTTGGGTGCTATCGAAGGCGCGAAAGCCTATGCAAGTATCCTAAAGAGCATTGATACCTTTGACCTCGTTTTATTGGGGCTGGGTGAAGATGGTCACACCGCCAGTTTGTTTCCCGGTCATGACCTAGGGGAAGAAGCGGGTGCGCCAGATGTCTTGGCGGTACATGATGCACCGAAGCCACCGTCGGATCGTATTAGCCTAAGCGCTAACAGGTTAAGCCAGGCCAGGCAGGTGTGGTTTCTGGTAACCGGGGAGACAAAACGATCGGCGATTAAAAAGTGGCAACATGAAAAAATAATACCGGCTGAGTCAATTTGTCCAACAGACGGTGTGGATATTTATACAGATCTTGAGCTTGAGGGTATGAGCCAAGAGTTAGGCAGTTAGTGTTTTTGTTGTAATTATTTGTTATTCCCTTATTCCATCAGACCCGATGAATAGGCTCTATTGAAATTCATTTGTACCAATGAATTTATCATGTCTATCTAAGAAAATTCTCTTTATCGTAACGGAAGCTGAGCGGATGTGTCCTGGAATACTTTTCTACATCTTAAAGAGGTCAGCCTTATAAAGAAAAGTGACAAAACGTGACGGCTTACTATTTTTCCAAAATAGGGGTGTTTTAAGATTCAGGATTGAATTCACGGTAACGGCAGATACGAAAAAAGCATTATAAGCCAGATAACATGTACCGCGACTTTTTCAAACTGGATGATTATCCTTTTCGCCTCACGGCAGATGCTCGCTACTTTTTCATGGGAGATGGGCATAGTCGTGCGACGGCATATTTGAATTACCTTTTTCATGTACGAGATGGAATTGGGGTGATCACCGGAGATCCCGGGGTCGGAAAGTCAGTGGTACTGGAACATGTCCTGGCTGAATTACAGGAAGATGTAGCCTTAGCCCGGATCCAGCAAACACAATTAACCGCATCAGAGTTTTTACTCGCAGTCTGCTTGAAGTATGGTCTCAGTCCTGACTCCGGTAATAAAGCAAAATTGACTGAAGCAATATATCAATTTTGTCGTAAAACACATTTCAGTGGAAAATTTATATTATTGGTTGTTGATGAAGCCCAGCGGCTTAAGCCACAGGTTCTAGAAGAGATCCGTATGCTGGCAAATATGGAAAAGAACGGACGCAAACTTATGCATGTCGTCTTATGTGGCCAGCCGGAATTGAATTTGTTGCTTAGTCCTCAACAGAAAGACGCCCTGTCCCAACAGGTTCGTCTCAGTTGCCATATTGAGTCATTAACCGAAGAAGAAGTTAGTCGCTATATCGAGTATCGTTTGTGGATTGCAGGTGGCGAGCATACGGTTAAATTTCCTGCTGAGCTATTGCCACTTATTATGCGTTTTACCGGTGGAATACCCCGCTTGATTAATGTTTTATGTGATATGACTCTTATCGCAGCTTGTATATCAAATAACCGGTTTGTTGATAAAAAAGCCATGCAAGCGGCGATTCGTAAACTCGAATGGCCACCTTATGTTGAGCGTACGGGAAATTTACCGAAGGAATGTTTATTACCTCATCCCGGGCTGGCCAGAAATGAAAATAAACCCCGGCTTTCTGTATATGTCCATGGCCACGTAATTTCTGAACACTGCCTGGATAAGGAGCGCTTACAAATCGGAAGGGGAACAACACAGGACATTCGCCTGAAGGGGAGAAAGACAAGTCGCCATCATGCCCAGATTGTGAACATAGATGGCAAGTATTACTTACAAGATTTAAATAGTACTAATGGTACTTATGTAAATAAAAAAATGATTAACTGGCATACGTTAGATAATGGTGATCGTTTTCAAATTGCTGACTATATTCTGATTTATCATGAAAGCGATGCGCCAAAGTTAATCAATATATCTGCGGAAATCGAATCCTTATCAAGAACTGAAAATTAGAATATTTTTACGATTGGCTGCTGGACCATTTCTTGTTCTGTATCATGTTCTGCCGATAAACAGACACAATTTTTACGCTTATGCGACTCTGATCCGTTTATCATCAGGCGAGTATTGATATCCGAAATATATGACCGGAACAAGATTGTATTCTGTTTAATAATGCCGGGATATGATCAGGTTTTGTCGATGTTGGAAATGTCACTTTCAAATTGGTTAATGTTATTATCTTATATATTGGGTGCCTGACTGTTGTATAGCGTTTATGAAATTAACTCATCGACAGACTGTATATCTTTCTGATAGGAGGGAGGAGATGATGAACAAACTGAGTAGTCTCGCTTTACTTGTGGTTGGTGTGGGACTGTTGTATTGGGGCTATAGTGAATCAGAGTCAGTTACATCACAGGTGTCAGTCGCTTTTTCCGGTTCACCACTGGACAGAGTTATGTATAAGTATATTGGTGGCGCTGTCGCGCTAACGATAGGGTTATATCTCTTTTTTAAAAAGCATTAGCTGTTGCTCGTGTCGTATAAAAATAAGCCAATAGTATGATAATTATCATCATGATTATGCAAGGCATTTGAATATAATTAAATGATAATGCCCTGCCATTGTCAGTCAATTTAATAATCTCAAAATTTAATATCAACACAGAAAAACTACTAATAAAGGAGTTTCTGTCAGGATTTATTTATATAATTCTGGAAGTGGTCTAAATAATTCTCGTATTAATAACTGGTTATCAATGGTTTAGCGCTGTTAATTATATGTGCTCTCGCGCATGAAAGGTGCTATAAATAGTAATAGCTTTATATAACAGGAGGTGTGCATGATTGAGCGACGTTTACATAAACGCGAGTTGGTCGATGCTCCGGTACGTTTGTATCATCCTGTTCTAGGAACAATGACAGGTAAAATCCGGGATCTCTCTAAAGGCGGTATGTATATAAAATTGCATGAGGTTCCTGAACCGCACAAAGGCAAGTGTAGCGGGAAGCTCCATTGCCAGTTGGTAAACATCGATGTGCTTTTTTATATGGAATGCGTTCGTTTCACAGATGATGGTGTAGTGCTGGTTCATTTGGAAGAAGAAGCCGAAATACCTGTATTACCGCAACATGTGCAGCCAGCATTTTAATAAAACCAGATTTTCCCCAATTAATATTTCGAAAACATCCCGGCTTGCCATTAGGCAGGGCGGGATTCTTCTCTTGTGTTGCAGTATGGAATTAATAAAAAATTATTGACGTAAAGAGACAAGGTTACTTTTTATTATTAGGAATTAATTCATGGGCTTGAGCTAAAATTAAAGAGGTTTCGAAAAAATCAATTTCCGCAGACCATTTCAGGTGATGATCAAAATCTACCAGACTTGAACCGTAATTCGATGGTATTGAACAGATGTTGTACAAGACAATTGGTAAATCAGGCAACCAACGAAAGGTGGGCAATGAACAAGTTTAATGATATACGCCAACTGTTACTCGTCAAGCGGCAAGAACTGTTACAACGAGTGTCAGATATTCAAAAAGATTTGCGTAATGAGGACAATCCAGTCGAGAAAGATTTTGAAGAACAGGCTGTGCAAATGGAGAATGAGGAGGTGTTAAATGCACTGGATGCGGAAGGACGCGCAACCTTATTGAAGATAGAACACGCCTTACAGCGCATTGAGACTGGAAACTATAATATTTGTAGCGTCTGCGATACAACGATTCCAATAGAACGTTTACGGGCAATGCCATACACAGAGCTGTGTGTTGACTGTGCTGCCGAAGCAGAAGAATGAGAACCAATAGGTGGTTTTTCAGGGTATCTGTTTGAATAATCACGGTTACTAATAACAATATGCAAGGAAAATTGTATGGTAACCCTGCAACGTGTCCTTTGCCTGCTGGTGTCTTTAAGCCTGATCGTTTTACCTGTCGGCCCTGCACAAGCAGCAATGATCAGCAATGGGCAAATTATCGGGGAGGTGCAGGCCGAACTGAACCGTGGTGATGTTTTGCAAATCCTTGCGCGTGAACATGCGCAGCAACATTTAAAGGCCTTGGGCGTTTCACCTGAGATGGTAAAAGAGCGGGTTTCGCACATGACGGACCAGGAAGTTGCTCAGCTAAATCAGCATCTGGCCGACCTGCCTGCAGGGGGTGATGTGCTGGGTGTAATACTAATATTGTTTATCGTTTTTATTATTACCGACATGCTTGGGGCAACGAATATATTCCCGTTTGTAAAGCCGGTTAATTAGACATAGATATGTCATCGCTTCTAACTAAACACACCCGCCGTTTGGCGGGTGTGTTGGTTATTATCCTGCTGTTAAGCGGGTGCGCCACGGCCTGGCAAACGGAAAAGCTGCGAATCGATCCCCCTTCGGATTTGCCGCCGTTGCTGGAATTGTCGCAAACTCCCTTTTATCCCCAACTGCGGTACCAGTGCGGACCCGCCGCCCTCGCTACCGTTCTGAACTACTATGCAGTTGGAGTGTCCCCACAAGAGTTGGTGGCCGAGGTCTATGTGCCGGAGCGAGAAGGTAGCCTTCAAATCGAGATCGTCGCCACGGCACGCCACTATGGCATGCTGGCATATCCACTCAAGCCGGAAATTGCAGATTTGCTCTCCGAAGTGGCGGCGGGTCACCCTGTGCTGGTATTGCAAAACCTGTCCTTTGCCCGGTTACCTGTCTGGCATTATGCAGTGGTGGTGGGGTATGACCTGACGAACTCGGAAGTGGTGTTACGCTCTGGTACCACGCGCCGCTGGATAACCAGTCTGGCTGCCTTTGAGCGTAGCTGGTCCCGTGCCAATTTCTGGGCACTGGTGATTCTGCCGCCTGAGAAGATTCCTGAAACTGCGGATCCAGTGAGGTATCTGAAAGCAGCTCTTGAACTGGAGCAGACGGGGCAGCCAGGGGACGCCTATCGGGCCTATCAGACCGCTGCCAGGCAGTGGACGGAATCCCCCCGGATCTGGCTGGCACTGGGGAATGCGGCCTATCAGCACCACCAATTCGGCGAATCGGTTAATGCCTTCCAAAAGGCTATCCAAATAGAGCCGGAAAATCCTGCTGGCTGGAACAACCTGGCCTATGCACTGCTCGAGGCAGGTTGTCCTGCGCAGGCAAGGCGGACGATTACCTGTGCGTCGACACTTGCCCCGTTGGATATAAATATTCAGGCCTCACGAAAAGAAATCGAGGCAGGGGCAAATGGGCGAGAACAGTCCGAATGTCCTCAAATCCAGTGTCCAATGCCCTGATTACTCTGTCGTCAATCTGGTGAGGGTACCCAGTACCTCCCAGATTACTTTCTGGCGCTGAGACTTTTAGACTAAGTATAAAAGGTGGTGAAATTTTTGTATGATGGTTTTACTTTCGCTGTACAAACGGTGACCAACTCGAGCGTCGGTCTGAGACTTAGCAGAGATCCCGGCGATTGCTTAGCTATGGATAAAGAATATATCCATTTATCTATTATGTTTCTTGAGTTTCTGCCGCTAAAATTATCAGCCCAGGCTTTAAATGGCGAGGGGCAACCAGGAAATTGATAAAGGCACTGATATGGTCGTAGGAAGTCACTCAGTATTCATTGATCTTGAGGTGGATCCGGATTCACCCGAAAGACGTGGTTGTGTGCGCATCGCGGTTAAAGCCAGGATTTGCCTCAGTCACTCCACCTTCGGAGTGATAAATAGCAACAGCCGGGATATTTCGGACAGTGGTGTTTTTGTGGAATTGAAAAACAAACCCCAATTGCCCGTCGGCGCCCATGTCAAAATGCAAATGCTTGATTCGGCCATGCCGGAGATCGTGTTTAACGTGAAGATGGAACGCTCCGACGAGGATGGAATCGGACTGTCATTTGTCGACTATGAGCTAAATGGGCAACGCTATCCCATAGAGTCATTGAAAAAGAACTCGAGTAAAGCAGGTCGCAAGTCTTCCTGAACAGCCTGTCATGACCGGGTCAGAGCGCGAACACCTTCGCGCTATCATCACCCAGCAAATTGAAACCCTGCAACAGGATATTGCCAACCTGGAAATCCTGGTAATACCTATTTCACCGGATGTGGCAATCGGTCGTCTCAGTCGTATGGAAGCGATAGCCGAGCAGGGCGTCAATCAAACCAAGTTACATCAATCCCGCCATAAACTGGCCAGCTTACGGCAGGCTCTGCCGCGTCTGGACAGTCCTGAGTTCGGTCTTTGTGAGATATGTGACAATCCAATTCCCCTTGCCCGACTGGAACTAATGCCGGACACTAGAAGCTGTGTCACATGTCTCGAAAAGCAACAGGATAGCTAACCAGAATGGATGTAAAACAAGCCGTTGAGAAATTAAATGGTCTCTTGCCGCTTGCGGTACGTCAGCAGCAGCTTGATGCTGAATTGAGGGAACTCCACAGAGCCATTCTCAGCGCTTTTGTCGAGCAGGGCCGACCTCTTCCGATCAAAGAGGCGGCGGGACATTTATCGCAACACAGTGTGGGGGAAGCCTTCCGGATCCTGGCGCAGAATGACCTGATCGTCCTGGACGTGGAGCAGCAAATGATTATGGGGGCCTACCCATTGAGCTATGAAGTCACCCCGCATGTGGTCGAGGTGAATGGCCATGCGATTAATGCCATGTGTGCGCTGGATGCGCTATCGGTGGCACCCATGTTCGGGGTTGAAACCAACATCAAATCGAGTTGCGCTATTGGCGGAACGCCGCTGTCGCTTCATATGCAAAACGAGCAGGTGGCTTCCGTGGAGGTGGGAGACGACCTGTTCGTCGGCATTCGCTGGCAGGCGCCTTGTGGTGCAGCGGCGCACAGCCTGTGTCGTGATATGGTGTTTCTGCTGGGTCAGGATGCGGTCAACAAATGGCGGCGGCGAAGCGACATTGAGGGTTCGGTCTTCGACCTGCCCACCGCGGTTGCCATTGGGAGTGCATTTTTCCGGCCCTTGCTGGCAGGAAGTGATCGGTAACGCCTGCGGCGCGTGTCGGAGCATTCCTTAAATACCGTGCGAAAAACTGTCCCGTTATCGGGGCTCGGGATTTCTTGGGGTAGAAACCCCCAAATTTTACCCGGGAACCACATCTTTGGGCCGCCAAACCAGGCCTTATGTTGCTATACTTCCAATATAGATGGGTATATTTTTCGGGAGGCCGGATCATGAGTGAACGACGACGACACCGCCGTATCCCCTTTTCACGGAGTGTAAACGTAAGTGGCTCGGCGTGTCGCCCCTGTGTGCTGAAAGCCGAGGATTTATCCCTGGCAGGTATGCGACTCTACAGTGAACGACCGGTTGAGATCGGTGAAACACTGGATTTGCAATTCTATGTAGTGCCACGTGGTGAGCCACAAGAAATGAACGTGCAGGGCCTGGTAAAACACGTGGGACTCGAAGAAGAGGGTTACACCTTTGGCGTCGACTTCGTCTGATTCCAAGAGTGAGTTTATGAATTATAGACAGGGCCTGAATGATCAGGCCCTGTTTTTTTATGTGTGTCGGACTCTTGATTGAGTTCTGGCAGTACAAGGCCTTGCAAGACCTCACGCCGGATGAGTGGGAGGCGCTATGTGATGGTTGTGGCCGCTGCTGTCTTAACAAGCTGGAAGATGAAGATACCGACGAGGTCTATTATACCAATGTTGCCTGCCATTTGCTTGAACTGACGAGCTGTCGCTGCCGGGATTATGCTCATCGGGTTGATTTTGTGCCGGACTGTCTGGTACTTACTTCAGAACAAGCCGAAATGTTTGATCAGTTGCCTGATACTTGCGCCTATCGCCTGCGGGCCGAAGGTCGGCCATTACCGGATTGGCACCCGCTGGTTAGTGGCGATCCCGACTCAATACATATCGCTGGCATTTCGGTACGGGGTAAAGTGGTTTCAGAAGAGTTTATCCACCCTGATCAATTGCCAGAGCATGTAATCAGCTGGGTGGTCCCTGGGCGGCGCAAAGCCCCAGTTTGATCGATCGGTCAACCATTAACCTTGTGACCGGAACCCCGCTGACGCCCTGCGGCTGTCAGAACACACAATGTAAGAGTGGGTTATAGCCTTCATCAGTGCTGCCAACAACGCCTGTGGTGGGCATTGCAGGGAGAACACCAATTTATAGAGTGAATACGCACTAGTCCCTCTTTTTTCGCAGAGCACGTCGGGATCCTGGTCTATACTTGAGTAGATTCCAAGGTTTTTCCATCATCCCGGGTTTCACGCCGGAAAGGAGGCCTGACATGAAGCGACGTCTGTATTTTATCTTGCCCGATTCGAGCTCGGCCCGCACTGTTCATAACGAGTTGTTGCTTGCCCGGATTCCGGAGAACCGCATGCATGTGATTGCTGACGGTCATGTAGATCTGGAGGATTTGCCCGAGGCCAGCCTCTGGCAAAGGAGTGACATTTCGCATGGTCTACAGTTGGGGCTCCCTGTTGGCGGTTTGACGGGTGTGGTGGTGGGGATACTTGCCGTACTGTTTGGCTGGATCGCACCTGGCTATGAAGCCAAGACCATCATGGCCACAGTATTAGCCGGGTTATTTGTAGGGACCTGGGCAGCCAGCATGATCGCGGTAAATGTTCCCAATACCCGGCATCGTGCCTTTGAGACAGATCTGCGAGAGGGACATATATTGTTCATTGTCGATATCCCCGTCCAGCGGTTAGACGAAATTACCGAACTTGTTACTCGCCATCACCCCGAAGCGGATATGCGGGGGGTGGAGCCCAATATTCCTGTTTTTCCCTGAGTCTGGTCCCGTACCAGCAACCCTGTTTCCCCCGGTCGTTGGGTCCGGGGTTTTTTTTGCCTGTTGCGCTGCGCTTCTCTACAATCGGCAATTCCGGAGTAATTAGATAGGTCTTAAGTGGTCATGAAAAGTTTATTACTGGTCGCCCACGGCAGTCGTCGAGAAGCCTCCAATGAGGAAGTCCGTCAACTCACTGTCCAACTGGGCGCAAACGCAGGGAATCGTTATCAGTCGGTTAACTGTGCTTTCCTGGAATTGGCCGAACCGTCAATTCCGGATGGGATCGAGGCCTGTATTCAAGCAGGTGCAAAGGAAGTGATTGTGTTGCCATATTTTTTATCGGCGGGCCGGCACGTGAGTGAGGACATTCCCCGGGAGGTGGCAGGTAAGCAGCAGGAATATCCTGAGGTCCCGATACGCCTGGCACCCTATTTGGGTTCAGCTGAAGGGATCACCGAACTTTTGCTGGGTGTGGCTGAATAACACCGAGTGGTATTTACTTCAGTACTGTCTGTGATCAGCAGGATTCGGGAAGTAATTTGAGTAAGGAGCAGTTATGCCAAGTTTTGATGTGGTATCGGAAGTCGAAATGCACGAAGTGACAAACGGGGTCGATCAGGCCAACCGGGAGGTTTCCACTCGTTTCGATTTCAAGGGCACCAATGCCAGTTTTGAACTGAATGACTCTGTAATCACCATGAAGGCGGAGGCGGAATTTCAATTACAGCAAATGCTGGATATTTTGCAAACCAAACTGAGCCGACGGGAAATCGACATCGCTTGTCTTGAGATCGGTGACACGCAGCAATCCGGCAAGGAAGTGCGGCAGGAGGTGACGATCCGTCAGGGGCTGGACAGCACACTCAGCAAGAAAATCGTCAAGCTAATCAAGGACAAGAAGCTCAAGGTACAGGCGGCGATCCAGGGAGAAAAGGTTCGTGTTACCGGTAAGAAACGCGACGATCTGCAGCAAGTAATTAGTATGCTCAAAGAGGCCAAGCTGGATTTACCGCTGCAGTACAATAATTTTCGTGACTGATCAGGCGGCGATGCTCCGCTCCATTACAGGCTATCATCTTGATGAAGACAGGCACTGGGTAGCTGAGCTTGCCTGTGGCCATTTTCAGCATGTACGCCATGATCCGCCCTGGCAGCTCCGTACCTGGGTGACAACGGAAAGCGGGCGGTTGGCCCATTTGAGTAGCCAATTGCAGTGCCTCAAATGTGACCGTGGGACAGCGCGGGATTTTTAAATATCCGCAATAAAAGTACTTCAATATCTAATTCAATATCTTGCCTATAGAACCTTAGCCTGCTTGTTAAGAGTACGGGCTAAGCTAGCTTGAAAGCCATCCCGGGCGTGCTAAGGTTAGTGAACCGGTTGAAACCCTGGCCTATCCTCCACTCCGGTCAGGGTAATTCATACAGCCCCTTGCAAGCACACTGTTGCTTGGCCTTCCTTCCCAGTTGAGCACTGAGTGGGGAGGTTTCTTTTGGGGCACCGGAATAATGCCGCATACCAGAGTCTAGCCCCCTTACTGTATATGAATATCCGCTTGTCGATTTTGAGTTTTGGCCAAGGTGGATCGGGATTGATTCTCAGGGTTCCATGCCTGTTTTTAGTGGCAATTCTTTGTGGCGGCTATACTCGGCGATTGAGCCATCATAAATTTTGACCTTACTGAAGCCAAGTAGCCGTAAGACGTAATAGGACTGGCTGGCGCGGTGGCCTGTCCGACAATAAAGGTAGACGGGTGATTCAGGGTCACTGAGCCCCAGGGCCTGTAATTGGCGTTTGAGTTCCGCAATGGATTTGAGACGGAAGCCATTATTGAAGTCTACGGTAGTATCCCACGGCCACCAGCGTGCAGCAGGGATATGCCCGGTACGAGGTTGACGAGGATCCCCGGCATATTCTTGCTGCGTGCGTACATCCAGCAGCACGGCATCGGCGGGTAGCCGGGTGATTTCTGCCAGTGTGGCCAGGTTAGCGCGACCTTTTTTATTGGCAGGTGAGTAGGTGGTTTTTCGGCTTTGGCCAGTTTTATTGCTGACCTTACGACCTTCCAGGATCCACTTAACTAGCCCGCCATCAAGAAGGGCGATACGCTGATGTCCCAATGCTTCCAATTCCCAGTACAACCGGCTGGCATTGAGACCGCCAAGGTCGTCGTAGATTACAATCTGGCTATTAGCTCTAACGCCAAGCAGACCAAGGACCCGGATAAGTTCATCAGTTCCGGAGCGATAACTGACTCCGTATCGATCAGTTGTAATGAGGGCCCGGTAGGGTAAATGCAGAGCGCCTGGAACATGGAAGCGCTGGTACTGAATATCATCCGTCATATCAATCAGCGTAAGATG
>CAJIAB010000357.1_pt1 | contig 15539 bp, 16 predicted proteins | sample 9199081 | NCBI WGS metagenome assembly CAJIAB01 (sample SAMEA7708262, study PRJEB35096) | sediment metagenome | biome: marine neritic benthic zone biome [ENVO:01000025]; feature: sediment [ENVO:00002007]; material: shallow marine sediment [ENVO:03000034] sea grass bed [ENVO_01000059] ... | reverse complement strand
CCCTGTCTGCAATTTTTATTAATTATTTACTTTGTGTCCCTGGTGTCCTTAGTCGTTAACAAGCATTGGGTTCAGCCAACAATCGTACTGTTTATAGTCCACTTTTCACGCTCGCTTCAATAAATTGATCCAGGCTGCGATCGAGTACCGCCTGGGTATTGCCGGTTTCAACACCGGTTCGCAAATCCTTGATGCGCGACTGGTCCAGCACATAGGAACGAATCTGGCTGCCCCAGCCGATATCTGATTTGCTGTCTTCGACCTGTTGTTGATCCGAGCTGCGTTTCTGGATTTCCAGCTCATATAACTTGGCCTTGAGCTGTTTCATGGCCGTCGCCTTGTTTTTATGCTGGGAACGGTCATTCTGGCATTGTACGACAATGCCGCTGGGTTCGTGGGTAATACGTACGGCGGATTCGGTCCGGTTAACATGCTGGCCACCGGCGCCACTGGCGCGATAGACATCAATGCGTAAATCAGCAGGATTGATGTCAATTTCTATATCATCATCGATTTCGGGTGATACAAATACCGCAGCAAATGACGTATGGCGCCGGTTACCGGAATCGAAGGGGGATTTTCGAACCAGTCGATGCACGCCGGTTTCGGTACGTAACCAGCCAAAGGCATAGGGCCCCTCAAGCTTGATGGTGGCGCTTTTGATACCGGCGACTTCACCCGGTGACAGTTCTATAATCTCAGCCTTGAAATTGTGCTGTTCAGCCCAGCGCAGGTACATGCGTAACAACATATTGGCCCAGTCCTGGGCTTCAGTCCCGCCGGAGCCGGCCTGGATATCGAGAAAAGCATTATTGGCGTCCATTTCGCCGGAAAACATGCGCTGGAATTCCAGTTGGGCGAGATCTTTTTCAAACACCTCGAGGTCGGTCTCGACTTCGGCCAGGGTGGCTGCATCATCTTCTTCCGCCGCCAGATCCAGTAGCTCATTGGCATCGACCAGTTGCTGATCGAGATTGCCTAGCAGGTTGACGACTTGTTCCAGGCGGGCGCGTTCACGACCCAGCTCCTGGGCTTTTTCAGGATTGTTCCAGACGTCAGGATCTTCCAGCTCCCGCACCACTTCATCAAGACGTTCGCGCTTGACGTCATAGTCAAAGATACCCCCTCAGGGCTTCAACGCGCCCTTGCATGTCCTTGATGGAGGAACGTACGGCATTAACTTCTAACATCTTGAAAAATCACCTGAATACAAAACGGCGTATGATACACCAGAGTGTCGGGAGTGTGTGAAATCTTCTGATTCGATGTGCCTCAGACCTGGCGTGGCTGCAGGTTCTGAATGATCAACTGTACGCTGCGCTGACCCCGAAATTCATTCACATCCAGCCGGTAAGCTGCTTCCAGGCGCGAGGTACCGACCGGCCAGTCTGCATCGGTGGTATGAAAGGCAATGGCGTCCACACCCGTTTGGAATCCGGTGGTCGCAGGGTCAGTTTCAAATGGTGTTCCCCCACGATGCGGCGATTGAGGATCTCGAATTCACCCTCGAACAACGGCTCGTCAAATGCCTGACCCCAGGGCCCACTGGCGCGGATCAGTTCGGCCAGTTCGATATCCATTTCCTCCGCCGTTAGCGTTCCATCACTCAATAACACGCCATGCAATTCATCTTCATTCAAATGGCGGCGTACTTCTTCATCAAATGCCTCGGCAAAAGCGCTGAAGTTTTCCTCTGGCAGACTCAAGCCTGCCGCCATGGCATGCCCGCCAAAGCGACTGATGAGTTCCGGATGGCGCGCCGCCACCGCATCCAGAACATCGCGAATATGCACGCCCTTGACCGAGCGCGCCGAGCCCTTGATGTCACCGCTGCCGGTTTGTGCAAAGGCAATCACTGGCCGGTGCAGGCGATCCTTGAGGCGGGAGGCGACAATCCCGACCACGCCTTCATGCCATTTTTCGTCAAACAGGCACAGGCCCACCGGCAAAGTGTCATCTGCCAGTTGCATGCTGTCGATTAAATCCAGCGCCTGCTGTTTCATTTCATTTTCAATACCGCGGCGTGCACGGTTGAGGCTGTCTAGTTGGCTGGCCAGTTCCCGTGCCCGGCCAATGTCCTGACTCAACAGGCATTCGATGCCGACGGACATATCTTCCAGTCGACCCGCCGCATTGATACGCGGTGCAACACAAAAACCAAAGTCGGTGGTCACCAGGCGGGATGGATCGCGCCCTGCCACTTCCAGCAAGGCGCGGATTCCCGGCCGACAATGCCCCCCCCGTACGCGTGCCATACCCTGCGCCACCAGGATGCGATTGTTGTAATCAAATGCCACCACATCGGCCACTGTCCCCAGCGCTACCAGATCCAACAATATTGCCAGGTTAGGTTCTTCGGTGTTTTCATCAAACCAATCCAGTTCACGTAAACGTGCACGCAACGCCAGCATGAGATAAAAAATCACCCCGACACCGGGCAAAGCCTTACTGCCAAAACTGTCGCCCGGCTGGTTTGGATTGACGATCGCCGCCGCGGCCGGTAACGCGGCTCCGGCAAGATGGTGATCCGTGATCAGCACCTGAATGCCACGTTCATTCGCCGCCTCCACCCCTGCCAGGCTGGATATCCCATTGTCGACGGTGATAATGAGATCAGGTTGTGATTCTTCTGCCACCGCAACGATCTCCGGTGTCAGACCATAGCCGTACTTAAACCGGTTCGGCACCAGGTAATCGACCTGCTGCAGGCCGAACATGCGCAAGGCTTGCAGGGCAAGCGTGGTACTGGTTGCTCCGTCCACATCAAAGTCGCCGACCACCAGGACCCGTTGCTGTTGTTGCAAGGCGGTGACCAAGAGCTCCACCGCGGTGTCGATTCCTTTTAAGTCCTGAAAGGGCAGCAGATGTTTCAGTCCGTATTCCAGCTGGATGGGATCCGTGATCTGTCGGGCGGCATACAAACGTGCCAGTACCGGATGAATATCACCGAGAGACGGCAGCGTGTCCGGCAAAGGCCTTCGATGGATCACATGGCTTGTGTTATTCATGCTGTCAGAAACAATTCCAGGGATCGACGACGTTGCCACCAATGACGCAGTTGCTTTCGCTTAAGCTGATACGCATGACCGTTTACCGGGATCAGGCACATGCTATTACAGCGCCCGCTTTTTAAACCTGCGCTTAGCGGTGACAGATAACGGCTTTGAATAGACTGTAAACATTCCAACCAGCGAAAGACATCCTTGTCCAGCACACTGGTATAGCACTCCGTCATCACCACAAGGCATCGACCCTGCAGTGTATCCGGATCAAACTCTCCCAAGGGCGCACATTCAACATCGCAGAACTGCGCCAGTGCAAGCACCACGGCATCATCGCTATACACATGATTCCAGGGCACTGGGTGACTGACGGGCATTTTACCTTCACCCCAGAACCAGACGCTGTTAACAGGTATCACCCCTGCCTCGGCACGTTGCGCATTCACCGTATGGTTATGCAACAGCATTTGTAACTCGTTCAAACGACTGTGCCACTCACGCTGGTTGTCGCCACGGGGTAAATGTGGGTGCACGCTTTGTCCCATCACTTCGTGTAACGGTGTCGTGGCGATTGACTCTGGCGCATCCAGTCTTAGATACCAACGTTGCGGATGAGGGGCATGGAAGGACCAACCATCGGCGGCAAAATGCCCATTTAATGTTTCAATCAAAGCGGCACTTTCATCAGCCTGGAGTTGCAGCGCGTCACTGGCAACCAATATAGCCTGAGTCCGATCGGGTTGCAGGTACACCGGGTCCGCACGTAACCACCAGCCATCCTGCGCGTCGAGTCCATCATATGCGGCCGTGACCGCAGCGACCGGATATTCTGACTTCTCACCCTGCAGATCAAACAATCTGAATAATCCCGCCAGCCAATCTTTCTGTGGGCCATGATTGATCCTGGCCCTCGACAACAGGGTTTCGAGTAACTTCAGATCGGGTTTGTCCGCAGGCGGTAACTGCGAATAGACGGGTTGCGGCCCCAATAAACCAGGCATGTAGAGGGTTATGTCACAGGGCGGCAATGTCATGCTGCTGAGTGTAACCTCTTCCGTTGACAGCGACACCCTGTGAGGAGATGACTACATGTTTTTGAGAATAGCGGCCTTGACCTGCTCAAGGGTGGCATCGACCGTGGTCAGCGGTGCCGTACTCTGTTTAATCGCAGTATCCGGATCTTTCAGACCATGTCCTGTAAGGGTACACACCACGCTACTACCATCCGGGATCTTGCCGGTCGCAATATCTTTCAACGCACCCGCCAGGGAAGTCGCCGAGGCCGGTTCACAGAAAACGCCTTCCTTTTCGGCCAGTAACTTTTGCGCCGCCAGGATTTCTTCGTCAGTACACTCATCGAACCAGCCGCCGGATTCTTCTTTCACCTTCCAGGCTACATCCCAACTCTGGGGGTGACCAATGCGAATGGCGGTTGCCACGGTATCGGGATCATCCACCATCTGACCGCGCATGAACGGCGCGGAACCGGCCGCCTGGTAGCCGACCATTTTGGGACGGTTGCCGACAATCGCCCCGCCGGCATACTTACATTGACCACCACAATAGGCGCAGGCTTCCGTCACATGATCCCCCGAACCGGAGGAATATTCGCAGTAACCGATCCAGTGCGCGGTGATGTTGCCGGCATTGCCGACCGGTAGACAATGGTAATCCGGCGCACGCCCGAGTTCCTCGATGATTTCAAATGCGGCGGTCTTCTGGCCTTGCAGCCGATAGGGATTAATGGAGTTTACTATTGTTACCGGCGCTTCCTCGGCCACTTCCTTGACCAGTTGCATGCCGGCATCAAAATTACCCTTGATCTGTATCACCACCGCACCGTGCATCATGGCCTGTGCCAGTTTACCCAGTGCGATCTTGCCGTCGGGGATCAAGACGAAGGCGGTAATACCGGCACGGGCGGCATACGCTGCTGCGGCCGCCGAGGTATTACCGGTTGAGGCGCAAATAATGGCCTTGCTGCCCTCTTCCACCGCCTTGGTAACAGCCATAGTCATACCGCGGTCCTTGAATGATCCGGTCGGATTCAGGCCTTCATACTTGACGTAAATATCAACTTCCTTGCCGAGATCACGAGGAATGTTTTGTAAACGGATCAGCGGGGTGTTGCCTTCTCCCAGACTGATGATCCGTGTGTCATCATGCACCGGCAAACGATCGCGGTACTTGTTTATCAGGCCGGTATAACGGTCACGAAACGGCATGTGGTTAACTCCTTAACAAAATTCAAACATAAAGCCACGTGATTGATTCAAGTCACGTAGCTTTGAAAATGAAACGATGATTACTCTCAAGTGGCGTTGAGGGTTTCCACGCGAATGCGGGTTACCTTGCCGGAGATGGCGGACAAGGTTTCGATATCTGCAATCGCCTGGTTCATGTTCTGCTCCAGTATCCGATGGGTCAGCATAATAATGTTGGCCTTGTCGCTACCGGGCTTCGGTTCCTTCTGAATAATGGCTTCGATGCTGATACCGCGGTCCCCCAGGATACGGGTGACATCCGCCAGTACCCCCGGTCTGTCTTCCGCCAGCATGCGCAGATAGTAAGCGGTTTCCACTTCGGCCATATCCAGTACCGGCACATTTGACAGGCTTTGTGGCTGGAACGCCAGATGTGGTACGCGGTTTTCCGGATCGCTGGTTAACACCCTCACCACGTCGATAATATCCGCCACCACCGCAGAAGCGGTGGGTTCCGCCCCCGCACCGGCACCGTAATACAAGGTCGGACCCACGGCATCCCCCATGACCAGCACCGCGTTCATCACCCCATCCACATTGGCAATCAGGCGACGCTCCGGGATCAGGGTGGGATGCACACGTAATTCAATCCCCTTGTCACCTTGCCGGGCCAGTCCGAGGTGTTTGATGCGATAGCCCAGTTCTTCGGCATAGGCCACATCTTCACGGGTAATGTCGCTAATGCCTTCGGTATAGGTCGCTTCAAACTGCAACGGAATCCCAAAAGCAATGGACGTCAGGATGGTCAGCTTGTGTGCTGCATCGATGCCTTCCACGTCAAAGGTGGGATCGGCTTCGGCATAACCCAGTTCCTGGGCCTCTTTTAACACATCGGCAAAATCCCGGCCCTTGTCGCGCATCTCGGTAAGGATGAAATTACCGGTGCCGTTGATGATCCCGGCCAGCCATTGAATTTGATTCCCGGCCAGGCCTTCACGAATGGCCTTAATAATAGGTATACCGCCGGCAACCGCGGCTTCGAATGCCACCATGACGCCCTTTTCCTGGGCGGCGGCAAAAATCTCATTGCCGTACTTGGCAATCAAGGCCTTGTTGGCGGTGACCACATGCTTACCGTTGGCAATGGCTTTTTTCACCATGTCACAGGCCAGGGTATCCCCGCCGATCAACTCCACCACGATCTGCACATCCGGATCATTGACCACTTCATTCGGATCGGTGGTGAGGGTAATGCCCGTGGTGTCGCAGTTGCGCGGCTTGTTGAGATCCCGCGCCGCCGCATGGGTGACCTGGATACCGCGGCCGGCACGGCGGGTAATTTCCTCGGCATTACGTTTCAACACCGTAACGGCGCCACCGCCTACTGTACCCAGACCCAACAACCCTACTTTTACAGCATCCACTACAACAATCCTCTTTGATTAATCTTTACGATGATTTACGAAACATATCCCGGATGCCGCGAATGGCCTGGCGGGTACGGTGTTCATTTTCAATCAGGCCGAAACGCACATGGTCATCGCCGTATTCACCAAAGCCGATCCCTGGTGACACGGCTACCTTGGCTTCTTTCAATAACAGCTTGGAGAACTCCAGCGAGCCCATTTCACGGTATTGTTCCGGAATCGGCGCCCAGACGAACATGGTGCCCCGTGGTTTCTCCAGTTCCCAGCCGATCGAGTTAAGGCCATCACACAACACATCGCGGCGTGAGCGATAGCGCTCGCTGATTTCCGCCACACAATCCTGTGGCCCTTCCAGCGCCGTGATTGCCGCCACCTGGATGGGCGTGAACATACCGTAATCGAGATAGGATTTCATCCGTGCCAGTGCCGCCACCAGGGTTTCGTTGCCACACATGAATCCGACGCGCCAGCCCGGCATATTGTAACTCTTCGAGAGGGAATAGAACTCGACTGCCACTTCCTTAGCCCCGGGTACCTGCAATATTGACGGCGCCTGGTAACCATCAAACACGATATCGGCATAGGCCAGATCATGCACGACCCAGATCTTGTGTTCCTTCGCGATCGCCACCACTTTCTCAAAAAACTCCAGGTCGACACACTGGGTCGTGGGATTACCGGGGAAATTCAGCACCAGCATCTTGGGTCGCGGCCAGGAATCCTTGATGGCCTTTTCCAACTCCTCAAAAAAATCGATTCCCGGTACCAACGGAACATGCCGAATATCGGCCCCGGCGATAATAAAACCATAGGGGTGGATGGGATAGGCCGGGTTCGGCACCAGCACAGCATCTCCCGGACCCACTGTCGCCAACGCCAGGTGGGCCAGTCCTTCTTTGGAACCAATGGTCACAATGGCTTCTGATTCCGGATCCAGGTCCACATCAAAGCGATGCTTGTACCAGTTGCAGATAGCGCGTCGCAGTCTTGGAATACCCCGGGATAAGGAATAGCGATGGGTGTCCGGCCGCTGTGAGGCCTCCAACAGCTTATCGACAATATGTTGCGGAGTCGGCTGATCGGGATTTCCCATGCCGAAATCAATAATGTCTTCTCCACGGGCACGGGCCGCCGACTTCAACTGATTGACAATGTTAAAGACGTAAGGTGGCAGACGTTTGATTCTGGGAAAGTCTTCGTTCAAGGGAAATTCCAGTTTTAAATCAATTTTTTATCCGGGTTTCAACAACGACGGCCGTAGCCCCCGCACACGCTGCAAAGCTGGTAACATTAACGGCTCGACTGCTGCACTGTCAATGATACAGCGCAGTTAAGCACATGAATGCAAACAGGAAATAGCACTGTGAAATTCGACCTCGAAACCCGGGCGGAATTGCGCATCCACGCCTATGCCACAGGTGCAATCACCCTTGCGGTGTCGGGCAGCCTGGAGACGGATTTGGCAGTCGATCCGGAAACCGGCCTGTGTCAGGTTACACAAAGCCTGATCCTCACCCCTCAGCAGCTCATTATCGACTGGGAGCCAAACCAACTGGATGAACTCACGGCGGCGCACCTGGATGCCGTTTTAAACCTGGAACCCGAGTTGATATTACTTGGAACCGGTGCCCGACAACAATTTCCGGCGACGGCTATTATGCAGCCCTTGCATCGGGCCCGGATCGGGGTTGAAGTGATGGATACCGCCGCCGCCTGCCGTACCTTTAATATATTGGTCGCGGAGGGCCGACATGTGGCGGCGGCGTTGATGATGATTGAATAACGGAACGTCATAACTGTGAAATTAAAAAGCCAGGTCGTAACCTGGCTTTTATTTTTTGAAACAACGTGTACCGCTTACTTGAACAGGGCCTCAACCGAGAACCCTTCTTTTTCCAGAATATCGCGCAATTTTTTCAGTGCCTCGAGCTGAATCTGCCGGACCCGCTCGCGGGTCACGCCAATGGTATTCCCCACCTCTTCCAGGGTGGACACATCATAGCCATGCAGTCCGAAACGCCGTTCCACCACTTCACGCTGTTTGTCGCTGAGTTGGTCCAGCCATTTATCCAGATTGGCCTTAACGTCATTATCCTGCAACAAGGTAACCGGATCGGAATTAGTCTCATCCGGGATGGCATCCAACAGGGAGTTGTCCGCATCTCGCCCCATGGGGGTATCCACCGAGGTAATACGTTCGTTCAGGCCCAGCATGCGCTTGACTTCGCTGATGGGCTTGTCCAGCATTTCGGCGATTTCTTCCGTGCTGGGTTCATGATCCAGGGTTTGTGAGAGATGCCGCGTGGCCCGCAGGTAAATATTGATTTCCTTGACTACATGGATGGGCAAACGAATGGTGCGGGTCTGGTTCATAATCGCCCGTTCAATGGTCTGGCGAATCCACCAGGTCGCGTAGGTGGAAAAGCGAAAGCCCCGTTCCGGATCGAATTTTTCCACTGCGCGGATTAATCCCAGATTACCTTCCTCGATGAGATCCAGCAGCGCCAGGCCGCGATTGAGGTAGCGTCGGGCAATCTTCACCACCAGGCGAAGATTGCATTCGATCATCTTCTTACGGGCGGCGTCGTCGCCTTTCAGCGCCAAACGGGAATAATATTTTTCTTCATCCGCGGTGAGTAAGGGGGAAAATCCGATTTCGCTCAGGTACAGACGGGTGGCGTCCAGTTGCCCATCAGGTATAGCGCCGGGTTCATAACGAACCTCTGGTTCTTCAACAACATCCTCTTCTTCAGCGACGTCCTCCTCAATGGAGTCATCCTTATCCTCGACCAGGATCTCCTCCTCATCCGTGTCAGTCGGATGTACAACTTCCACCTCAACGGATTCCATCAGGCTTTCGCTCTTGTTGTCCGTCTCACGTTGATCCATGCTCATCAACCACCCCTTATGACCCCTTTTTTGGCAAATATTTTAGTGGATTCGACGGCTTGCCATTACGTCGAATCTCGAAATGGAGCATCACACGGTCTGTACCACTGTTACCCATATCGGCAATTCGCTGGCCAGACTTAACTTTATCTTTTTCTTTTACACGGACCTTTTGAGTATGCGCATAGGCACTAAAATAGGTCTCGTTGTGCTGGATGATGACTAGATTACCGTATCCTCGCAGTCCATTGCCACTATAAACGACCTTTCCACTGGCTGCGGCGATGACAGGTTGGCCGCGTTTCCCACTGATATCAATTCCCTGTCGCGTGGGATCACCCGCAACGAAGCGGCTGACCACCTCACCCTGTGTAGGCCAGCGCCATTTGGGGGAGCGGGACGAGATAGTACCCTTGCGAGAAGTCCTGGATTTACGGGAAGCGGATTTCGTTGACGCTGAACTCGCGTCCGCAGCACCCGGACTACCGGGTGGCCGCACGCGCAGTTTCTGACCTGGGTAGATGGTGTAGGATCGTGGAATATCGTTCCATTTGGCAACCGTGCGATAGTCATGGCCGTATTGCCAGGCAATGGAGTACAGGGTCTCACCCTTGCGCACCGTGTGGTAGGTAATGGTGGTGTTTTTCGGAGGTCGCGGTTCGTTATAGTCGGCTCCTCCCCTGGAGTAACCCTTACCGTAATCGACAAAACGGGCACAGCCTCCTGCTCCTGCAAGCAGAATCACAAGTCCGATTGTGACGATTCCGCTACCCCGCATTAGTCACCCAGAAGAAAATATCCCACCACCACCACAATCACGATCAACCAGCCTATGCGGTCGATGTATTTTTTCAAAATAACTTCCATTTTCGAACCGCCAATGCGCATCAGCCAGGCCACCAGGAAAAAGCGCGCACCCCGCCCGATAAAAGAGGCTATCACAAAGGGCAAAAACACCATTCCGACGACCCCTGCCGTAATGGTGAAGATCTTATAAGGAATGGGTGAAAAACCGGCCAGGAACACCACCCATACCCCCCATACGGCAAACCACTCACGGGCATCGAGATAACGGTCCCAGTAACCGGCACGGTGCAGCAGTGGCTCAACCAGTTCAAACGCGAACATGCCGATCAGGTAACCGGCAATGCCGCCCAGGACAGAGGCAACCGTGGTGACCAACGCAAACTGCCAGGCTTTTTCGGGCCTGGCCAGCGTCATGGGGGCCAGCATCACATCCGGTGGCACGGGAAAAAATGATGACTCGGCAAAGCTCAGGCCCGCCAGGTAGTAGGACGCGTGGCGGTGATCAGCCCAGCCCATCACCATATCCAGCAAGCGCGAAAACAAGCGCATCAGCTTTGCCCCGTCAACAACGGCACGAAGCTCACGGTGCCCAGAACACTCTCCTTCATCGACTCCCCATCGCGGGTACAGACCCGTAACTGTTGTTGGCCGTTGGGACCACTGGGGATCACCAGGCGACCGCCCTCCGCCAATTGATTAAATAGTTCCTGCGGCACCTCTTCCGGCGCAGCGGTGACCAGGATACCGTCATAGGGAGCGTACTGCTTCCAGCCCCAATTGCCGTCACTGTGTTTGTAGCGAATATTGGAGAACCTGAGTTGGCGAGCCAGCCGTTGCCGGGCCTGCTCCTGTAATCCGGCGATTCGTTCCACGGTATAAACTTCGGGAATGAGTTGTGCCAACACGGAGGTCTGGTAGCCCGAACCGGTGCCCACTTCCAACACCCGGCGCGGGGTAAAGTCCTTCAGTAACACCTCGGTCATGTGTGCCACGATATAGGGCTGTGAAATAGTCTGACCGAAGCCAATCGGCAATGAAGTGTCCTCATACGCTCGGCTGGAGAGGGCTTCATCCACAAAGATATGCCGCGGCGTATCACCCATGACCTCCAGGACCCGCTCATCCTGAATCCCTGCTTCCCGTAAACGTGCCACCAGGCGATCCCGGGTGCGCTGGGATGTCATACCGATGCCGCGTAACTCGACACTCATGCCATGCCCTCCAGCCAGTCACCCAGGTGATTCACCGAGTCGTGGCGCGTCAGGTCCACCTGTAAGGGCGTGATGGACACATAACCATGGCGCACTGCATGAAAATCGGTGCCCGGTCCGGCATCCTGCTCGGCCCCGGCCGATCCGACCCAGTAGATATCGCGGCCTCGAGGGTCCTTGTCGCAGATCACCGGCTCGGCCTTGTGGCGGTGGCCCAGCCGCGTGGACTTGATCCCGACTAACTGATCCAGGGGCAAGTCCGGCACGTTGACATTGAGAATGGTATCTTGCGGTAACGGATGGCGCTGCAGGTGCTTAACCAGACGCAGCACCACATCTACTGCACTGGTGTAATGCTGAGACTCGTGTCCCGCCAACGAAACCGCGATCGCGGGCAAACCGAGGAAACGGCCTTCCATCGCCGCCGCCACGGTACCTGAATACAGTACGTCATCCCCCATATTGGCACCGGCGTTAATGCCGGAAATCACCATGTCCGGCTCTTGCGCCAACAGGCCGGTGATCGCCAGATGGACACAGTCGGTTGGCGTGCCATCCACACGAATGACACCATTGTCGAGCAGTTTGGCACGAATGGGGGATTCCAGAGTCAGGGAATTACTGGCGCCGCTACGGTCCCGATCCGGGGCCACGACATCGATATCCGCCAGGGACTGGAGTGCGTCGGCCAGCGCCCGAATACCAGGGGCCTCAAAGCCGTCGTCGTTACTGAGAAGAATCCGCATACTTTTATAAAAGACTCACATCAACCGGGTTACTTAGCTGATTCGAATCTTACTATACTCGAAATGCGATCACCCTCATACCACTGTTGATGCGGTAATTTCCTTTACTCCGTCGGGGAAAATACTGCACCATGACCTATCTCAATCATTCAAAGTCCCCGGGATATGGCAAAGAAGAAAATCACTGATGAAGAACGTGCCTTGTTTCGTGACGCGGTAAGCGGAACGCGACGCCTGACTCAGGAAAGCCGCATCACACCCCGGAAAAAACGGCCCCCGCCCCGTCCTCTGCAACGGGAGCAGGATGAACAACAGGTGCTGGTGGACATGTTGTCAGAACCTGCCGATATGGCGGAGCTGGAAACCGGGGAGGAACTGCTTTTCACGCGTCTGGGTTTACAACATAAAACAATTCGCAAGCTGCGTCGTGGCGAATTCAGTATCGAGGCTGAACTTGACTTGCACGGCCAGACCAAAATCGAAGCGCGCCAGGCGATTGTGCAATTTCTGCATTTCTGTCGCGATCAGGGGCTGCGTTGCGTGCGCATCATTCATGGCAAGGGCCATGGTTCGCACCAGAAACGCCCGGTCTTGAAGCAATACGTGAATCACTGGTTACGCCAACGCGATGATGTGCTGGCCTTTTGCTCGGCACGACAGGTGGATGGCGGCACCGGTGCAGTCTACGTGTTATTAAAACGTCATTGAGACAACACCCTATAATTCAGTCACGAGCTTGAACCAATTCCCGCAACACCGTCGTCGCATAGCTTCCAGCCGAAAGAAAAAAACGCAACTCGAGTTGCTGCTGCGATGCGTCCAGTTCCCATTCCAGTTCCGCTACCTGCAGCCGCAAGGATCGTCGTTCCTGCTTCAAGCCGGCCTGTTCCAGGCCACGACAGTACTCAGGATGTGCATGGATCAAATCATCTTCAAGTACGGCAGCCTGGGCCTGCGCCGGGGAGTCACCCTTGCCCCATAGGCAACCACTGGGATGAATATCAAAGCTGTCCAGGCGTTGCTGGATTTCGGCGTCAATGTGCTCGGGAACAAAGTAACTGTTGGTACCCGCAAGCAACATGGCGTCACCGTCGATCACCCGGTTCCAGATTCCGGCAGCGACCCGGACCGATAACAGTTCGTTGAATAAACTTGATCGGGCGGCTGATAGATACAGACTACGTTTATGCCGATCCTTGATTCGCTTGCCCCGAAACATGGCGATTGCCTGCTGGAGGTTGGCGCCATCATGTCCGAAACGTTGTTCTCCAAAATAATTCGGCACCCCCTGCTGGGCTACCTGTTGTAAGCGGGCCTCCAGGGCAGCCAGGTCACCGTGTAATCCGCGAACCACCAACTGAAACCGATTGCCCTGTAAAGTCCCCCGCCGTAATTTACGCCGATGCCGCACATGCTGGAGTACACGCACATTCTCGATATTCAGGTTTTCCCAATCGGGCTCGGCCGCACCCGCCAGACCCAGACTAAACCATTGGCGCGTCAGGGCATTGCGATCCTTTAATCCCGCATAACTTACATCCCGTTTGGGAATGCCGGCATAGCGGGCCAGTTGATCGGCCAGCCACTGGGTATTGATGTTGCGCTTTTCAATCTGCAGCAACACATGTTCGCCCTCGCCTTCAGGTTCAAATCCCAGCACTTCATCCACGAAAAAATCTTCCGGCCGGGCGCGCAGTACACCACTGACCGGTGGTACGCCAAAGGCATAGGACAACGATTCAAGCACGGGACAGGAAAGGTCAGGCTTGCGGTATCAGTAACACCACCGCCATGGCGGCAATACCTTCACCGCGACCGGTGAAGCCCATTTGCTCGGTGGTGGTTGCCTTGAGACTGACGCTGCCAACTTCGGCATGAAGATCCTGCGCCAGGATCTCCCGCATTGCGGGCAGGTGTGGAGCCAGTTTAGGCGCTTGCGCCACGATGGTGATATCAAGGTTATTGATGCGATAGTGTTGTTGCTGCATTAATTCGACTACACGTTGTAACAGGATGCGGCTGTCGATACCTTTATATTCCTCACTGTTGTCTGGAAAATGTTGCCCGATATCGCCCAAAGCCAAGGCACCCAGGATGGCATCGCATAAAGCATGGATGACCACATCACCATCGGAGTGGGCCTGCATGCCTTTATCAAAAGGAATTTCTACCCCCCCCAACACCAGTCGGCCGTTGTCGCTAAATCGATGGGCATCAAAGCCTTGTCCAATACGCATGCTTAACTGCCCTGTTGCTGAAGATAAAATGTTGCCAGGGCCAAATCCTCGGGTCGTGTGACCTTGATATTATCGGCATGGCCTTCCACCAATACGGGTTCATGTCCCGCCAACTCCATCGCCGAGGATTCATCCGTGACCAGCGCTTGATCCTCAATCGCCTGTTCCAGTGCATGACGCAACTTGCCATAACGAAACATCTGCGGGGTGAGTGCATGCCACAGGTCTTCCCGTGCCTCGGTGGTAACAACATGCCGGTTCGACCCGGCTCGCTTCATGGTGTCCCGTACCGGTACAGCCAACAGCCCCCCGACGGCGTCATCGGTTAGTTGCGCAATCATATTGGAAATATCATCCGGCCGTACACAGGGCCGTGCCGCATCGTGAACCAGCACCCAGTCATCATCATGGGCGTGAGTGGCCAGTTCCTGTAGCGCATTCAATACCGAATGACACCGCTCTACCCCGCCATCCACTACCCACATGGGTTTGTCCGGACATAATTCCAGGCCGGGCCAGTATTCATCTTCTGCCGATATAGCGACAACAATACCTTCGATATGAGGATTTGCAACAAGACGCGATATGGCGTGTTCAAGTAACGATCGCCCTTCGATCTCCAGGTATTGTTTGGGTCGATCGGCGCGCATGCGCTTACCGACACCGGCGGCCGGTACCACAGCCCAGTATTTCAGGGACGAGTGACGAGTGACGAGTGACGAGGACATATAAGTTTAATATAAATTGATTTTTGTATCTTGTGGATGATTGTCCGCGCAGTATTAATAGTTCGGTCCGAAGTACCAAGTGATGAACGCTTTTCCAAATACAGATTTCTTATTTAGTACTCTTCGTCATCCATTTTGCTTTCAGATATCCGTAGAGACTGAACGCTAAACCGGTGTAAGGAATAATCCGGGATTTTACTCGTCCCTAGTCACTCGTCCCTCGTTACTGTTTAGTTGTCCCTCGTTACTGTCTAGTTGTCCCTCGTCACTTGGCTCGTCAACAACCTG
>CAJIAB010000029.1_pt1 | contig 15886 bp, 18 predicted proteins | sample 9199081 | NCBI WGS metagenome assembly CAJIAB01 (sample SAMEA7708262, study PRJEB35096) | sediment metagenome | biome: marine neritic benthic zone biome [ENVO:01000025]; feature: sediment [ENVO:00002007]; material: shallow marine sediment [ENVO:03000034] sea grass bed [ENVO_01000059] ... | reverse complement strand
GTGATTGCCCTGAACGGAATTGTCTACGCGAACTCTCAGCGTACCGGTGGGGATCATTTCGACGAAGCGATAATCGGCTACGTCAGGCGCACTTACGGTACTCTCATCGGCGAGGCCACCGCCGAACGCATCAAGCACGAAATCGGCTCGGCCTATCCGGGCAACGAGGTCCGTGAACTGGAAATCCGTGGCCGCAACCTGGCGGAAGGGGTGCCACGCACCTTTACCCTCAACAGCAACGAAATTCTTGAGGCTTTGCAGGAACCACTGTCCGGTATCGTCAGTGCGGTCAAAACAGCGCTGGAGCAAACCCCGCCGGAACTGGCCTCCGATATCGCCGAACGGGGCCTGGTGCTGACCGGGGGGGGTGCCCTGCTCAACGATCTGGATCGGTTATTAATGGAAGAAACCGGCCTGCCGGTCCTGATTGCCGAAGATCCGCTCACCTGTGTGGCTCGGGGTGGCGGTCGCGCCCTGGAGATGATCGACGAACATGGCGGTGATTTGTTTAGCGTTGAATAAATCCGGCCGGCCCGCCCGGCTCCGGCGGCATCCACTCCGATCACAACCTCAGTGGGAGGTGTCCCGTTAAACAGTTGTTTGTCCAAGGGCCCTCTATCGGTTTTCGCCTGCTGCTGCTGGTGATACTCTCGGTCAGCCTGATGACCCTGGATCATCGCACCGACTATGTGCGTCATATTCGCTCCGGCATTGCCGTACTCGTCTACCCTCTGCAATACCTGGTCAATATACCCGCTAGTTTTCTCGACTGGACTGAAGATGCCTTCGCCAGCCGTGAAACCCTGCAGGAAAAAAACGCTGACCTGCAGCGTGAGAATCAGGCCCTGCGCAGCCAATTACATAAACTGACCTTCATCGAGGCCGAAAACCGCCATTTACGGGAATTGTTGCAATCTTCCAAGCGTATCGGTGAACGCGTGCTGATTGCCGAACTGCTGTCGGTCGATCTTGATCCCTATCGCAAGCAGGTCGTGGTCAACAAGGGCGACCAGGATGACCTGCTCTACCGCGGCCAGCCCGTCGTGGATGCTTACGGGGTCATGGGCAAACTGGTGCATGTCAGCCCGTTCTCCAGCACCGCCATGTTGATCACCGATCCGAATCACGCCCTGCCCGTACAGGTTAACCGCAACGGGTTGCGTGCCGTCGCGGTCGGTACGGGGTCGCAAAACCTGCTGGAACTTCCGCACTTGCCCAACAATGCCGACATCGAGGTCGGGGATCTGCTGGTGACCTCGGGACTGGGCTGTGTGTTTCCGGCGGGTTACCCGGCGGCCCGGGTGCTTGAAGTGAAAACCAATCCCAGCCTGCCCTTTGCCCACATTATTGCGGAACCGCTGGCGCACCTGGATCGCAGTCGTGAAGTCCTGCTGGTCTGGCCATCGGCCGACACCCTGCCCGACATGCGCAATGCCTGCAGCTTTGCGGTGGAGGAAACGCCATGAGCCTGACCCAGCATCGTGGCGGTTGGCTGATTACCTTCAGTTTCGTGGTGGCCCTGGCGCTGACTATTGTGCCCCTCCCCGCCACGCTGGAACTGTTTCGGCCTGAGTGGATGGCCATGGTGCTGATTTACTGGTGCATGGCGATGCCCAGTCGGGTTGGGGTGAGCATCGGCTGGCTGGTCGGTCTGGTGCAGGATGTTGCCCGCGACGCCCTGCTCGGCCAATATGCCCTGGCCTTTGCCCTGATCGCGTTCCTGACCCTGCATCTGCATCAACGTTTACGGGTTTTCCCCATCTGGCAACAGGCCCTCAGTGTCGGCGTTCTGATCATGCTCGAAAGTCTGGTTGTCCTGTGGATCAAGGGCCTGACAGGTCAGTCACCCGGGATCTGGAAAATGCTCATGCCGGCGTTCAGCAGTGTATTCTTCTGGCCGGTGGTCTACCTGCTGTTGCGACACGTGCGTCGCACCTATCAAGTCAGTTGAGGACCTATGGCACGCTTTAATGGCCTGGCCCTGAAGGACCATATCCGCGAAAGCCTGATATTCAATCGGCGCCTGATGATCGCGATTCTTGTTACCGTGTTGCTGCTCCTGGTCCTGGTGGCGCGTCTGATGTACTTGCAGATCATTCACCAGGAACACTATTCCACTTTATCGGAAGAAAACCGGGTCAATATTTTGCCCATCCCCCCTAGCCGGGGGCTCATTTATGACCGCAATGGTATCGTTCTGGCGCAAAACCTTCCCAGTTTCAGCCTTCGGCTGGTCCCCGAGCATGTTCCTGATCTGCAACAAACCCTGGCTGAATTACGCAGTCTGATCGCAGTCAGTGATGAAGACCTCGAACGCTTTCACAAAGAAAGGAAACGAAAACGCCGGTTTGAGGGTATTCCCTTGCGTTTCCGCCTGGATGATGAGGAAGTCGCCCGCATATCCGTCAATCAATACCGCTTACCCGGAGTGGAAATCCACGCCGAGTTGGCCCGCCATTATCCCCTTGGCAAGCTGGCCTCACATGCGGTCGGTTATGTGGGCCGCATCAACGAACGGGAGCTCGATAAGCTGGATACCTCAATGTATGCCGCCACCAGTCACATCGGTAAGGTCGGGGTGGAACGGGCCTATGAAGCATTGCTTCATGGCCAGGTCGGCTACCAGCAGGTTGAATCCAATGCGCAGGGACGTATTCTGCACGTGCTTGAGCGCACCCTGCCTACCCCGGGGAAAAACCTGTTTCTGAATCTGGACGTGCAGCTGCAGCGCGTGGCCGAAGACGCCATGGGCGAGAATAACGGTGCGCTGGTGGCACTCGACCCTCGCACCGGCGCCGTGCTGGCCTTCGTCAGTACACCCACCTACGATCCCAACCTGTTTGTGAATGGTCTGGACCGCAAGACATTCAGTGAACTGCGTGATTCCCCCGAACGTCCCTTGTTCAACCGTGCCTTGCGCGGTCAGTATCCGCCGGGGTCGACCGTGAAACCCTTCCTCGGACTGGCCGGACTGGAGCTGGATGAGATCAAGGAAACCGACTCGCTTAAATGTCCCGGTTGGTATATGCAGCCGGGTGATTCGCGTCGTTACCGGGACTGGAAAAAACTGGGCCACGCCAGGACGGACCTGACCAAGGCCATTGTCGAATCCTGCGACGTCTACTTTTATGACCTGGCGCGGACCCTTGGGATCGACCGTATGCACGATTACCTGTCCATTTTCGGGCTTGGTCAACACACCGGCATCGACATCAAGGGTGAACTTGGGGGTATCCTGCCCTCGCGCGAATGGAAACAACGCACCTATCGAACCGTCTGGTATCCGGGGGAAACCCTGATTACCGGTATCGGTCAGGGATTTATGCTAACTACGCCACTGCAACTGGCAAACATCACCGCTACCCTGAGTATGTATGGTCGGAGGACTCAACCCAATATGATCTATGCAATACAGGATGCGGCTGATAAGGAGCACCAGCTGATTTCACCCAAGCCGTTGGAACCGGTACCGGTGGGTCAACTGGGCAACTGGGAAACCATCATTAAAGCCATGCAACTGGTGATAAATAGCCCGAAGGGTACCGCCCACCGGCTCAGTTATCGGTTGCCATACAGCATCGCGGGCAAAACCGGCACCGCTCAGGTTTTCGGTCTCAAACAGGATGAAGAATACAAGGAAGAAGAGATCAGTAAAAAGCTGCGAGATCATGCCCTGTTCATTGGCTTTGCTCCGGTAGAGGACCCAAAAATTGCCGTGGCCGTAATCGTTGAGAACGGTGGGCATGGCAGCAGTGCCGCCGCACCCGTGGTTCGCAAGGTGATGGACCAGTATTTTGTGAAGCCAGCAACCCAATGAGCCAGACCTCCAGTTACCAGTTTGCCGATGAAAACCGCTTATCCAGTGGGTGGCGACTGCTGCAGCGATTTCACATTGATTTGCCGTTGTTGCTCGGGCTGCTGGCAGTAGCCGGCACCGGATTGTTTGTGCTGTATAGTGCCGGTGATCAAAACATGGAACTGGTCACCCGCCAGGGTATTCGTCTGTTAATCGCTTTTGTGGTCATGTTTACCATCGCACAGTTCTCACCGGACAGTATCGAGCACTGGTCGCCCTGGCTCTTCGGACTTGGCTTAATCATGTTGGTCGCGGTGCTGGCCTTTGGTGATGTAGGTAAAGGGGCCCAGCGCTGGCTGGATCTGGGACTATTTAGTTTTCAGCCGTCAGAAATCATGAAAATTGCGGTGCCCATGATGATAGCCTGGTACCTGGCGGAAGCCGCGCTGCCGCCCGTTCGCCTGCGCTTGCTGTTCGCAATCATCATTTTGATCGTGCCAACCCTGCTGGTCGCCAAGCAACCGGACCTTGGAACCGCCTTGTTGATCGCCAGTTCCGGCATATTCGTGCTCTTATTGGCGGGCATTCGCTGGCGTATCGTATTCGCGGTACTAATATTACTGGCCGCCTCCACCCCGATCGCGTGGAACTACCTCCTGCACGATTACCAGCGGCAACGCGTCTTGACCTTTCTCACTCCGGAAAATGATCCCCTGGGGGCGGGTTACCACATAATTCAATCCACGATTGCCATCGGCTCGGGGGGATCCTACGGTAAGGGCTGGCTTAACGGCACGCAATCACACCTCGACTTTTTGCCGGAACGCTCCACCGATTTCGTGTTTGCCGTCTTCTCGGAGGAATTCGGCTTTCTCGGTACCTTGCTGTTACTGGGGTTATATACCTTTATTATTGCCCGGGGACTGTATATTGCTGCCCAGGCCCAGGACACCTATTGCCGTCTTTTGGCGGGAAGCATTACCCTGACTTTTTTTGTCTATGTGTTTGTCAATATCGGCATGGTCTCGGGCCTGCTGCCGGTGGTCGGTGTACCGTTACCCCTTGTCAGTTATGGTGGTACTTCGATAGTGACCCTGATGGCCGCATTCGGTATCCTTATGTCCATACAAACACATCGTAAACTGATCCCAACCTGATACACTGCTCCTGTTGTTACTTATGATTAGACGTTTTATATCCCTGTTGGCCCTGTTCCTCCTTGTGAACCATGCCACTGCCAGTACCCAACTGTTGTCCGACTCCAGTGCAGTGCGCAATTTCATCAACGAAATGGTTGAACAACACGCCTTCAATTCAAATGAGTTACAAACTGTATTTGATCAAGCGAACTTGCATCAGAGTATTCTCGACGCGATTTCCCGTCCGGCGGAAAGCAAGCCCTGGTATGAATATCGCCCCATCTTTGTGACAACTGATCGCAGTAAAGGCGGAGTGCGTTTCTGGCAAGCGCACGCCGGTACACTGCAGAAGGCGAGCGATGTCTATGGTGTCCCCCAGGAAATCATGGTTGCTATTATCGGCGTGGAAACCCGTTATGGTCGACATACCGGTCGTTACCCGGTACTGGATGCCTTGTCGACCCTGGCCTTTGCCTATCCGCCGCGTAGCAGCTTCTTTCGCAAGGAATTGAAAGAATATCTGCTCATGACCCGGGAAGAGGGACTTCAGCCTGGCAAACAAATGGGCTCGTATGCCGGTGCCATGGGTATGCCCCAGTTCATACCCAGCAGTTTCCGCCATTACGCGGTGGATTTTGACAATGACGGCAAACGTGATCTCTGGACCAGCCCGGCTGATGCCATCGGCAGCGTGGGGAATTATTTCAAGCAGCATCGCTGGAAGTCCGGACAACCCATTGCCAGCCCGGTAAAAGTACACGGTAGCCGTTATCAGGCACTGATTGATGACAACCTCAAGCCCCGCTATACCCCCCAGAAATTGATGGACAACGGTGTCATTCTGCCACAAGGTTTACCGGCGGATTTAAAAGGTGTGTTGATAAAACTCGACAGCCCCAACGGCCCGGAATACTGGGTAGGCTGGCATAACTTTTATGTTATCAGCCGCTATAATCATAGTGCGCTGTACTCAATGGCGGTTTATCAGCTAAGCCAACAAATTAAGCAACAATCCACAGGATTGGTTGCCAGCGAGACCAAAGAACCCTGATGCAAACAAGTAGAAGCGGCTACTACACATTCCTGGCTCTTGCTTTGGTACTGGCAGGCTGTAGCACTTCTACTTCTACTTCTCGTTATAGCTATAAACACGATAGCGCACCCGATCAGGACATCGATGCCAGCAGGATCCCTGATGCCATCCCGCGTCACGAGTCGCGCAGCAAATATGGTAATCCCGACTCATATGTGGTGAATGGCCGCCGCTACTATGTCATGGACGATGCCCACGGTTATGTGGAACGTGGCATCGCTTCCTGGTATGGCAAAAAATTCCACGGTCACCGTACCTCCAGTGGCGAAACCTATGACATGTACGCCATGACCGCCGCACACAAACAACTACCGCTGCCTACCTATGTACGAGTCACCAACCTGGAAAATCGCCGTAGCGTAGTGGTGCGCGTCAATGACCGGGGTCCCTTTCATGCCAATCGCGTTATCGATTTGTCTTATGCGGCGGCCAAAAAACTCGGCATAAGCGCCAAGGGCACCGGCATGGTGGAGGTGCGCATCATACAACCGGGAGAAAAGCAGCCGGCCGTCAGAAAATCGGTAGCCCGCTCACAACCACAACAGACTGAGTTTCAGTTGTACCTGCAAGTAGGCGCATTTGTCAGTCGGCATAATGCCGAACAATTGCAGCAAAAACTGCGCAATCAATTCACTCAACTAACCGTCCATTCCGGTTACAACGCCGAGAACAATATCTATCGCGTACGTATTGGTCCCCTCGCCAGCGTGGCGGAAGCGGACCGTCTGGCAGACGCCCTCAGCCGCCAGGGTTTTGCCACCCCTCACATCGTCCTCGACTGATTCCCACAATTTGATCCACTGCTAGGTTTTCCCCTCGGCTGTGGGTAAAATACCCGTTTGCCACAAACCAAGACCCGATATTTGCTATGCGTTCATCTTTGACACTGACACTACTGTTTTTGCTGCTTAATTCATTTGTAGTTGCCGCACCTGTAATTGTGCCGGCACCACCGAGCCTCTCAGCCAAAGCCTGGTTATTAATCGACCACAATAGTGGCCGCGTTTTGGTGGAGCATAACAGCCACCAGCGTGTTGAACCGGCGAGTTTGACCAAGATGATGACGGCCTATGTCGTTTTGTACGCAATGCGCAATGGCAGTATCAGCGCAGAAGACAGGGTGCGCGTCAGTGAGAAAGCCTGGCGCATGAAAGGTTCGCGCATGTTTATCGAAGTCAACAGCCTGGTCAGTGTGGATGAATTACTCAGAGGTATGATTATCCAGTCGGGTAACGACGCCAGCGTCGCATTAGCTGAACATGTTGCAGGGAATGAAGGCGCCTTCGTTGATTTGATGAACCAACATGCCCGCAGTCTGGGAATGGTGGAAACCAACTTCACCAACAGCACTGGATGGCCGGACGCTGAACACTACACTACACCGCATGATCTCGCGATCCTGTCACGTGCCTTGATACGTGATTTTCCTGATCACTATACCTGGTATCGAATCAAGGAATACACCTACAACAATATTCGTCAGTTCAATCGTAATCGCCTGTTATGGTTAGATGACAAGGTCGATGGCATCAAAACCGGTCATACCGAATCAGCGGGCTATTGCCTGGTTGCATCCGCCAGGAAAGATGACATGCGCCTTGTTTCGATTATCCTGGGAACCAATTCAGATAATGCCCGTGCCTCGGATAGCCGTAAATTGCTGAACTATGGTTTTCGTTTTTATGAGACATTTCTATTGCATCGTGCCAATGAGCCGCTGGAGAACATGCGTATCTGGAAGGGTGAAAATGAAACAGTCCCACTCGGACTGCAGGAGGATCTCTACATCACTATTCCGCACGGTCAACGCAAGAAAGTTACAGCTAATATGACTGTTGAGACCATGTTGGTTGCCCCGGCAAAAAAGGGACAAACCTATGGCAGCGTAAATGTTATGCTTGGTGAAGAAAAACTCAGCCAACAGCCATTGGTCGCATTAGAAGATGTTCCCGAGGGTGGACTATGGCGAAAAATGGTTGATAACGTCAAACTAATGTTCAACTAGACATTTCCCCCAGACATTATTTTAAGATATATACGAGTTAATTATGACCTCAGCCACTGTCTACCTGAATGGTGACTACCTGCCGCTGGAGCAGGCCTGTGTGCCTGTGCTGGATCGCGGTTTTATCTTTGGTGATGGCGTGTATGAGGTTATCCCGGTTTATGGCCGCAAGGCATTTCGCCTGGAACATCACCTGCAGCGATTGAAAAACAGTATGCAGGCCGTACGACTCAATAACCCGCATACTGATGAAGAATGGTCAGAAATTATAAATAATGTAGTTGAACGTAATGATGGTGGTGATCAATCCATTTATCTGCAGATCACTCGCGGGGTTGCCAACCGTGACCATCGTTTCCCAGGTGATGCGATTCCCACGGTATTCGTTATGAGTAACCTGTTTGTAATGGTTCCGACCGAACAACTCGAACATGGTGTCAGTGCCATTACTCTCGACGATATCCGCTGGCAATATTGCAGCATCAAGAGCATTGCATTGTTACCCAACATCCTGTTGCGACAGCAGGCAGTTGAACAGGGCGCTGCGGAAGCGATCCTGCTGCGCGATAATGAAGTAACCGAAGGCGCCGCGAGCAATGTGTTTATTGTCAAAGACGGGGTTATCATCACGCCACCTAAAACAGACTGCCTGCTACCCGGTATCACGCGCGACCTTGTGGTGGAACAGGCCCATGAACATGCAATACCGGTTAAGGAAGCCATAATCAAACAACAGGATTTGCTGGCTGCCGACGAAATCTGGCTGACCAGTTCGACCAAGGAAATCCTGCCGGTAACCCGACTTAATGACCAAATGGTTGGCACAGGAAAACCAGGACCGGTATGGAAACAGATGTACGGCCTGTACCAGGATTATAAACAGACCCTGCGTGAAGCCGATTGAGCCCCTTATTCCCTCAGCACAAGATATGTCCATCAGATGAGTGAAGAAAGCCTGCTGACATTTCCCTGTGAATTTCCTATCAAAATCATGGGCCGCGCCAGTGAGAACTTCGAGGCTGATGTGGTCGCAATTGTACGCAAACATGCGCCGGATTTATCCGAAGCCGCCATTACCAACCGTCCCAGCGGTAAAGGTAACTATATTGCAATTACCGTGACAGTAAATGCCACCAGCAAGGAACAACTCGATAATATTTACCTGGAACTTAATGACCTCAAGTCTGTGGTAATGACTCTTTGAATACCAGGTAAATCCATTTATTCATAGGCCCACCCGTTACTGCCAAGACTTATGACTGCTTCTAGAATAAACCGTCTTTCTGCCGCATTTCGTTTCTGGGGTACCTGACAAGAACAATGATACGGTGCCAGACAGCATTAATTGAAAACTCTGTAAACTCAATTTTATTGAACGCCTGGCTTGATCCCTCTTCCACCTTGATTCCCATGCGAGTCAGGTTCATAGGGACATGATCCAGGCGGATCATACTCTCTGGTTGCCCCAGTATTTCCAGGACTCGAGCCAGACGACCTTCTTGCGTTTCAAGTTGACCATTTATAACGCCGCTCTCGTGCTGCATGGTTGAGGCATCAGCAGAAGTTGCGCTACCGGTAATTGCATCCGAACGGATTGATAATATTAAATCGGTTAGCTCCTGCCCCCATGCCTGGTTTGCTTTATACCTTCTGTCCAATACCTTCCTGTATTCATCTGTGCCGGCTTCACGCATATGATTCACCATTACAGACTCAAAGGTGTTTGATATGAGCGCATCAAACATGCACTGCTTCAGACTACTACGGACTTCTTTCTCAGTAGCGGCCGGTGACATAATACTATGAGCAGAAAAATTAACCGAAACCTGGGGTACATCCTTTTTAACAACCTCACCCTCCAGCCCTATCCCGAATCCTGTGCGTTCTTCTTTTTCCATGCACATTAGTGCATAGCATTCATCAACGTTCACATTCATGGGTTCATTAAAAAATGCTCTCACTGCTTCGCTCTGACTGAAAATTTTTTGTATATCGCCAGCAGTTGCAAATATCGCATTCACAAGCGGATCAGTAGCAAAGGATTTCCTGTTACATTCGACAGGACCAGGAATTTTCTCAACCAGCGAATCAATATAATTCAGGACCTCATCCACTGCCTGCCAAAGCTTCTTTTTATAACCGATGACGATTCGCATAGTTGGATCAATACCGTCAACCAGGTGCTCAATAGCTGCATCTATTGTTGCGGCCTTTTTTCGCTCCTGCGCTTTTTCAGCCTTTCTTTTATCAAGCTGTGAGCGAAGCCCGAATAGCAAGTATTTAAATCTGCTTCTCATGGATATCTATGTCGGGAATTAAGTCTCATAATGATTTATAAGCGAGTGATTTATAAAGGAAAGATTCACAATAATACTAGGTTAATGTACCGGATTCGTACAGGTAAGAATCTGAAATTATAAATGTAACTCACACTGACTATTTACATATTCGCTTTCAAGATAAATCATATATGTTGGAAGTGTTTGAAAGCTTCGCTACTATTAACCTGGCTACAGAAGATTCATTGTTCTTTCAAGACTACTCGCAAGGAGAAAAAAGTGAGCGAAACACTTATGATTTTACCGGCAAAAGAAGCATCTGCAATCCGTCTTGTTCGAATTCCCAGCGATTATGAAGAGCACGAAGTATTCCGGCATGTCACTGGTATTATCGCCAGCGTCGAAGAAGAAAACCCGGCTTACACCTGGGATGATATAAGAAATGAACTTGAAGACCATGGCTTTGAACCACTGACGTTTGTTCTTGGACCTGAGTTGGACTAAGCAGACAATAAGAAAAATTGACATTCATGGAGGAGACATCAGTCACGTTTCGGATATAAATTAAATATCAGGCACACAACTATCGTATATATTTATTAAAGGATATAAATATCAAATGTTTGGATACAGACCATGGATATCGGTACAAAGTATCTGTTCGAACACTGCGAATGTTTGGGGCCTGAGCGGAAATATAATCTAGTGATTCCCTCGGGTATTTGGTCTGTCGATGAAACCCGTTCCCCGGTAAGAGTATTTCTCGGCTTTCGTGTCAGGGAGGTGGATAAGACTGCCTTCGAGCAACTCAAATCGGCAAGAAAAGCGATACCTGTTTAATCTTTATACGGCAAGGGGGGCAATCTCAGAAAATACTTCCGCCCCCCTGCGTCTCACAGCAATGGGTGAATTTCTGTCTAGTTATTCTTGGCTCCCTGGTCGATCCAGGTCTTAATCACTTCGATTTGATCATCACTGAGCGGTTCCATACGCCTGGAGGCAAGAGTGTCTTTATGATGCGGCGGCATCTGGATTTTCGGATCAGCCTTATGGCCAACTAAGCGGTAGAGCGTGCTTGATTCACTGTCTCCGGGAACCACCACTTGACCAAATTTCGTGCCTTGCATCAGATCATCATAAGTGATCAGGATCAGTCCACTTTCTTCGGTACCTTCACCTTTGCCATCATGGCATTCAAGACAGCTGGCACTGATGATAGGTTTCACATCTTTATTAAAACTGGTTTCCTTGCTGCAACCAGAAGCAACCGCAAGCGTTGCAACAGAAAGGGCGATAGTAAGTAGATTTAACCGCATAGCTTCCTCCCAAAAGAAACTGTTTATCAATTAAAACATATATCAAGACAACACATATGGCCAGCGTCTAAAACGCCAGGAATTCCTTTATAACGACCGCTTCGTTTCGTTAATTGATCCTTATCATTGAAAGAATGGGAAATTCGATGGTTTTGTTCAAATACCACTCATCACCAATTAACCAACCTGTCTTCTTCTTGACCCATTTAGAACGATTCCGGTGCTTATCCATGCCAAGTATCCTAAATGAAAAAGTTAGACGGATAAACCAAATCTTGCGCCTGATGTAATTTAAACCCGTGGATGCTAAACGAGTCTACCACACTCAATTCGCCTGACTTTGAGATGCTTGCCACAGGCAGACTTGAGCCTTTGCGCGACATTCTCCACGCTTGGCCGGCAAAAAAACAGTACAATATTCAATTTGTATCGATGGTCCCAATCCCATGCCGCAACCGTTCCAGCCGCTTATCATCCGTAACCTCGGCCAACGCGATTATGTCCCGGTCTGGCATGAAATGCAGGCCTTTACCGCCGCCCGTACCCAGGGCACACCCGATGAATTATGGGTAGTCGAGCACCCACCGGTGTTCACCCTTGGCCTGAATGGCAAGGCGGAACACCTTCTGAACCCGGGTGACATCCCGGTCATAATGGTGGACCGTGGCGGCCAGGTGACCTATCACGGCCCCGGCCAGCTTGTGGTATATACCTTATTAGACATTCAACGTCGTCATCTCGGGGTAAAGGAGCTGGTACGTTTTATTGAGCAAGCCATTATCGCTTTGTTGGCCGAATACGGCGTCCCGGCGCAAGGCCGGGAGGATGCCCCGGGCGTTTATGTCGCCGGAGCGAAAATTGCCGCGCTGGGGCTCAGGATCAAAAAGGGCCGGACTTTCCACGGTCTGGCCCTGAATATCAGTATGGATCTGACCCCCTTTTCTCAAATTAACCCTTGCGGATATGTGGGAATGACGGTGACCCAGACCCGGGATCTTGGCATTCACGCAAGCCTGCCGGAGCTCCGCGATCGCCTGCTTGAGCATCTCAGAACCATTCTGGGCTACAATGTCGCCCCGATTTCATCCACAGATCAAACAGCATGAGCAAATCCATCGACGCCAATAACGAAGTCCTGCCCAGCCCGGCAAACCCGTTGAAAGGCGAATCAAAAACCGCGCGCATCCCCATCAAGGTGGTCCAGCCGGACAAGCCCCTCAGCAAGCCGCGCTGGATTCGGGCCAAGGCGCCCAACACACCGGCCGTCGCCCGTCTGAAAAAAATCCTGCGTGATAAGAATCTCTACACCGTGTGTGAGGAAGCCGCCTGCCCCAATATTGGAGAGTGCTTTGGTCACGGCACCGCCACCTTCATGATCATGGGCGAAATCTGTACGCGCCGCTGCCCCTTCTGTGATGTCGCCCACGGCAAACCGAACCCACTCGATCAGGATGAGCCGCAAAACCTGGCGATGACGATCCAGGCGATGGCGCTGAAGTACGTGGTGATTACTTCCGTGGATCGGGATGACCTGCGGGATGGGGGTGCCGGTCATTTTGCCGCCTGCATCACGGCGACTCGCCAACACAGTCCTGACACCGGTATCGAGATCCTGGTCCCCGATTTCCGCGGCCGGATGGACGTTGCATTGGACATTCTGTCCCAAACGCCTCCGGACGTGTTCAACCATAACCTGGAAACCGTGCCCCGCCTCTATCGTCAGGCACGCCCCGGCGCAGACTACGCCTGGTCGTTGAAGTTGTTGACGGAACACAAAGCCCGCCACCCTGAAGTTCTTACCAAATCAGGGCTGATGTTGGGACTGGGAGAAACCCTGGAGGAAGTGGCCGAGGTCATGCGCCACCTGCGGGAACACAACTGTGACATGCTGACCCTGGGGCAATACCTGCAACCCAGCCAGCACCACCTGCCCGTGAGCCGTTACGTTACGCCCGATGAATTCCGGCAACTGGAAGAGCTGGGTTATGAGCTGGGTTTTGGCAATGTCGCCAGCGGCCCGATGGTTCGCTCTTCCTATCATGCCGACCTGCAGGCCGCCGGTAAAAAAATTCAATAATTCTTCACCTGATTGGATATGGAAGTCCTGCTGATTAAAATAATTCAAACCCTGCTGCTGCCGCCGGGATTCATGATCCTGCTGATGCTGGTCGGTTATTTCCTTGCCAGACGGATGCCGCGTACCGGCAAGAGCATGATGTTTACCGGTTTTGGCCTACTGGTACTGGCGAGTCTGCCCATCGTCGCCAACGTGAATCTTCACCTGCTGGAAGGTGACACGGCTTTGTCTCCGAAGGAGTTAGCCAACCCATCCGCCCAGGCCATTGTCATTTTAAGCGGCGGTCGCAATGCAGCAGCGCCGGAATATAATAATCAAGATACTGTCTCCTTGCCTACGCTTGAGCGTGTACGTTACGGGGCCTGGTTGCAACGTCACACCCGGTTACCGCTGCTTGTTACCGGCGGTACCGTGTTTGACGCTTCACGACCCGCTGAAGCCGAACTCATACAACACATACTGGCTGAGGAATTCCAGCTTCCCGCGCAGTGGCTCGAAGTAAATTCACGTAACAGTTGGGAAAACGCCGTTTTGAGTCAGGCCATTCTGAAAGAAGCCGGCATTAAGCGGATTTACCTGGTGACCCAGGCCTGGCATATGCCACGCGCCCAAATGGCCTTTGAGGCGGTGGGACTGGAAGTGATTCCTGCCCCAACCGGTTTTTTACATGGCCATGGTGATAGCGGGATACCATTAATACTGGATTTTCTTCCCGCTAGTGATGCCTTGCAGGCAAATTATAATTTCGCCCATGAGCTCATGGGGATTGTCTGGTACCGGCTCCGTTACTTCTGACAAACAACAAGTAACGTCTCTGGACATTAACAGTAAGTATAATCAGTCTTTGATTTACACCATCGCGGCATCTAACCCAAGGGAAAACGCTCCATCAGGTAACAGAGACAGTCCTGTTTAATAATATCCAGGTCCAGCGTCAGCATGGAAGGCATCACCGGGGTACGAGTCTGGATCCAACGACCATTGGTCTCGAAATAACGGGCGCTGACATCCTGGTTTTGTTCATCACGCACATGAAAGGCCTGCTGGCCAGGTGTCCGCACCTGACCAAATGCAGTACCCGCGGGCAGTTCATTGAAATTAAAGCGATCAATATCCGGTAACAGGCAAATGTCATCGATCTCGTTACTAAACCCCACCTCCAGTTCAGGCGAAACCTTGACCGTGGCGACCGTATGAAACAAATCCAGGTCGTGCGGCGTTACCGGGTGGTCCGGGAATGCCGATAAATGCAGACAGGCATCCAGATAATCCTGCACATGCCTTGCACCCTCTATCATTCCGGGTTGGCCACATTCCACTGTCACCGATGGGCAGAGTGGTGCCATGACCATCGACATCACGGTATCAGGCTTGATGAAGTACACCACCGTGCGCCCAAAAAGCGTGGCAAGATGTAAATAGGACTGATCGAGTCGATTAACGCAGGCGTAATGTGGATTTTTACCCGTATTGTTATGAACATCGACTGATGCAAACAGCTCCAGCTTACTGACTTCCTCGATAACCTGTCTTGCCATGTGATGCTCGGGAGCATCGCCATCGCATTTCCAGATCCGGTTATAGTCGGGTTGCTCAGGGAGATGACGCTGAACATGCCGTGCGGCAGCAACATTACCAATAAACAGGCACACCGAACGGGGTAAAGGCTGCTTGCTATATTTGATCAATAACTCCCGCGCGGCTTCCCACCCGGTCGTCTCATTGCCATGCAGTAACACTGAAATAAACAAGGTATCCGTCTTCTGCCCGGCAAGATGAATCAATGATGGTCCCGGCAGGACTTCATGCAGGCGGGTCGCATCCCGTTCAAGCAGGCCATGGGGAAGTTGGTCAAAGATATGCAACATGGTTCTGGTTGTTAAATTGTCCACTCGTGTACCGGCATACCGCTTTCCTGCCGCTCTATATAGGCTGCTGCCAGGGCTGTCATGTCAGCGCCATGTTTGCTAACGAAAGCTCGCTGCCAGTTTGCGCCATTCATACCGGAACGCAATCGTTCTGTAATAACCTCCAGATAAGTCTGGCGATCATGCTTTTCTACCCCGAGTTGCGCCAGCCCGCTTTCGGCCATGGGTAAAAGCTGCTGTTCAAGCAGGTCATGCACTGCATGGACCTTATCATCCGTCCAGCTGAGTTGTGCCCGCAGCCCAAAGCGGGCCG
>CAJIAB010000163.1_pt1 | contig 15916 bp, 16 predicted proteins | sample 9199081 | NCBI WGS metagenome assembly CAJIAB01 (sample SAMEA7708262, study PRJEB35096) | sediment metagenome | biome: marine neritic benthic zone biome [ENVO:01000025]; feature: sediment [ENVO:00002007]; material: shallow marine sediment [ENVO:03000034] sea grass bed [ENVO_01000059] ... | reverse complement strand
CGCGGCGATACAGTGCTTAGTGATGGCTTAGTTGCACAGGACGGTGTTGTTGGTCCCTTCCCGACCGAAATAACTGCTAGAAATTATGTAAACCAGAATTTTATGAAAGCTTCTGGTGTTCACTTTGATCTCTAGAAGATTAGAGTGAAGTACTTAACTTTCGATTTAATAATATTTCCAATTAATGCTTCATCAGAGATTCAGCCAGCGCCTGGCTCTCACAAAATCATTATGATGTGGTTTCTCAGCAGCGTTCTGTAAAAACAAATATAAGTATATAAAAATCTAAAAAAAGATCCGGGACCAAGAGGATAGTCCCGGAACAGGGAGAACAAAAACCGAAGACTGTAGCGAAAAATTCTATTACCCTTCGTCGATACCGCTATCTATCGGGTTATGAATAATTTGATGTAAATTACTGCCAGGTACTACTGAACTTAACACTTCAATCCCTTCCTGCTCAGCGGCCCGGATTGCTGCGTCATATAATACTGATGTGGCTTGTATCTGCTTTTCATAGTCACTCATTGTAAATCTCCTATCACACATAAAATTAAAGGTTATTTTCCGGTAAGCATTCAGCTATTTACTGAGTAATATAGTCAAGAAATGATATTTGTCTAGGACAAAATAGGCTATAATTGAGATATGTCTAAAAAACAATCACTTGATAGCATTCTAGAGTCAGGGAAAAGCCGTCCTATCGGCGCTGTAGAGCGGGATACAGGAATTGCACGGGACACACTACGCGTCTGGCAGCGGCGCTATGGCTTTCCCAGCCCCGTTAGAAACCAGAAAGGTGAACGTCTCTACCCGGCTAAGCAGGTTCGGCGCTTGCAGCTTATACGGCGATTGTTGGACCAGGGTTTACGTCCGGGTAAGATAGTGCCGTTGAGCGAACCCGCCTTGCATCAGCTTGAAGCAAAGCTTTATACGATACCCGGTGAAGAGCATGAGGAAAACGTGGTGGCCCTGATTGCTCATCTAAAAGAGCATGATACAGAGGGTATTGAGGTTGTATTAGAGGAAATTCTGGCCGTACAGGGATTGCGTGCATTTGTACAGAACACTGTTGCTCCGCTGGTTAAAAGCGTCGGCGAAAGCTGGGCCCGAGGTGAACTCGATGTCTATGAAGAACATTTCATGTCGCAATTGTTGATACGGTTTTTAAATACTGAAATTGCCAGACTCGAGATTGCCTCATCTCCCAATCCGGTTTTACTGGGAACTTTGCCCGGAGAGAAACATGGTATCGGACTGCTTATGACCGCGGCTATCCTGGCAAGTGAAAATATTACCGCTATAAACCTGGGGGTTGAGATGCCTCTGGATCAACTGGTCCGGGCGGCAGAAAAGTTTAACTCCAGCGTGGTGGGTCTCACATTTAGTGGTGCCTATCCTTATGGTTCAGTTCGTTCCCATCTGCAGGAACTGAGAGCACGCTTACCAGCGACAACTAATATTTGGGCCGGTGGTCACGCTATGGGGCGAATACGCAAGCTTCCGACCGGCGTTAAAAAGATAATATCATTCGATGAACTTCCTATTGCAACGATACGCTAAGCTAAACCTTCTGTATGACAGACTGGATTTAGAGTGTTTTATAATGTAAGCGATTAACCATTGGCGATCCAGTCCGCAACCAGGGCGGTAGCGATGAGCCATAATGCTCCACGCAGTAATTGCATATAGGTATCCCGATTAATTTTACGACGGATACGAATACCCATCCATAGGCACAGCAGTACAAGCGGAACTAGTGCGAGGGTTATCAAAACAACATCAGGATCAAATGCGTCATTAGCAATAAATCCGATAATCTGTCCTGATTTGCTTGTCAAGAAACTCATATTAAAAGTGGCAACCATGAGCGTCGGATTCATTCGTGTGTAAAGTGCAAAGACAACAATTACGGGCGCAAATATATTCACCACACCAGCAAGGAAACCTAATCCTAGACCGAATAGCGCCAAGCCCCATTTAGGTAAATGATGTTCTTGCTTGCTCGCGGTAAGACGTTCAGTCACAAGGTAGGCAACCAGTACCAAGGCCAACAACATTCGAAACGGTGATGGATCAACCGATAGCAAAACCTGGGTACCGATTATGCTTCCGATAACCGTGAAAGCCGGAATAGGCCAGTATGCGCGCAGTGCCTGTTGCCAATGCTTTTCAGTAAAGAAACTAACCAGGTTAATACTCACAGTGGGAATAAGGGTCAATAAGATTGCTGTTGGCAGGGGCATCAACAATACGAGCAAGGGAGTTGCTATTAGAGGAAAACCAAAACCCAGGGCACCATGGATAAAAGCGGCAAACAATAGTATGGGTAAGAATACCAGCTCTTCCATTAAAGCAGCCTGAATAATTTCACGTTAACAGATTGATCCCGTTCAGCGTTCTGCTTATTTCAATTTACAGAGGCTGATTAACCAGAGTTTCGATGCCTGTACTACTGTTGTTAAAACGCCAACGTTTTTCTTATCATGGCAATCAATTGATTGGTATCGATTATGAGTGAGGTGACTCTTTAGACTGCTCCAATTTTCTAGCTAGCAGCAAACCATCACCAATGGGTACAAGACTGATGTCAACTCGATCATCTTTATGTATGAACGTATTGAGTGCTCGTATTGCCCTGGTATCCGCTGTTTGGTTTGCTGTATCAATGACACCACCGCCCCACAATACATTGTCTATCATAATGAGTCCACCTGGACGAACCAAGTGTAGGCATTGTTCATAATAGTTGCGTAAATTAACCTTATCCGCATCGATAAAGGCGGCATCAAACTGTTCACGTTCGCCGGCATCCAATAGCTTTTGTACTGTTTTTAATGCCGGCGCAAGATGTAACTCGATCTTGTTTGCAATACCCGCCTGTTCCCAGTAGCGCTGGGCGATAGTTGTCCATTCTTCATTGTTATCGCAAGCCACCAGTTTTCCATCTGTGGGTAATGCCAGCGCCATCACCAGGGCGCTATAGCCTGTAAAAGTGCCGATTTCAATAACGCGTTTGGCCTGCATGAGTTTGAGCTGTAGCGCCATGAACTGCCCCTGATCCGCCGAAATTTGCATCGCCCCATGTTCCAGTTCATCCGTATGCTTACGCAAGGCACGTAGTAATGCAGTGTCACGTAATGAAACGGCTAGCAGGTATTCGTAGAGTTGCTCAGATAGGTCAATCGTAATTTTGCCCATGAAGTTATCCCTGGCATTTTATAAAGATAGTGTATCTTTTAGTGCTTCTTATATATTTGTCAATCCGACCTTATCTGAAATATTTGGATCTGAAAAGCACGGCCCAGTAATTACCCTCCCCCACGCTGAAAACTTAAATCAAATAACCGCCAAAATTCATCAAGCTCGGATGGAGAGAATGCCGTGAAGGAAAATTTGACTTCTGTGGAAGGCATCTGTAGTGCACCTAGTTGCGAGATATTTTCCGGCCCTAACTTTATGTTAATCTGTCGTGGGCCATCAGTTATAGTGATTAATGTTTTGGTGGGGTCAACTTTATAAGAATAAGATTTCTTAAGGGGTATAAGACTGCGTAAGAATTCTGTGTGAGTGATCGCCATGACGCGCACATATGTCTTAGTCTTCACCCCCATGTCACTCAAACTCACCCTCCCGCAACAGGCGGCCATAGTGCAAGGGCATCACCTTCCCGTAATTTATAGGTATCGCGATCCTTGATGTGGACATAGACACCATTAAGAATGACCAGGTGGGCTTTGTCTCGTGGGATATTGAAGCGATCAATGACATTATAAATGGTTGTACCATCAGGAACATCGAGGAAAATACTATGCTTACTGGCGTTTTCTGGTAAATACTCAATGAGGGATGCAAATAACCTGAATTCGATCTGTGCCACAGGATTAAACCATGCTCTGTACAGTTCCGAGATAGGCCTCCATAAGACGTGTCGGGTCATCCATCAGACGTTTCTTCCAAATACCCAGTGGCACTCGACTACGTATTAATCCTCTTAGCACGCCCATGTGTTGAGTGTGTCCCAGGCTGCTGGCGCCCGTCAAATACTCGCCTTCGAACTGCAAATTGAGATAACGATATTGCGCTTCATCCAATAGTACGGCGCTATCACCATCAGCGTTCCCCATCCACTGACCAAATGAAGTTGATATTAAACCAAGTGTATCCAGCACATTCATATTCAGGCTGCCTGGATAACTTAGACTATCGGGCTTCACCATATTCGTAGCCGCAATGCGACCATGTTCCACTGCAGTGGGTTGAACAGCCTGCACTGCAAAACCACCTGTTGTAAAGTCTCTGCCCTGAGCGACATCACCGGCGGCAAATACCCCATCCTGATTTGTCTGAAGATACTGATCAACAAGTATTCCCTGCTCAGCATCAATATTGGAGCCAGTGAGAAAATCAATATTTGATCTTACTCCTGCTGCTGTAATGACTAAACCGGCTGATATTGCGTCATCATTGTCAAGGCTGACTGATAATTTCTTATTCTTTCCCTCTATCTGATTAACGGCGGTATTTGTAAGCACCGTTATCCCCTGGTTTTCACACCAACGCTTCAACAGGCCACCGGCAGTCTGATCCAGCATTCGAGACACCATTCGGTCTTCACGTTCTACTACCGTTAGCCGGCAACCGCGTTTGACCAGGGCTTCCAGAATAATACAGCCAATGAACCCTGCGCCTACCAGCACTACAGAGGTATCTGGCTTAGCAAGCGCAGCAATAGCACGTGCATCTGGGAGTGTCCAGCATTGATGTACCCCGGGAAGATCAATGCCCTCAATGGGTGGTTGAATTGGCACCGCGCCTGTTGCGATCAGTAAGCGATCGTAGCCAAGGGAATCTCCTTTTTCAAAACTAATCGTTTTGGCTTCAGGGTTTACCGCGGATACGGATGCATATTGAATATCTATTTTATGATCAGGGAAATAATTATCAGATTTACGTAAATATGTTCCGCTTTCCTTGATGTCATTTACTAACAGATAAGGAATTGCCATGCGTGAATATGGCGGCTCTGGTTCGCCGCTAACCAAGGTAATACGTGCTGTAGCATCCAGATTGCGCAATGTTTCGCAAGCGGTAACCCCAGCAGGTCCTGCGCCAATGACAACGTGCTGCATTGCTACTTCCTTATCCAGGTATCAGGCCAATCCCAGTCGCTGGCGGGTTGCATCACTAGGGACACCATCTTTGCTCCAACCACGTTGCTCGTAATACTCGGGCAGCATTTTGTCCAGATCATTAACCCGTCCTTTTGCGGGTCCGGTTTTGGCAGCATCCTTTAGCAAGCGCTTGGGTAAGGTATCATCGGCGCCGGTCAATCCTGCACTGATGTTAAAGTCACGTTCCATATTCCAGATACGCTCCCCCGCTTCGGCCAGGCGTTCAGCGCTCCAGTCACCTTCGCAGGCTGCATCGACCTGGGGCGCTATGTCTTCCAGTGACCAGGCAAACGTCGTAAACAGACACAGACCACTGGAATCCACCGCGGCAGTGGCATCCTGAAACGCCTTTACCAGGCCTGCCTTACCGTCCGTTACCAGGGGGTCGGTTTTTTCCGGTATACCCAACACTTCTGATGCTACGGTGTAACCACGCAGGTGACATGCCCCCCGATTGGACGTGGCATATGCCAGGCCCATACCCTGAATACCTCGCGGATCGTAGGCCGGAAATTCCTGACCTTTGACTGTCATGGACAATTCCGGATGTCCGTATTTCTCACACAAGCGTTTTGATCCCAGCCCCAGGTCTTTGCCAAAACCTTCACCGGTTGTCATTTTCTCGACCGCCCAGACCAGGGCTTCGGCTGATCCAAGCTTCAATTCCATGCCATCGGTTTCTTTGGTAGTGATGACACCCATCCCGAAGAGTTCCATGGCAGCCGCCAGGGTGGAGCCAAAGGAAATAGGATCAAAACCATCTTCATTACAGAGGAAATTGGCGTAGGTTAAGGCATCAATATCATCCACGCCGGTATCAGGTCCCAAAGCCCAGGCGGCTTCGTATTCCAGACCACCGGAGTTTCCCCAGTACTCTGGTTTATGTTCGACGGAAAAATGGCCTTTATCAATGGTTGAAATGCGGCCACAGGCGATGGTGCAACCAAAACAGCCCGCATTCGTGGTCAGATTAGGCTTGCCATCTGATTTGCGTGGTTCATGCATCGCTTCACCAGACACATTCTGTGCACCTTCAAATTGCACGTCTTGCATATTATTGGCAGGCAAGGCGCCCATCTCGTTGATAACATTCATCAAGACCTGGGTGCCATAGGTCGGCAAGCCCTGGCTGGTAACGGCATTGTCGGCAAGCACCTTTTTGCCGGCATTGACAGCAGCCATAAATCTGGCGGGATCCTTTATATTACCTATGCCTTTAGTACCCCGTACTGCGACCGCTTTCAAATTTTTGGATGCCATTACGGTTCCAACACCGGACCGGCCCGCAGCCCGATGCAGGTCATTGACTATCGCCGCATAAAGGCAGCCTGCCTCGGCGGAGCGTCCGACTGCCGCAATGCGTAACATGGGATCTTGATGTTGTTTGTGTAGCCACTCGTCGGTGTGCCAGACGGTGGTGCCCCAGATGTCATCCGCAGGTAGAAGTTCTGCCTTGTCGTTAACAAGATAAAGATAAACCGGCTTCTTTGATTTACCTTCAAAGATGATCATATCCCAACCGGCATTTTTGATCTCGGCACCAATAAAACCACCCGAGTTGGAACAAGCCACACAGCTGGTTAAAGGACTCTTGGTTATCACGGAATAACGACCGCCAGTGGATGCCATTGTCCCGGTCAACGGACCGGTGGCCATAATCAATTTATTTTCAGGCGCAAGCGCATCGACTTTGGCATCGACTTCCTCCACCAGGTATTTTGTCGCCAGGCCGCGTTGCCCCAGGTAATCCTGGGCCCACTCTTGATTTAATGCTTCAGCTTTGCAAGTGCCTTTAGTCAGATTGACACGTAAAATATTTCCGGTCCAAGACATGGTTGTGATCCTCCAGGTTAGGCAGTTGCAGTTGAGCCAGCATCGGTTTTAACAGCCCAGGCGCGCATTTTTTCATAACCTGTCTGGTCTGCATCGACATAGGTAATTGCTTCGGTGGGACATGCCTTGGCACACTCAGGATCGCCCCCACAAAGATCACATTTGATCACTTTACCGGTATCACTGTTGTAATTGACGGTACCGAAGGGACAAGCAATTGTGCAGACTTTGCAACCCACGCAGGCGGCCTCAAGAATTACTTTTGCGCCTGTTGCTGCATCATAGGCAATGGCATCGACCGGACATGCTTGCATACACCAGGCCTCGGCGCATTGAGTGCATGTATAGGGCACAAATCTTCCTTCATGGTGAAATGTAAAAATGCGAATCCGGGATTTAGCGGGATTAAAAATGCCCTCGTTCTCCAGAGAACAAGCTAGTTCACACTGGACACAACCTGTACATTTGCCGGCATCGATTAACAAGGACATTTGCATTGTTATTCTCCCTCATGCTGTCAACCTGAGGTCAATGATACGTCCCTAGGGAATCCGGCATTATCTCTCAGGTAAGATTTTCAACGGTTATTACCTGAGAGTAATCATCTATTTAGTAATGTCAAACATATTAGAGAACCCTTAACTCCAGACAAATTTGTCTGAAAATAATGACAAAAAGTAACAAGAAGTCATTCCAGGTCATTCCCAACTGACCCAAAATGAATTAAGCGTTAAAATGCCGAATATGACAATAGCTCGCGGATCCTCAAATGTGGTGGTGTTGCCAGTCCAGAGAATATAAACACCTGGTCATATTGACAGGATTTGTAATTGATACAATGTTGAGTATTTAAGTTAACATTTATGGCTGATAAAGATGTTCAAGCACATATCGTTACATTCATGTCAACGCCTTGATTACCTGGACGTTAGACACTATACGGACTCAGCCTTTTATAGCTAATCCATAAATTTTCACTGGAGAGAGATTCACCATCTAAGGCAATATATTATTATTTGATTCTTAATTGTTAAATCTTAAGGAGATGGAACATGAAGCGTCGAACATATGTCACGTTATTATCCGTTATTAGTACAATTATGTTTTTGCAAGTTTCCTCAATCACAGTTTCTGAGGAAATGATGTATGGCTACCAGTTGATGACAGAGCAGGAACGTGCCGAGCATCGTGCCACCATGCGCAGTTTCAATACCGAGGCAGAACGGGAAGCCTATCGCAACCAGCATCATGAAATGATGCAGGAACGAGCCAAGGCACAAGGTGTAACTCTGCCAAATGAACCTATGCCCCGCGGTCAAGGCAGAGGTATGGGTAAAGGACAAGGTATGGGAATGGGACAAGGATCCGGTGGAGGTCAAGGCCAGAGCATCAAATCTGAACAGTATTAGATTGAATAATGTTTGCGTTTGGCACCGCGCCTGACAATTAAACCTGGCGCGGTTATCAGTGCGGTGTTCTACTTTTTTTCTGCCACAAGCCGGAAGCCTATTACTGAATAGGTGGTATCAGGCACATTGGCGGCGCGATAAGCGGGTCGTGTTTGATACAGGGGGCAGTGATACGAACCGCCACGTCGAACCCGTGATCGGCCTTCCGCCGGCCCTTGCGGATCAGTGCGGGTTCCTTTTTGATAAGTGCCAGGCGCATACCAGTCATTGACCCATTCCCAGGCATTACCCAAAGTATCGTAAAGACCCCATGCATTGGGTTTACGCGTTGCCACCGGATGCGGTTTATCCCCTGAGTTTTTAATGAACCAGGCATATTCGGAAAGAAGTGAAACAGGGTATGGCCTGACATTATCTGAGCCGGCTCTGGCAGCATATTCCCACTCCGCCTCTGTAGGTAAACGGTAGTGAAAGTCTTTGTCAGTCTTGTTTAACTCTTCAATAAATCGTTGTGCCATAAACCACGATATCGACACTGCCGGTAATTCTCGCCAATCGTCACGTTGCCAGTATTCCTGTGGCCCTGGCTTGTTTTCCATTACCAGGTGCCACTGGGCCTGGGTCACTTCCGTGCGTTGCATCCAAAACCCCTGGCTGATGGTCACCGTATGTTTCGGGCTTTCATCGTCAAAAGCCCCGGGTTCAGGATTGAGCATTTCATCTTCAATTGTCTCGGTATCTTCCACTCGTGTCCCCATCTGAAAATTACCAGGGGAAATATAAACAAATTCCATATCCAGACTATTACGTTTGAATTCAGTGGCATTTACTTCAGGTGCGAAGAGAAACAAGAAACCGGGTATTGAGGCGTACAGGAACAGTCTCGCCACAGCTGTTGCTGCTCTGTCTTGTATATGCATAGTCAAAATCTCCTCTGAAGAGTTTGCTTCAACAAATACCAGACATCTTTAACTCCCAGGTATCATTATTTATTACTATCTTAGCCATATTGGCCATCAACGCGTGGTCTAATAAGCATTGGTATGTAGACAAAAGAAAATACTACAAAGCTACAGATCCATAATATCTGGGAAATACCTATCCATAATGTATAATTTGACATCACAACCAACGGCATAACCACTCTGAAGAGCGCAGAAAACAATATAAGAGTAAAAATAATAATCAGTACACGAGGTGGGTCAAATACATCTCGGCCGGTATGACCCAAGGCTACTCGACTCATCATCCCCAGGGTTATCATGCCAATACCACCAACGGAAAATGCATGAAGAGCGATAAACGGTGACACATCAGCCAGGTACACGGCTGCCTTTAATGCAAATCCAATAGTAATAAATCCATATGCGAGATAGAGCACCCAAAGTAACGGTTTTTTCCAGATACCAGATGTATGCCATTGAATTAGCCGCAGAGAATGTAACACAAATAACAAAACTGCCAATAATGCGACAATTCCCTGATCCGGCCATATGATGTCGCTTATAGCAAATGCACTAAACAATATAATGCTTAGGACATCCAGCCATAACCAGTTGCTGAGTTTAACCTCATATCCCACACCTTTTTCGATAAAAAACGGAACAACGCGTCTGGCCATGATGAATACCATGGCCAATATCAAATAAAAACCCAAATAGAGGCCGACCTGGGGTGAGAGTCTGACCAGACCGGAGATAGATAAATAAAACAATACATTTCCCAAAAAAAGAAAAAGTAGTACAGCCAGTATGCCAGCCTGTATCCATTGCCTGACTTTAATTATTGGGATCGCAATGGCTACGATTAGCAACAGCATGAATAACAAGTCGACAATAGGTGTTATTACAGTAACTTGTGAAATGGGTATAAAATGTAAAATTCTGGCTGCTAGCCATAACATAAACAATGCCAGCAGTCCGGCACCATTCAATGTCATTACGCCGGTCCAGTTTCTGACAGCGGTGAGTAGAAAGCCGGCGATTACCGCCATGCTGTAACCATAAATCATTTCATGGCTATGCCATAAGATAGTAGGCAATGTCTTTATGTCGACATATAGCCCAAATTCATAAATTGCCATCCAGAGTGACATTGAAATTACCGCGAATAATGCCGCGCCGGTAAAAAAGGGACGAAAACCTAAATGCAGGAACGCAGTCTTGTATTTCCGAGAAGATGATTGAATCTGTATCATTGTCATTAATTTTAATTGGTTGCGATTAGGTTTATGTTATCAATTAAATCAGGACGAACATTGCTGTATTAAGGATGTCAGTCTAACTCATTAACAGATTATTAAATACGATAGTCCCCAGCCCAGGCACCGACATGGCAAACCGGGCAATTAGCGGCTGAGCCAACCCATTCGTCCAGGATTCTGTTTTCCATAAAGTGATGCTCCTGTTTGAAGTAGGGAGTATCCGTGATACGTTGCGGATTTTTATTTGGGTACAGTCCATTCAAGGCGAGTTGACCGGCCTTCCCTGCCACATCGCTGTCTCCGGCATTCGAGACATGATAATTACTGATATGTCTTTTTATATCCTGCTTGAGAGTGATTTTTACATCAAAATGGTCATCAAGACCGTCCATCATTAAATTCCAGGATCCAGCCGGTAGCATTGATGGCTGATATGCCATATGACAAGAGCCGCAATAACCTCTTGTTTTGGCATCCATCACTGGTGGAAAGATTACTTGTCGATCAGTGCAGGACCCGATGAAAAACAGGAGCAGAAGTGATGAATTGAGGATTAGTTGGCTTTTCTGCATAGCACGCACATAAGAGGTATTGGGCCAAAGAACAACGATCTCTAATATTAGTCAGATAGAATATTAGCGTAAATTACATGTAGAGGTAATATTTTATTTGTTACTTGACAGAGTCAAAAATTCGATTTTGGCGCTTTAGCAAATATGAATGAAACGGCTATGCTTATGATCATCAGAAAATGAGCCCGTGCATATTTCATAAGGAGTTAGCCATGATTGATATTGCCGCACAATTGGGTGATGAAGCAGAAGATTTACTGACTCATAAATGTTCCACCATTGCGTATACCGACCTGCATCTCCCGGGATTTGACTATGTCGATCGTATTGTGGCCCACAAGAATCGTAAACCGGCAGTATTACGTAATCTAAATAGTATCTTTAATCATGGTCGCCTTGCCGGTAGCGGCTATGTTTCGATCTTGCCGGTGGATCAAGGTGTGGAGCATACCGCAGGAGCCTCATTCGCACCTAACCCGGCCTACTTTGATCCGGCCAATTTGTTCAAACTGGCAATTAATGGTGGATGTAACGCAGTGGCATCAACACTGGGGGTATTGCAATCGGTAGCTCGCGATTATGCACACAAGATCCCTATGATATTGAAAATTAATCATAATGAGCTACTTTCCTACCCCAATCATTACGATCAGACACTATTTGCCAGTGTCGATCAGGCTTTTGATATGGGGGCGGTAGCGGTGGGGGCGACGGTCTATTACGGTTCTGATGAGTCGCGCCGGCAAATTCTGGAGATCAGTGAAGCTTTTGAGCACGCTCACTCGCTTGGATTGGTAACAGTCTTGTGGGCATATCTGCGTAACAGCGATTTTAAGCAAGCTGATACGGATTATCATACGGCTGCTGATCTGACCGGTCAGGCCAACCACCTGGCGGCGACTATCGATGCCGATATCGTTAAACAGAAACAGGCCACAACCAATGGTGGATTTACTGCAATCAAGTTCGGGAAAACCCATCCGGGCATGTATGATCAACTCACCACTGACCATCCTATCGACCTGGTTCGCTACCAGGTGGCCAACTGTTATATGGGTCGAGTCGGTATGATTAACTCTGGCGGTGCTTCGGGAACAAATGACTTACAACAGGCGGTTCGAACCGCCGTGATCAATAAACGTGCCGGTGGTATGGGGTTAATTTCAGGGCGCAAGGCATTCCAGAAACCGATGCAGGATGGCGTAGCTTTACTGAATGCGATACAGGATATCTACCTGGCATCAGAGGTTACTATTGCCTGATTAGCGGTTCTGTGCGTTATATTTAGACTGCTCAGGTATCGTTAGTGAGAACCCTGATTCTTAATAGTGCTTAGTAGCGGCATTGGACAGTCCAGGGTGCTGGCGATGGTCCGTAATAATTCCTGCCCCCGGATGCTGGCTTTACCGTCGTACATAATACAGGCGGCACATGCTTTCAAAATACGCGGCTTAAGCAACGGCTTTAATTTCTCCAGTTCATCAATTGCGGAATTAAGGTTATCCAATGTCATTTTATCACGTTGAGTGAATTGCAGTGCGCCCGCCCCGACTTCTGACTTACCTGCGTCAAAGGCCTTTTCCGCAGTTGCTATATCCTGATGTTCGGTATAAGCCACGAGGGAAAGAATAATTTCCGCTTCATTTTTGACGGCACCTAGATAAGCATGCCTTGCTTTGGGGCGTTCTCGTAGACCGAAATACTCATCCAGTTGTTGCATCACCAGCCGTTGCAGCACCCACTCTTTTAACTCAACCTTTTTATCTGCTGCAATTAACGACTGTACAACTTTTCTGAATTGTTGGTATTGTGGCGCTGATAATTCCTGTAAGGCTGGTATCGTCAATTCCAGCAGAGGTAGACGGGCAAATATCGGTAGGGTTGACAGATTGTCTTTCAACACTTTGGTGTGCTCTGCCACAGCAGGATCAGCCAGTTGCATCAATAGTTGCCGCTGTTCATTCTCGACTTCCACCCTTTTGTCGATGAGTAGACCATAGATTATCGCTCTCGCGCCAAAAGGTTCTTCGGCGGCCTGCCTCAATACGGCCGGTATCGCCGCCATTATTTCACGCGCAACCTCGACCTGTTCTTCCTTGACAGTGCCGACCTGCTCAATGATCTCATTAGCCGTTAAAATACCGGCTGCGATGGTACCGGTCACAATACCGGTGCGAGCTGCCGCCTCCTCCGCCCTGGTCTGCTTCTCTGTTGCTGATTCCACTTTTCTTGAAGTAATAAACTCCCCATTCCAGCCGGGGTCAATCCTTTTAATCCTTGCTTTCAATGGCGGGTGGGTCGAAAACAGCGATTGTAAAAAGCCTCCCACCCCTTGCGAAAAATAGGCATGACTGTACTGAGGTGCCGATGGGCTTTCAAGATACGAACCGGCAGTGAGTCCACCGATCTTTTTCAGTGCGCCTGCAATGCCCCCTTTGTTGCGTGTAAACTGAACGGCGGAGGCATCAGCCAGATATTCCCGCTGCCGACTAACCATTGACTTAATCCATTGGCCGAAAAAGAAACCGATATAACCAATTGCGACCAGACCAACACCCAGGGCAAGTACTATCGCGATGGCACTGGCACCTTCTTTGTTGCGAGATCCACGCACATAGCGTGTTGCGCGTAAAATGTAATAGCCGATCAGACCAAGTAATAAAATCCCGTGTAAAACGCCAATCAGCCTGATATTCATACGCATATCACCATTGAAAATGTGACTGAACTCATGTGCAATCACACCTTGTAACTCATCCCGGTCCAGATATCTCAACGTCCCTCGTGTTACCCCTATTACGGCATCATTGGGGGTAAGTCCTGCCGCAAAGGCGTTAATAGCCGTTTCATCCAGGACATAAACATTCGGGACAGAAATACCGGAAGCAATTGCCATTTCCTCCACTACGTTCAATAAGCGTCGTTCATCGGGATCGGTAGTATTACGAGCAATGAGTTGGCCGCCCAGCATTTCGGCAACACTCCGCCCGCCATCGGACAAAGACATGGTTTTGTAGAGACTGCCCAGGAAAATCAGAATGCTTACGACGATGGCAACTCCGACAAATATGTCCCAATCAAATTGCAGGTGTAAAGCCGTAACCGAAAACACAAACTCGCCTGTCTGGCTATAGGCGAGTATTCCCAGCAACAACAAGTTAGTTATAACGATCAGACCTACCGTGGCGAAGGCAAACAACAAGATCAGCCAGACGGTACGTTGTCGCGCTCTTTCTTGCGCTTCAAAAAAGTTCATATATTTTGATTAAATCAGAATGACACCTTGGGTGCCGCCTGGATTTGCGGACTATCTTCAAATTCCAGTAAGGCGGCATCTTTGCCATGGCCAAACATATTTGCGAAAATAGTTTGCGGAAATGACTGTTTGTAGGTGTTGTATTGCATGACTGCGTCGTTAAACGCCTGCCGCGCAAAGGCCACTTTATTCTCGGTGCTGGTTAGCTCTTCCGTGAGTTGCATCATATTCTGATTAGCTTTCAGATCCGGATAGGCTTCGACCACCACATTGAACCGTCCCAGGGCCCCGGCGAGACCACCTTCCGCCCTGCTCAGGGTCTCAATCGCAGTGGCATTTGACGGGTCATCATGGGCCTGGCTGAGTCCTTTGGCAGCCGCATTTCTGGCCTGGATAACAGCATCCAGGGTTTCCCGTTCATGCTTCAAGTAGCCTTTGGCGGTTTCTACCAGGTTGGGAATTAAATCATAGCGCCGTTTTAGTTGCACCTCGATTTGTGCGAAGGCATTTTTGAAGCGGTTTTTTAACGATACCAGCCGGTTAAAAATCGCAATAATGTAAAGAATAAGTGCGCCGATAATCACCAGCGTCACAATCAGTGATACATCCATGACAGCCTCCCTATGGGGTTTGGTCAGATTATTAAGGTAATCCTGATTTTTATAAAGTAAAAATAACGTGTTTGAGCGATTTCATCAACGATTTTCAAACGATATGGATATAACCTTTTATCTACGTTATTGTCTTACCTTATTCTAATTGACAGGCAAGATTTGTCGAAAAACCCGCAGGGCATTCTCCCCCATGATTGCTTTTATCTCATTGTCAGCGAAACCGGCCTCTTGTAACGCTTCGGTTAACAATACCAGGCCGGTTGCATCCACGACGGTGGTTGCGCCATCAAAATCCGATCCCAAAGCCACATATTCTATACCCACCAGTTTAACCACATGCTGCATGGCACGCACGGTATCCTCCATGGTCTTGCCGCAGGTCGCATACTTATAGATACCAATACCAATAATACCGCCTGTTGCGGCAATTCCGCGTATCTGGCGATCAGACAGGTTACGCACCGTATCACAGGTAGCTCTTACCCCCCCATGTGATGCCACTACGGGTCCATCGGTCAATTTCAGTACATCATCTATAGTTTGTGGCGATGCATGGGCCAAATCGATAATCATGCCGAGTGATAACGCATGCCTCAACATGATCCGGCCTTTGTCAGTAAGACCATGCTGATTCACACCATGGGAGGAACCTGCCATCTCATTATCAAATAAATGCACCAGCCCCAGCATGCGGAATCCTGCATCATATAGAATATTGATATTTTCCGGTTTGCCTTCCAGCGCATGCGCACCTTCCAGTGACAACAGCGCACCAATCACCGGTTTACCAGCCTGCCTTGTAACTATTAATGATTCAAGATCATTACGATTACGGATTATGCGCATGGCGCCATT
>CAJIAB010000279.1_pt1 | contig 15969 bp, 12 predicted proteins | sample 9199081 | NCBI WGS metagenome assembly CAJIAB01 (sample SAMEA7708262, study PRJEB35096) | sediment metagenome | biome: marine neritic benthic zone biome [ENVO:01000025]; feature: sediment [ENVO:00002007]; material: shallow marine sediment [ENVO:03000034] sea grass bed [ENVO_01000059] ... | reverse complement strand
TGATTATAACCATAGGTCATGCAGGCAATTCGAAAACCGGCCGCGCGGGCTGCTTTAACATCGCTAATCGAATCTCCAATCATCAGGGCCTGTTCAGGCGCCACATTAAAATACTTCGCCGCATGCAGCAGGGGCATCGGATCAGGCTTCTTCTTTTCGAGCGTATCACCACTGATAACAATACTGAAATAATCATACACTCCCAGGTCCTTCAATAACGGCTCGGTAAACTGCGCCGCCTTGTTGGTAACACAGCCAAGTTGATAGCCTTCGCCTTTGAGGTATTCCAGTCCTTCCTTCACACCTGGATAAAGACAGCTGCGTTTGCTGGTATTATCTTTATAAAGTTCAAGGAAAACAGGATAGGCCTTCTCATATAAAGCCTCATCAGGTTCACCATCAAGCTGGCCAATGAGGGCGCGTCGCACCAGGCGCTCGACACCGTTGCCGACCCAGTTTCGTACTTTGGCTTCTCCATGTGTAGGCATATCCAGCCGCTTCATCATTTCATCGACGCAATAAGTCAGGTCCGGTACGCTGTCAACCAGTGTGCCGTCTACATCAATTAGAACCATTTCCGGTTTTTTAAAAGTATTCATAGTTTAACTACCCAGGGTAACTCGTACCTTGTCCTTCGTTACTGTCCGGCTTTCGCCAATTCATCCCGCATCTTCTTAACCACGGTGTCGTAGACATTCGGATCGCCGTCGCTCTTGGCACCAAAAATAGCAGAACCGGCCACAAACGTATCCGCACCCGCTTCGGCTATTTCACGAATATTATCAACCTTGACACCACCATCAATTTCCAGACGAATGTCACGACCGCTCTCATCAATGATCTTGCGGGCTTCACGCAGTTTATCGAGCGTACCGGGAATAAAGCTCTGGCCACCGAAACCGGGGTTTACCGACATCAACAGCACCATGTCCACTTTGTCGATGACATAGTTCAGATAGTCCAAGGGGGTGGCCGGATTGAAAACCAGGCCGGATTTACAGCCATTGTCTCGAACCAGCTGCAGAGAACGATCAATATGTTCCGAGCCTTCCGGGTGGAAGGTAATATACGTCGCCCCGGCTTTGGCAAAATCGGGAATAATACGATCCACCGGTTTTACCATGAGATGCACATCAATCGGTGCTGTAACACCGTGGTTGCGCAGCGCCTCACACACCAGCGGACCAATAGTCAGGTTAGGAACATAATGATTATCCATGACATCGAAGTGCACGATGTCCGCCCCGGCCTTCAGGACATTATCTACTTCTTCACCCAGACGGGCAAAATCCGCCGACAGGATGGAGGGGGCTATTTGGAAATCCGCCATAATTCTCGCCTCTTGGTTAATGATGCAGGTGCTTTACTGCTCGCCACTTGATTACCTGGGGCAGCACCGGAAAAAATGAATCGCAGACTTTACCCGATCACCCGGGAATTTTCAGCCTTTTGCACATTGTTTAGGCTGCGTATACTCATCTGGCCAGCCGATCCATAAAGCTACGGGAAGGACGCATCAATTGACCAGGAACAACTACAAGTTACTGATTATACTATTTTTTTATCTAATAACGCCGATCCTGCACGCCTCTGACCTTGCCAAAGAGAAGCGTTGGGCGGATCAAATCGTCGACGCGCTGATCACGGGAGATGCAGAATGGTTGCCTGTAGGTGGTCTGAAAGTCCTGTCGATTTATACTCCGAGCGATACCGAGCCGGCCCGTGGTGCAGCCATCATATTACACGGGATTGGCGTCCACCCGGACTGGCCCGATGTCATTCATCCCCTGCGCACCCGTTTGCCGGAAGCCGGCTGGGCAACACTGTCGGTGCAAATGCCCATCCTGCCGAATGAGGCCAACGGGGTTGACTACCTGCCATTGCTTCCAGAAGTATTGCCCAGAATTGATGCCGCGATTGAATTTCTTCAGACCCAGGGCATCAACAATATCGTCATCATTGCTCACAGTCTCGGTACCGTCATGACCTCCTACTATCTCAACACGCAACCCTCTTCAGCAGTACAGGCCTTTGTCGGAGTCAGCATGACAGAAATTGAAAATGATGCTCGCATGAGCAATGTGATTATGCTGAAAAATATTACTGTCCCGGTACTGGATGTGTATGGCAGCCTGGATGAAGAACATGTTCGAAAATATGCCCGACAGCGGACACAATCTGCAGAACTGGCAAACAACCAGACTTACCGGCAGGTAGTGATAAAAGATGCCAGTCATTTTTATAATGGCAAAGATGATAAGCTGCTTGAAGTGATTCAAGGCTGGATATCAAACTACGCGACCACCAAGTAACAACACCTTCAACGGGATTTAATTTATGACTATTAACGTACTCACTCTTGTCTTACATGTCTTATCTGTCGTCATTTGGGTTGGCGGCATGTTTTTCGCCTACATGTGTCTTCGACCCATTGCGGCCAGCCAGTTGGAGCCGCCGGTGCGTTTGCAACTCTGGGTTGGGGTATTTGGTAAATTTTTTCCCTTCGTATGGATTGCCGTCATTTTATTACCACTCACCGGTTATATGATGATATCCAATCTCTATGACGGCATGGGGAATGCACCACTTTATGTGCATCTAATGAACGGTACCGGCAGCCTGATGATATTCATTTACCTACACGTCTTCTTTGCGCCTTACCAACGCCTCAAGCGTGCCGTAGCCGCGCAGGACTGGCCTACGGGCGGTAAAGCCCTGGCACAAATTCGCGTGCTGGTGGGTATTAATACGGCGCTGGGGTTACTCACCGCGTTAATCGCCAGCGGCGGCCGTTTCTTTGGTTAGGATTTAGGTCTCTTTCGGAGGCAGGGAAAAATAAAACGTGGCTCCTTCTCCAGGCCTGGATTTGGCCCAGACACGTCCCGCGTGGCGTTGAATGATACGTTTGACCGTAGCCAGCCCGATTCCACTACCCTGGAACTCATCTCCACCATGCATGCGCTGAAAGGTTAAATACAGTTTATCCGCATTCTGCTCATTAAAACCAACGCCGTTATCCTGAACATAAATTGCAGGTTCACGGTCGTTAGTGGTTTTACCCACTTTTATTACTGCCGCGGGGCTCTTGCTGGTGAATTTCCATGCATTGGATAATAAGTTGTTCATGACGACCCTAAGTAGCGAGGCATCGGCATAAACTTCCATATTTGACTCGATCTCGACATTTACATTTTGGTCTGGATGCAATTCCATTAATTCATCCACGATCTGTTTTACCATTTCCGAGAGATCAACCTCATCCTTGATTATTTCATACCGTGAAGCACGGGAAAGCCCGAGCAAGGCTTTTACGAGTTGCGACATCTTCTTGGATGCCACATTAATACGCGTCAGGTAATCACGATTTTCCTCATTTCCATTGATCTGACACTCTTCCAGCAGGATCTCACTGAAACCACTGATACTGCGTATCGGTGCTTGCAAGTCATGCGATACGGAATAACTGAATGCTTCCAGGTCCCGGTTGACTTCTTCCAGTCGTGTCTGTTTCTCCAGCAGTTCCCCTTCAATTTCCCTGCGCTCCAGGACCTCTTCCTCTAATTGCTTTTCGTGTTCTTTCATAATCCCCATGTTGGACTGGAGTTTTTTTTGTAACACATTGACTTTGGCCAGCAAATAGCCAAACAAACCTCCGACCAGCGCAGGAACAATAAACATCCTCGGTGATAAGTCACCTAACGGAACTTCCAGTACAACAAGATGTTGATAGGCTGCAAATACACAGACGGCAAATACAGAGACAAAGATATAGAGAAAATATATTTTTCGCATAATCTAGTGTAGATAGAACATACAGCTACGTTCATAATTCGAATCGCCAATGTGGCTTATACGCGATGCATCCCTATCTTGTTTTGTTGTGAATTCCTTTTATTTATTGGAGGGAAAATTCAATTTCAAGTATAGCAGGCGAAACATAGCGCTAAAGCTTGAGGGGCTTATTTCTTACCACGTGCCTTGTTAATCGTTTCATAGGCCGCCTTGATCTCCTGGGTTTTTTCTGTGGCTAACTTGATCATTTCTTCTGGCAATCCTTTAGCCACGAGTTTATCCGGGTGATGTTGATTCATGAGCCGCCGATAGGCTTTCTTGACTTCGGCATCAGTTGCTGTTGCCGGTATCCCCAGTACATCATAGGCCTCTGCTAACAGGTCAGCTTGTGGGCGGGCGGTCTGGTAACCTTCACCCCCGGCATGAAACGCACGTTGGGCACGCACCATGGCCTCCAGTTGCTGGAACTGCCGCACTGAAAACCCGAGATGCTCACTGATCCGCCGCAACACCCGATGCTCATCGGGCTGCATGACACCATCAGCATAAGCGGCATGCAACAAAACTTCCATGAACATCTGCAGCAAAGTAGTACGGCGGTGGGCTTCACGCCGAAACTGTTCCACTACTCCATCAATATCGAAGTCGGCTTGCTTACCCTGATTGAATAAATCAATCGCCACCCGGGTCCGTGCCTCATCCAGCGCCATTTGCTGCATGATGCTGCGCGCCATGGCAATTTCATCTTCACTGACACGCCCATCCGCCTTGGCAACATAGCCCATCACCGAGAACAACGCGGTAAAAAATGCCGCTTGTACCCGCTCCTGATCACCGCTGGAACCAAATGCCTGATTAATGGCACCACGCTCAATACCCTTGTCGAAATGATGTCCAACAGCCGCACCTAAAAGAGCGCCTAATGGCCCACCCAGCATGAAACCAAATGCACCACCGAGAACCTTACCCCACCAGCTCATAGGACCAGTGCCGAGTAACGACGACTGCAGGGCAAGGATTGCTCCTGCAATCCATTTGCATTTCCTCCATCCCTGGAGGGCAGATGCAGGAGGTACGAGTCCAGGGAAGGACGAGGTAGAGTCGTGTCAGGAACGAAGACCGAGAGCAATGCATGGAGCAATTGCCGAGTGACGAGGGACGAGGAAAAATGCTTTACTGGATTATTGTTTGTTCGGTTCAATTTCATTGCTGTTTCTATTTCATATTGATGTGATCTTAACCTGATAAACCGAAGAAGCCCCACCAGGCCCGATTATTACTAACCCACAACAGTTTACTGAATTTACTGATCATTTCCCAAAAAAATAATTTAGTGTGTATGAGGATCGGAAACTTCGTCCCTAGTTCCTAGTTCCTAGCTCCTCGTCCCTCGTCCCTCGTCCCTCGTCACTGTATAATTAGTTTGCCCCGATACATTTGCATCTCGCAGGTAAAATCGATTTCACCCGCTTCTTCCAGTTGTAGTTCTATATCGGTACTCTCGTTGACCGGTAATTCCAGCGTTTTACCCAACGAGTTGAATATCACCTTTTCTGCACAGGGGCTTGGATCTTCACGAATAAAACGCAGGCGGATTTTATCACCTTGTTTCACCTGGATATGCGCCGGGCTATAAACACCATCCTTGACCAGAATTTCAATGGGAAGCATTTGACTTGCTGTTACCTTGCGGGGCATCGCTATCCAGAACCAGTAGATAATAAAACAAATTAGCAACATGCCTGCAATATTAACCAATATCTGCGTCATGCTTATTTCCTCAATGGTATGAAACGCAGACGATTGGCATTGGACACAACCGTTACGGATGACATCGCCATGGCGGCACCGGCAATCATTGGATTCAGTAATATTCCCATCATCGGATAAAGTATGCCTGCGGCCACCGGAATCCCCAGGCTATTATAAATGAATGCCCCAAACAGGTTTTGTTTGATATTCCTGACAGTAGCACGGGAGATGGCAATAGCATCAGCGACCCCATGCACTGATCCTCGCATCAGGGTGATGTCGGCACTTTCGATGGCAATATCCGTTCCTGAGCCGATCGCAAAACCGACATCCGCCTGTGCCAGGGCAGGCGCATCATTAATGCCGTCCCCCACCATGGCAACGATGTGGTTTTGCCGCTGTAATTCTGCAACTTTCTTGCCCTTGTCCTGCGGCTGGACTTCGGCAATGACGTCATCAATCCCTACCTGTTTGGCAACCGCCCAGGCCGTAACACTATTATCTCCTGTTAACATTACAACTTTCAGGCCAATATCATGCAGGCGTTGAATCGCTTCAGCGGAATCGGGCTTGATCGGATCCGCCACGGCGATGATGCCGGCAAGGCGTTTATCTTGTGCCACATACATCAGTGTTTGCGCCTCGTCGGCCATTGCCTGCACACTCAACTTGGACATTTCGGTGTTGACGCTTTTGGCGTGCATAAAATGCAGATTGCCAATATGGATGTGTTGGCCATTGACTTCACCACTTACTCCCTGACCGGCCGTTGCCGTAAACTTTTTTACCGCGGTTAGTGAAAGTTGTCGCGCTTCCGCTGCCTGCACAACGGCCTGGGCCAGGGGATGTTCGGACACAGCTTCCAGGCTGGCAGCCAGCTGTAAAATTTCATCTTCACTTCGGTTTTCCATTGTTATCAATCGAGTTATCGCTGGCTTGCCCTGGGTTACTGTGCCGGTTTTATCCAGAATAATAGTGGTCAAGCGTCCCGCCTGTTGCAGGGCCTCACCATTGCGGATCAGGATGCCCTGGCCTGCCGCACGACCTACGCCAACCATGATGGAAATGGGGGTAGCCAATCCCAGTGCACAGGGACAAGCAATGATTAGCACTGTCATGGTCGCCACAATGGCATAACTGATCCCCAGCGACTGACCAAGATTAAACCAGGCCAGGAAGGTGACCACGGCTATTATCAGCACCGCCGGAACAAATATGGCGGCTACCTTGTCCGCCAGGCGTCCAATTGCCGGCTTGGTAGCCTGGGCTTGCCGTACCATTTCGATAATCTGTGCCAGTACCGTGTCTTTGCCGATTCGTTGGGATTGATACAGGAAGGTGCCGTTGCCGTTGATTGTGCCGGCTACCACCTCATCGCCTTTTTGTTTGGCCACCGGCAAAGGTTCGCCAGTCAACATGGATTCATCAATACTTGAGTGCCCATCGATTATCACGCCGTCAACCGCGATGCGTTCACCCGGACGGACCCGTAATGTCTCAGTCAGGCCCACCTCTTCGATGGGCATATCGACTTCCTGACCGTCCCGCAATACCCGTGCTGTTTTGGGTTGCAGGCCAATCAGGCGTTTTATCGCTTCCGAAGTTTTGCCCCGCGCCCGCATTTCCAGGGCTGAACCAAAATTGATTAATGCAATGATGATGGCGGCAGCCTCAAAATAGGCATGTTGTGCCAGCGTCGGAACGACCGCTGGAAATGCCACCACAACCATGGAGTAGATCCAGGCGGTGCCCGTCCCCAATGCTATGAGTGTATCCATGTTGGCGTTATGCAATCGCATGGCTTTCCAGGCACCAACAAAAAAGTGACTGCCGGAGTAGATCAACACAGCGAGCGTCGCCAGACCCATCAGCAGCCAGAAAGTTTGTCCCGCGGGCGTTACCAGGCCAGGCAACCAGCCGGCCATGCCGGCAACAAACAACGGAATCCCGACCAACCCTGCTACCCCGGCCTTACGAAGCAGGGATCGATAGTAGATCAACTCGGCGATTTCCTTCTCGGCTTCATCTTCCTTGCCACGCAATTCAGCTGCATCGTAACCCGCCGCCTTGACCGCAGCGATCAGCTCCCCCACGGCAACATCACCACTGACCTGCGCGGTATGCTCGGCAAAATTGACGCTGGCGGACTGTACGCCCGTAACGGCTTGCAGCGCCTTTTCGACACTGGCGACACAACCGGCACAACTCATCCCGGCAATGGAAAAACGATGCTCAGAAACCATCATTACCCTTCATTTTGGTGACTCGATTCACAACCTGCATACTATTTATATATTCGTCTGTTGCCTATCTCAATACAGTGCATAGACCCGCTTAACAGGCCAAGGTTCGAAATTGGGCTTTGGGACTGATCCGACGGTCCCGCCTGGCCTGGCGTGATATGATGCGCGGGATTATTTACAGGATGTCAGTTTGGATATCTCTCTTGTCAGCGCCTTTATCGTCGGGCTGTTCAGCACCCTACACTGTCTCGGTATGTGCGGCGGCATCATTGGCGCCCTGACCTTCAGCTTACCAGCGGAGATTCGAAATGACCGCTGGCGCCTGTTTCCTTATATCTCTGCCTATAACCTGGGCCGCATCAGCAGTTATACCCTGGTGGGAGCTATCGTCGGCGGGTTGGGCGATAACCTGTTCAATTTCATCAGCCCGGAATACGGCCATTTATTCCTGCAAGGCTTCGCGGTGATTATTATGGTTGGCATTGGTCTCTATTTGGCGGGCTGGTTCCCGCGTTTCGCCGAAATTGAAAAACTGGGTCAGCCCTTATGGCGCAGACTTGAACCCTTGGGGCAAAAACTCCTGCCGGTGCGTTCACCCTCGCACGCCTTCTTATTTGGTCTAATATGGGGTTGGTTACCCTGCGGCCTGGTTTATTCCGCACTACTTTGGTCGGCTTCTACCGGTAGTGCAACCAACGGCGCGCTGTTTATGCTGGCATTTGGAGCCGGGACTTTACCCACGGTCATGACCGCCGGTATAGTAACCGGATGGTTGATGCGCCTGACCCGGGCACCGCATCTGAAGGCAGTTGTCGGGCTGAGCATTATTGTCCTGGCAATGGCCAGCCTGTTTATCAACCTGCAACATTCCGGCAACATGGAACATGGCGAGCACAGCTCGCACCAACACCAAACAATGGTAACGCCATGAATTCAATCAATCACCGAATCATCGGGGAATCCCCCGAATTACTGGCTACCCTGCGTGCAGCAGCGATCACTGCCGCAACTGATGTCACCACTTTGATACAGGGTGAAAGCGGCAGTGGTAAGGAACTGCTGGCTCATGCAATTCATCAGCAAAGTCGGCGCCATAATGCTGCGTTTGTCACTATCAACTGTGCGGCCCTGCCTGAGAACCTGGCCGAATCGGAACTGTTTGGCCACCGCAAGGGAGCTTTCACCGGAGCGAGTCATGATCAAGCGGGGAGAGTACCGGCCGCGAATGGGGGCACCTTGTTCCTGGATGAAGTGGGTGAGTTATCCCTGGGCATTCAGGCCAAGTTGTTACGCTTTCTGGAAAGTGGTGAATGCCAGCCTGTTGGTCAAGCTCGTACCGAATGCCTGGATGTCCGTGTGATCGCCGCCAGCAACACTGACCTGCTGGCTGCCGTGCAAGCAGGCACATTCCGGGAAGACCTGTATTACCGCCTGAATGTCGTGCCACTGCACTTACCGCCATTACGTGAGCGCGGCAAGGATATTGAATTACTGGTGAGTCGCCTGACCAGTTTACTGGCTATTCAACACAGCCTCGATGCGCCCCGTTATAACGTGGCTGCACTGGAAGCGATACAGGCCTACTCCTGGCCAGGCAATGTTCGTGAACTGCGTAATGTCTGTGAGCGCATGCTGATCCTGTTTAGTGGTAAAACCATTCACCCTGAAAACCTGCCGGCAGAAATCCGTCACCTCGAAGCCCAGCCTGTTTCATCGAATTTTACTTTGCCAGAAAGTGGCATTCAGCTGGATCAACTCGAAGTCAGTATGATTCAACAGGCGCTGGATAAAACCCGAGGCAATCAAAGCAAAGCAGCACGCCTGTTGGGACTGTCACGCGGTACCTTAATCTATCGCATGAAGAAATACGCACTCGCCTGATTAAGCTCGTGATTTTAAACTGACACAACAGCGAGTTACTATTGTGTAATAAAAAAACGGGGTTGCTAAAGCAACCCCGTTTTGGTTTCTCGTAATCAGAACTTCGCTTCCAACCGCGCCCAGTAAGAACGACCAGGTTCATACACTGGCGTAGAACTGGTTGGATCAAACCCACTCGGTTTGTTGAGATGCTCGCGATAATATTTGTCAAACAGATTATCGATGCCATATTTCAGCTCCGCCTGTTTGCCGATCTTGAACAGGCCATACAGGCGATACACGGTGTAACCCGGCGTCTCACCAAAATCGACGCCACTACCTACCGAAGGATCATCATCGACCCGCGTTTGCTTATCTACTGCACGTAATTCCCCGGCCAACATCCAGCGCTCCTGCCAATATTCAAGAGAAGCTGTCCCTTCTAGCGGCGGGGTCTGACCAATGGCACGATCATCCGTGTCATTATTTGCATACACATAGGCGGCGGTGAATCGGCTCCGCCAGTGAGAAGCCCATTGGTAATCAGCTTCCAGATCAAGACCATACAATGTTGCATCGACGTTGCGGTAGATAAAGGCCCAGTCCGTCGTATTGATCCCTTCTTGACCATGAGCCCGATCCAGCAGGATATAATCACTGACATCATCATAATAACCGGTGACGGAAAGCGCGCCTTTCTGTAAGTTGAATGTAAACCCGAGATCAGCCTGATGATGGGCTTCCGGTTCAATATCCGGATTACCCACCCAGCACATTGGACACATACCCATCATAGTCATGCCGTTTGCCGCGATATACTGCTCACTGGCATCCGCGCTGCGCACAGTTCGGCTCAGGCCCCAGCGAAAAGTGGTTTGCGCACTGAGCAAATGCTCCATGCGATAGAGCGCACTGACATTGGTGTCCGTCCTGCCCTGGGCTGTGGTGCTGTAATATTTGGTATATAACTCATTTGCACTCAGCGCACCCATAGCTGCAGGAGAGAGATTCGCCTTGCTGGCACTGGAATCCACATAATCGACACGCACGCCGACAGTATAATCATTGCCCTGGCTGATACTGCCCACATACTCCCCGAACAGTCCCGGTTGTTCAATGCTCACACCTGGCCATAAATAGGACTGGGTCGTGGTCGGAAACGTGCCCGCTGGCCCCGCATAGCGAGTCGCATCACGATCATTACCCTGATAATCCATCCCCAGAGTCAGCGTGCCACTTGCCAGCATCATGTCGCCCAGCAGACGTAATCCGTCGGTAACGGACTCAGAGGGGACCCAACTCCAATTACTCGATGATGGCCGTAGAGAAAAGTTATCCATTTCATGGTAAACATCGGTGCGGTACACATCGGCAGTAATACCGCTAAAACTTCCCACCTTGCCTGATTCGATAGAGAGCTTGTAGCTGTCACTGTCGCTCACCGGCGCATCCATCCTGGCACCGGCATATTTAATGTCTGAACCGCGCACGGCATCGAGGTCAAACCTGACCAGGGTGCCTCCATCGGTACGACCACCTATCAGCAGGTTGCCGGCGTTTGTTTTGTAGCCGGAGTGGACTTCGTTACCATCACCGTCCGTGTAATTCTCGGTTTGCTCCGCCGCGCTGATGGTGCCGCGTAAAAACGCTTTATTACTTCCGGCCGCAGCATCCGCAAAGGCATTCCAGATCGCACCATTGGATTCATAACCGGCACCTGCCTTACCATAGAAATTTTCACCCGCTTCAAACTCCGGTGTCGCGCGCTCATACAACACGGTACCACCGGGACCACCGGCACCATATATCAGGCTCTGCATGCCCTTGATGACGAGGACACTGTCATAGATTTCCGGTGTCGCATAGGACGAAGGGGGATCCATCCGGTTCGGGCAACCTCCAAATATATAGGCACCGCCCAGCAGAATATTTAGCTGGTTATTTTTCTGACCGCGAATGACAGGATCGATACCATGCGTCCCCATTCTTACACCACTGACTCCTGGCACTTCGAGTATCCACTCTCCCCCATCGGACGGCGTGGGCCGTATTAATGTGTCGATTGTCAGTTCAGAGGTATTAGCGTCCACTATTTGTTCCGCTTCGACTTGAATGGTAGGTAAGGTAGGTTCTTCGGCCTGAACACCAGTCGCCATTGCGGCAGCAATCGCGTAGAACATCTTATTCTTCATTAATAATCCCCATGTATGGTTATGATTTATCGATTCTGTGTTTCCGGTATATAGCAAGGACGATGCCAGTTACCGAAGGCCGATTTACATGGGGTTACATTATTAAATACTGAACAAACTGTCGCATTTGCAACAGTTTGTTAGTAATGCGGTAAGTTATTAAAATCTGTCTTGCGTTTAACCCTGCTAATTCCCGATACTTCACCATTCAAAATTTCATTCAAAACGATAACTTCAGAGTTTCAGTTGGAAAAAATCAGGGCTATACATATCACCATCATGCTGTCTGTCATGGCGCATGGGGCATTACTGTTTGAGTTGGGCGGACTTTCTTCAGCGGGCAAGCGCCCAATGGCCCAACCTGCACGTATGATTTATGTACAGGCCCACCTGAGCCAACCCGTCAATCCTCCACAGCCTGAAACTGAACAGCAACCTGAATCCGCCTCTGAGCCTGAACCAGTTGTTCAACCCCAGGACACGCAAAAGCACGATGCAACCGATCAAATTGTCAGAGAAAAGATAGCGAAGACCACGCAACAAGTTGAAACAACTTCAGCAGCTACCCAACCCGCCGCGCCGTTGCAACACAGCAACATGATCTCGGTCGTTGAAGTACAGCAATCATATATTCTCCAGGTACTTGAAAAAATCGAAGAACAGAAATCCTATCCACTGCAAGCACGTCGCCGACACACCAGTGGCAGTGTCACGTTATCCATACGCGTGGGTTCAGCAGGAGTGATTGAAAAACTGGAATGTTTGCATGGACCGGCGAGTCTGTGTCGCGCCGCAGTAAAAGCTGCTGACAGGGCACAGCCATTTCCAGTCTTGCCGGGTGGAACGAATCATCTGGCCTTTGAATACCAGATGTTATACAAATTGCATTAGGTAACCCTCACAGTGTATCACCTGAGGGTTACCTGAATTTATAGCTAGCCCAATATAGATCAGGCTGCCATAGCGTCACGAACTCGTTCCAGTTTGGCTTTCACTTCATTGGCCAGTTGCTCAACCCCTTCTCTCTCAACCAGGGTCATAACCGCAGCCGGATCCATGAATGCAACGGTAACACTCCCGTCTTCTTCCTCGCGCACAACCACGTTACAGGGTAACAGCAAACCAATATCGGGTTCAGCCGTCAGCGCCTGATTGGCAAGCACTGGGTTACAGGTACCCAGAATCTTGTAGGGTAACTTGTCGATATCGAGTTTTTTCTTCATGGTGGCCTTGACGTCGATTTCAGTCAGAACACCAAATCCTTCTTTCTGCAATTCTTCAGTGACACGTGTGATGGCCTCATCAAAACTGCCATTGAACTTCACGTTAAATCCATACATTTTCTTACTCTCTCTATGGGTTATTAATCAGCATTGAGCATATGATATCATGAGCTTCTAATGGCGATACACATACTGCCCTTCATTATCGGGAAACACCCTGTCTCATTCCTCATTATTTCAATTTCCATCTGATCCTCGTGATAGCATTATGCTGCCACGAACACCTGGTTTTTATCCTCTAATCACTTTTTTTCATCTTTGAAGGGACAACACTTTCCTTCTTTCCATAATAGATACACCGCCGGGATTACTACCAATGTCAGGATGGTTGCACTAACCATCCCACCCACCATTGGCGCTGCAATACGCCGCATCACTTCCGAACCCGTACCGCCACCCAGCATGATGGGTAACAAACCGGCAATGATTGCGGCCACTGTCATTATGATGGGTCTCACACGCAGTAATGCCCCCTCTAGAACCGCTTCGCGTAACTCATTTATCGTTGGTGTATGCACTCGCTCTTTGTTTTCAATATGGTGCCTGTAGGCCTGGTTAAGATAGACCAACATCACCACCCCAATCTCAACTGCCACTCCGGCGAGAGCAATAAAACCAACCCCTACTGCGACTGACATATTGTAGTCTAGAAGATACAGCAACCAGAACCCGCCTACCAAGGCTAGAGGAAGCGTACCCATGATAATCAACACTTCGGTGAAATTCCGGAAATTGAGATAAAGCAATAACACAATAATCGCCAAGGTTACCGGGCCCACGACCATCAGGCGTTTTTCTGCCCTCAACTTGTATTCATATTGACCTGACCAAGTAATGGAATAACCCGGGGGCAATTCCACCTGTTCACCCACAACCTGCTGTGCTTCCTTAACATAAGAACCCAGATCTCGCCCTTGGATATCGACGAAAACCCAGCCATTAGGACGGGCATTTTCACTTTTGATCATGGCAGCTCCGGCCTCGATCCGAATGTCCGCCACTTCGCCCAATGGTATTCGCGCACCCGCGGGGGTCACAATCGGCAAGTTGCGCAATTTCGTCACCGAGTCACGCGCATCGCGCGGATAACGCACATTGATGGGATAACGCTCCAGCCCCTCAACCGACTGTGCCACCTTCATGCCACCAACCGCGGTTTTTACAACATCCTGCACATCGGCGATGTTCAAACCATGACGTGATGCAGCCACACGATCGATGTCAATAATCACATAACGCCCCCCTGCTACGCGTTCTGAAAAGGCGGATATTGTCCCAGGTACCTGCTGCACCACTTCTTCAATTTGCTTGCCTATTTCCTGGATGACACTGAGATCTGCGCCGGCAACTTTTATCCCGACTGGCGTTTTAATTCCCGTAGCCAACATATCGATACGCGTCTTGATAGGCATCACCCAGGCATTGGTTAATCCCGGAAACTTGACCAGGTCATTCAATTCCTGTTTGAGCTTCTCCAGAGTCATGCCTTCACGCCATTCATTCCTGGGCTTCAACAGAATGGTGGTTTCAATCATGGTCAGGGGAGCTGGATCGGTTGCGGTTTCCGCCCTGCCCACTTTACCAAAAACCCGCGTCACCTCCGGCACCGTGCGTATCAATTTATCTGTTTGTTGTAACAACTCCTGGGCTTTACCGACTGAGACACCCGGAAAGGTCGTCGGCATGTACATGAGATCACCTTCATCCAGATCTGGCATGAATTCACTACCAACACCTGAGGCAAGATTCCTTAATAATCCGGTGCGGTCCCAACTAAACCAACTTTCCCAGGTGTTAGTTATGTTTCTTTGAGTATTATTTATAGTGTTAATGTACCTAGAGGTTAAATCATCAGCTGATGTTTCTGATTCGAATACTTCAATTAGTTGAGCAGGCCACTTTAACGGTGTTAAATATCCCGTAAAGCCTGCCATGGGTATAACAATTGTTAACGTTATAAGTAGAGAAACTTTTAGGGTCTTCTTAGGTTTTTCCAGCACATAATGAATAAACGGCTTGTAGCCTTTTATCAGAACATTATTAACCGGGTTTTCATGCTCGGGTTTAATACGGCCACGAATGAAGTAACCCATTAAGACAGGAACCAGGGTAATCGACAACCCGGCTGCCGCCGCCATGGCATAGGTCTTGGTATATGCAAGCGGTGCAAACAACCGGCCTTCCTGTGCTTCGAGAGTGAATACCGGCAGGAAACTAAGCGTGATGATCAGCAAGGAAAAGAATAATGGCGGTCCCACCTCGCGTGTTGCCTCTCGTATAATACGCCAACGGTTTTCATCGGTCAGGGGCTCGCGTTCGATGTGTTTATGCACATTCTCGATCATCACAATTGCCGCATCCACCATGGCACCGATGGCAATGGCAATCCCGCCAAGCGACATGATATTGGCATTAATTCCCTGGTGATACATGACAATAAACGCCACCAGGATCCCGATGGGCAAACTGATAATGACTACAAATGCCGAGCGCAAATGAAACAGGAAAACGATACACACCAGCGATACCGCCAAAAATTCTACAAACAATTTGCCATTGAGGGTATCCACTGCACGTTTGATCAATGAAGAGCGATCATAAGTCTCAACGATCTCGACGCCTGCCGGCAGGCCTTTTTGCAATTCGACCAGCTTTGCCTTGACACCTTCAATCGTTTTAAGCGCATTTTCGCCATAGCGCATTACCACGATACCGCCAACAACTTCACCTTCGCCATCCAGTTCGGCAATACCACGGCGCATTTGTGGCCCCAGCCTCACCTCGGCGACATCTTTCAATAATACCGGTGTTCCCTGCTTATTCACTGTCAGCGGTATACGCCGCAGG
>CAJIAB010000042.1_pt1 | contig 15996 bp, 14 predicted proteins | sample 9199081 | NCBI WGS metagenome assembly CAJIAB01 (sample SAMEA7708262, study PRJEB35096) | sediment metagenome | biome: marine neritic benthic zone biome [ENVO:01000025]; feature: sediment [ENVO:00002007]; material: shallow marine sediment [ENVO:03000034] sea grass bed [ENVO_01000059] ... | reverse complement strand
CGCCGCACGTGAAGTGAGTCCAGCGGGCCAGGTGATCGGAGTGGACATGACACCTGAAATGATCAGCAAGGCGCGTCTTAATGCTGAGAAAGCCAATTTTGAAAACGTGGAATTTCGCCTGGGTGAAATCGAACACTTGCCGGTGGCGAATAACACAGTGGATGTCATAATCTCCAACTGCGTGATTAATCTCTCACCCAATAAACCACAGGTGTTTCGGGATGCGTATCGGGTTTTGAAACCTGGTGGCCGACTTGCCATCTCCGATGTGGTAGCAACCATCGATCTCCCCGATGATATGAAGTCGGATCCCCAGCTCTATGCCGGTTGCATGGCAGGCGCATCAAAAGTGGACGATCTCGAAACGATGTTGCAGGCAGCCGGTTTTATTGACATCGAAATCGCGCCCAAGGATGAGTCCCGCGAATTCATTCAAGATTGGGCACCGGGCCATGGGGTAGAAGATTACGTGCTCTCGGCTTACATCCGGGCCGTCAAACCCGCCTGAATCCTATATAATAGTGCCTGGTCCCGCCCCGTCACTGGACGGGGCTTTTTATTTTCTGGATTCTGGAATGACTGACTTTATACCCGGCCAACGTGTCATTAGTGATACCGAACCCGAACTGGGCCTCGGCACCATTACGGCTGTTGAGCATCGCACCCTGGCGGTTGAATTTCCCGCCAGTGATGAGAACCGCACTTACACCCGACAAAGCCCGCCTCTTCATCGGGTGCGGTTTAACGCGGGCGATACCGTGCAGGATCGCTCGGGGCTCACCATTCATATTGAAAAGGTCCAGGAACGGGATGGCTTACTGCTTTATATCGGCGTAACAGAAGACGACACCGACTGTCTCTTGCCCGAGTCAGAACTGAGTGATTTGACGCAGTTGAATCACCCACGTGATCGTTTGCTCAGTGGTCAACTGGACACTGAAAGCTGGTATCGATTGCGTTATGAAAGTCGGCAGCAACTGCACCAGTTGCTACCCTCACCTGTTTATGGTTTGTGCGGGGCACGGGTCAGCCTGCTGCCTCATCAGCTTTACATTGCCCATGAAGTTGCAAACCGGAATGCACCACGGGTGCTACTGGCTGATGAAGTGGGTTTGGGTAAAACCATCGAAGCGGGACTGGTGCTGCACCAACAAATTATCAATGAACGGGTGCAACGCGCCCTGTTGATTGTGCCTGAGCCATTATTACATCAATGGCTGGTTGAAATGTTGCGTCGTTTCAACTTGCGCTTCAGCCTGTTTGACGAAGCCCGTTGTGCGGCGTTAAGCGAAGACGATACCAACCCGTTCCTGACCGAACAGTTGGTATTGTGCAGCCTGAATTTTTTCGTAGAGCATCCCGATCGCCAGGCCCAGGCCCTCGAGGCCGGTTGGGATATGCTGGTGGTCGATGAAGCGCACCATCTGCGATGGGACCCACAACAGCCCAGTGCGGAATATCAATTTATCGACCAACTCGCGCACAAAACGCCCAGCGTGTTACTGCTTACCGCCACCCCGGAACAACTGGGTGCCGCAGGTCATTTCGCCCGTTTACGTCTGCTGGACCCGCATCGCTTTCATGACCTGGAAGCTTTTCTGGAAGAAGAAACCGGTTATCAACCCATTGCGCAGGCCGCTGCCGAATTACTGGATGCCGCCACGCTCTCAGTCGATACTATCAAAATACTGCAGGAGGTGTTCCGGGATACGCCGGCCTCGCTTGAACTCCTGTATGAACTGATTGCCGCCGACAGCGATGCCGACAGAGAAGAGCAAGTACGCGAAACACTATTACATCAATTGGTGGATCGTCATGGCACCGGCCGGATTCTGTTCCGTAACACCCGTAAGGCAGTGAAAGGGTTTCCTTTGCGTGAAGCCCATGCTTATGCCCTTCCGTCACCGGCGAAATATGCAACCATTCATACCATCCTCGATACCCCGGCCGCACAGTCCCGGTTTGCAGAAAATTTTGCCATGCCCTTTCAGCAGTTGTTACTGACGCCGGAAACCATTTATCAAACACTGCTTTCATTAAACTTGCCGTCCATGCTCGACGCGCCGGACTGGTGGCAATGTGATCCGCGTGTGACCTGGCTGGCCAACAAATTACGCAAACTTAAAAAAAATAAAATCCTGGTGATCTGTGCCAGTGCCCAGACCGCGCTGGATCTGGAAGCCGTGCTCCGGCAGCGCGAAGGATTACGTGTCGGCGTATTTCATGAAGAGCTGAGCATCATTGAACGGGATCGCGCCGCTGCCTGGTTTGCCGATATGGAGGATGGTGCGCAGGCCTTAATCTGCTCCGAGATTGGCAGTGAAGGTCGAAACTTTCAGTTTGCCCATCACCTTATTCTTTTTGATCTGCCGCTTAATCCCGATTTACTCGAACAGCGCATCGGGCGACTGGATCGCATCGGCCAGCGTGAGACCATCCAGATCCATATTCCCTATCTGGCTAATACCGCACAGGAAGTCATGTATCGTTGGTACCAGGATGGTATCCAGGCCTTCACCCATACCTGCCCTGCCGGGCCCGGCGTTTACACTCAACTATCACCGCAATTGCTGGACCTATTGGCGCAGCCGCAACCTGGCAGTCGCAAGATTGACGCCCTGGTTGAAAACACCCAACCGGTTTTCAACGATATCAATGAAAACCTCCAGGCAGGTCGTGATCGCCTGCTGGAACTGAACTCATTTCGGCAATCCGAGGCCGAACACATACGCCAACAGATTCAGCAACAGGATGAGGCCAGGCGCCTGGTCGATTTTATGGCCCGCCTGTGTGATGCCTTCGGGGTTGAGTTCGAAGGGCACTCCGAACATAGTTACATTATTCGGCCCGGTGATCATATGCAGGTGCATCACTTTCCGGAACTCAATGAGGAAGGTGTCACCGTCACCTTTGATCGCGAAACCGCCCTGGTGCATGAAGACCGCATGTTTGTCAGTTGGGAGCACCCCATGGTCACCGGTGGACTGGATTTACTCCTCGGTAGCGAACGTGGCAATGCCGCTCTTAGTGTTTGTAAAATTGCCGGCATGAAACCCGGCGAAATGCTACTGGAAGTGGTTTATACCCTTGAGTGTGTCGTACCTGGCTACTTGCAGGCAAACCGGTTTCTGCCACCCAGTGTGGTGCGCATGTTAATCAATGTCCGTGGTGAGGACTTGAGTAAGAAATATACTGTCGATCAACTGCAAGGTCTGCCGGCTGACCTGGGGAAGCAAACAATCATGCAGATTATCAGCAGCCAGCAGGATAAACTGCGACAGATGTTGGCCCAGGCAGAACATCAGGCGGAACAGCAACTGCCTTTGCTGATTACGACTGCCGTCGACACCATGGATACGGAACTTAACCAGGAACTGCAACGGCTCACCGCCTTGCAGCAGGTCAATCCCAACGTACGGCAGGAAGAAATCGATGCCTTGCAGGAACAGCAACAATTGTTAAAACAATATATGCAAACAGCCCGCCTGCACCAGGATGCCATCCGGCTTATTATTACGGCGTGAGTCTAATCCAGCATATTTCAGGTCTAACCATGAAACCAGTTCGCATCTTTCGTCATATCGCTTGTGAAGGTCCGGGTTATCTCGGTAGCCTTCTCGAACAACATCAGGTCCCCCATGAGATCATCCGTGTCGATGAAAACCAACCTGTACCGCAAAGCCTGGATGATGTTTCCGGACTGGTATTTATGGGCGGCAGCATGAGTGTCAATGATCCACTCGGCTGGATTACTGATGAGGTCAAGTTGATCCAAGCTGCCAGACAGCAGGATATGCCTATGCTGGGCATTTGCCTTGGGAGCCAGCTCATCGCCAGGGCATTGGGCGTGACCGTCGGTAAGGGCTCAGGAATGGAAATCGGTTGGTCTCATGTACATAAAGTCGAGCCGCAGCAAAACGATGGCTGGTTTGACGGACTGGATGATCAGTTCACCGCGTTTCACTGGCATGGCGAAACTTTCCCCCTACCGCAGGATGCCACTCTCCTGCTGGGTAGTGACTGCTACCCGCATCAGGCTTTTTCGATTGGTAATACCCTGGGTTTACAGTTTCACCTGGAAATGACCGCCGACATGGTCCGCGAGTGGGTTGGTTTATATCAGGAAGACGTACACAGTGGCCATCCCTGTGTGCAGGCAGAGGAAACGCTCCTGGCGGAAACGGAGGCTCGCACACGCGAGTTAAACGCGGTGGCCGACGTGGTGTTCACGAACTGGATCAGTCGTCTGTCGACCAGATCAAAATAGTACGGCTATCCATGCCGGTATTACTGGTTCACTAACCTGAGATGAGTTACAGCCCCATGCTTGAATCATTCGGACCATTGCAATTCGGCCTGGTTGTGCTGATATTAATCACCGCCTATACCTTTCGCGGTGTGACCGGGTTTGGTTCCGGCCTGATTGCGATCCCCTTACTGGTCCTGATACTCCCCATATCCATCGTAATACCGACGATGGTGTTGCTCGATTTCATCGCCTCGGTCAGCCATAGCATCAAGCACCGTGAAGTGGCCCAGTGGAAAGCCATTTATCCTCTGTTGCCTTTCACCGTAATCGGTGTGTTGATTGCCCTTTTTATTTTCAAAACCGTCGATACCAACCTGTTGGTGAAATCGCTGGGGATATTCATCCTGCTGTTTGCACTCTATAGCCTCTTCTCACCCACACCTCATCGACAGGGTGGCACATTGTGGGCAGTCCCCGCCGGTATACTTGGCGGTATGGTCGGCACCCTGTTTGGTACCGGTGGCCCGTTTTATGTCATTTATTTACAGCTCCGCCATCTGGATAAAGCCACCTTCCGCGCCACCGTCGCCACAATTTTTATGATTGACGGCGGCATTCGTGTCGGTGGTTTTGCATTCTCCGGTTTCTTTATTCATGAGACATTATTGCTGGCTGCTCTCGGCTTGCCCATCATGGGGCTGGCCATGTATGTCGGTGGACATATTCATACCAGCATCAGCCAGACGACATTCCATCGCGCCATTGGTGTGTTATTACTGCTCAGTGGTGCTGCGTTATTGTTGAAGTAGGCCGGAGAAACCGTCAGCGGAATCGCTAATTCTAGGCGACAAAAAAAGGGCGCCTACATGGCGCCCGAATCTAACCTAAGGGGAGAGTTCACATGAAATGTGACGGTTGCAGGAAAAATATCCTGCCAACCTGTAAATCATAAGACCGAGCCCTGCCCATAAAGTTCAGCCCTGCGCCATTTAGCCCACCTATTTCAGAACATTCGCACATAAACATATGTTTTAAGGACAAATTTTTTCAAATTTCAAGGTAATTTCTTTGATCTTGGTCATTTTTTGACCTATACCTTAGAGTAAACCACTAATACCTTTTTAGCATACAGAATGCAGGACTTATGAGTAGACATCGCGAGGGCGAATTAGGTGCGGTGCCCTTCCGCAGCGGACGTTTCTTCTATATTGACAGTAAATGGTACTTTTCTTGTCGTGAAGGGAAGGAAGTCGGTCCATTCCCCAGTAAGCAAGCGGCCGAAATGGCGCTGGCAGAATATATTGATAACAGGCAGTGTATCGAGGATCCACACCATGAGGATTCTCCCGCTCCGTCCTATCAACCGCCGGCCAGCCCGTAATTCATCTTCGAACAAATCCGCAGCTTCCCCGGCTATTCACGATTATGTGAATCAGTCCAATCAGGGTCTATTCCTCGTTAATCATCCAGCAATCCAGAAACATTTCCTTATTCAGGGATTCAAGCTGGGTGTTATTGCTGACTTCCAGTTTATCGCTGACCTCACTGGACGAGGTAAACATTTCCAGTGTTTCAATCTCATTGATTTTATCGTTGAGTGTTTCAACCGTGACAATCAGGTTGTTCAGTAACGCCTCGTTCTTTGAACGGACTTTAATCGTTAAACAGTAGGTGCTCATTCTCATTTCCTTTTGTTAAAACGGGTTGTGTTCCTGGTTACCCTTGAATATCTCGGGCTGCCCTGGTTGTGGATTCACTTCGATGGCGGAGACGATGTAGCGTTGACTGCCACCGGGAACGATGGATTCGAAGGGATAGCAGGTGATCAGGCTCAAACGGGACGTTAGCGGTTCGCTCTCAACCCACGCATCAGCTGCATCAGTAATAATTGCTCGTTCGACCCGGTACACCTTTTGCTTGCCCTGTGGAATTTCCACAACAACCCGGTCACCGGCTTGCAGGTATTCCAGAAAACGGAAATGGGTATCACGATGGCCGCTGATATAGCTGTTGCCGTTCTCCCCCAGGGTTGCCGAACCAAAATTGTGCCCCGGTCCAAATGCCAGGGTGCGACCACTGTCACCGGCTAATACGATCAGACTGATGTTCTGACTCGGCACCGACAACCTCGCGACCGGCCAGGTATCCGCCCAGGGCCAGGGTGTGGCACGGGATTCGCCCTGTTGTGTCTGTTCCCAGGCATACTCCAGCAACTCCTGGGCGAGCATGGCTTTGGCATGGATATACAATCCCTGCATGACCTGCCATGACCCCGCAATCACCAGCCCGACAAGCAACAATCGGTAACCCAAACGTTTTCGGTTCACTTGTCATGCTCCCCGCTGATAAGTCCAAACAGGCGGTAATGCATGATCAGCCAGACCAGCAACAACAGCACAAACCCGATGATCAGGTGGAGTTCTGCCGGGGTTGCGGTTTGCGGCAACTGGCCGAATATTTTTTGATAATTTTGTCCCTGTGGCAGATTGACCGGCAAGGCATGCGTGTCGAGATCAGTTTCCGCGGGACGCGTGGGCGTCACATCAACTGCAACCAGGCTGGTGTAACGACTGACCAGGTGATGGGTCAATGCCACATTGATCACGTCTTGACGCACTTTATCTTTGTCCGCACCATCGTGAAGACTATCCATTAGCGCTGCGATCTTGCTGCGTGCCCAAAACACTCCGATACCGCCCCCACTGTGTCCTTGCGACATATCGAGTGTGGCCTGCCAGGGGGCCAGCGATCGCATTCCCTTGATGGTGACTTTTTCGCCCGCGCTTGAGGTTTTCGCTGCAATAATGATGGGCTCACCGTGATAAAGATCCGGGACCCGCTTTGGCCAGGCTTCCGCATTCACACCATTGGCAAACTGCACATCCAGGTCCGTCATTACCGGGCTCTCCAGTTTGGAAAACAGGGCGGCCATTTTTTCGTTTACTTCCCGCACATCCCCGATATAGGTAAAGGTACCGCGGCCATACTGGGCGGCCTTGCGCATAAAATAACTATTGGGTGCGGAACCGATACCCACGGTAAACAGGCGGCTTTGACCAAGATGTTGTTTAATGAGATCAAACAGGGCGGACTCATTACCGACACTGCCATCGGTTAAAAAAATGACCTGCCGCACATACTGGCTCTCGCCTTGACCTTTAAGCGCCGCGTTCAATGCCGGAGCCATTTCCGTGCCACCATCGGCATCTAGTCCCCTGACGTATCGCCGCGCCCGACGTAAATTCTGCGAGTTAGCCTCGCGTGCCTGGCTGAACAGTAAATCGGTACTGGAGTTGAACTGGATAATGTTAAAACGATCCCGTGGCCGCAGGCGGCCCAGTGCCATTAATAAGGAACGCCTTGCCTGTTTGATGGACGTACCCGACATGGAACCCGAGGTATCAATAATGTAGATAACTTCACGCGCCATAGGTTGTCCGCCTTCGGCACCCTGCTCCGGTGGCAATACCATTAACAGGTGATAGAACTCACCCTTTATTCTTTCGCTGAATAGTGCTGCTTTCGGCGCATATCCCACATCGGGGGTCCACACGAGTTCAAAATCCCGATCCGCCGGCACATCTCCCCCGGCAAGCGTCAGGGTAAACTGCCCCACTCCATGTTTCCGCTGCGTAATAGGGTGATAAAGACTTTTCACATCCTGTAACGGATAACCCACGTCCAGTTCAATTCTCAGTGACAGCGGATTGATCTTGCCGTGACCCTGAAACACTGGCGGGGTTATTCGTGATGCGGCAGGTACCTGGATCGTGTTCTTCGCCCAGCCCGTACCTGTAACGTTAATATTTCCCGATACGGGTTTTCCAGGGATATAACGTGGTGTAATAGCCATGGGGAAACGCAACCTGAACTTACCCTGGTCATACCGCAATGTTTGTTGATACTCGATCTCGACCACAACTGTTTCTCCAGGCCCGATGTTGGCAACCGAGTTGGTAAACATATTGGGGCGTTCCTGCTCCGTTAAGGCGGCCTTCTTGCCCTCACGTTTGGCTTGTTCATAGATCCGCTTGGCTTCCTGCTTTTCCTTAATCACGCCTTCAATCACACGACGACCAATGTGCATGCGCATATGATCTACTGCTGCCTGTTCCGGCAAGGGGAAGACATAAATTCCTTCCACCCATTGCTGTCCCGGGTTCCTGAAGCTTTGTTTGATTCGTGCCCGCACGATCATGCCAGAGACACGCATATCCACTTCAGAATGAAGAATGGGAACTTGTTGATACATTCCGGGCCTGGCTGTCTTTAACAACAAGCTGCCTTCACTCACATCCTGTAAATTTACCTGCGGGAGTTGTTGATAATTTTCATCCGCATGCACAACATCGCCGAGCAACAACAAGAACACCAGCAGGACAATGACCAGTACCACCATGACAAACCGTTGCAGCCAGACCACAATGCCCGATTTTCTGGAATATCCATCGTCGAGGTATTCTCGTTTTTTACGGTAACCGAGCCGGTATCGCGTTGTTCGAAACATGGGCTTTCCCCTGCTGATTGTCATTTGTTGAATTGGCCCAGCGTGCCCTCCATGGCAATGCATTCAGTCCTTGCTCGCGCCGGTTTTGTTATGTAGAAGTAAACGCTACGGGAATGACAATCAGTGGTGCCAGGTCTGATGGGGCGATGATAAAATCTGACGAATTCTGACAATCCGCCCTGGCACAAGTACAAACACGGCCGCCTGTGCTAGGGTATGTAGCAAATTCAAAGAGTTGGGAAGGACATGCCGCAGCACATTGCTATCGTGGAAGATGAGCCCGCTATCAGGGAAAACTATGCCGATGCATTACGCCAGCAGGGGTATAAGGTCGCATTGTATGGCACACGCGATGAAGCCCTGCAGGCTTTTCATACCCGCCTGCCTGACCTGGCCCTGCTGGACATTGGTCTGGAAGATGATGCCGAAGGCGGTTTTGAAATCTGCCGGGTGTTACGCGCCAAATCTGGCACCGTCCCGATCATTTTTCTGACTGCCCGAGACAGCGACCTTGATATTATTTCCGGTTTACGCCTGGGCGCCGATGATTACCTGACCAAGGATATCAGCCTGCCTAATCTTTGCGCGCGTATTGCGGCATTCTTCCGTCGGCTTGAGGCCATCACCTCCAGTCCAATGCAGGAAGAAATTATAGAGCGGGGGCCACTACGGCTGGACATGAATCGCTTCACTGTGTACTGGCAGGATCAATTAGTGGATCTGACCCTTACGGAATTGTGGATAGTACATACACTGGCGCGACATCCGGGGCATGTAAAGAATCGTGAACAACTGATGGAAGATGCCCGTATTGTTGTGGATGATGCCACCATCACTTCTCACATCAAACGCGTTCGAAATAAATTTTTGAAACACGATGCAAATTTTGATTGTATCGAAACCGTCTATGGCATGGGTTACCGCTGGCTTGAGTAAACAATTATTCAGCTTATCGATTCGCAGTAAACTTTTATTGGTCTCGGCCGTTCTGTTTGTCGTGCCCTGGATTGGTGTTCGCTATATCCAGGACATGGAAGACTTCCTGCGCAGCAACCAGGAAGACAACTTGCTGGGGCGTGCTCAAATCGTGGCGGCCGTACTACAAGGGCAAGCCGAACTGTTTACCCCCCGCGGCATACAACCAACTGATAAAGAGCATGTTGCCGCCTCGCCGTCATCGCACATGTATGTCCGGCCGCTCAATAGCGCCATACAACTCGATGGTTACCTGGATGACTGGGCCGAATATCAGGGCCGAATGCAGGTGTCAGATAACCTTGGTAAAACAGAGAATACCAATTACCGTAGCCACGTCGGCACCTACCGGAAATATCTCTATGCGATGTTTGAAGTTACTGATGACATCATCGTGTATCGCCGACCCAATAGTTTGAGCCTGGATAAAAGTGACCATTTGCGCATTCACATGCGGGATCGCGAAGGACAGATCAAGCATTACATTGTCACCACACCGTCACCAGGCTGGGTCAACGCCCATCGTATAATATACGATGCCAATGAGTCCCGCGCCGTCGCGCCGGAGTTGCGCATCAAGGGTGAATGGCAACAAACGTCCAAAGGCTACAACATTGAAATCCGTGTCCCCCTCTCCCTCATCGGTGACAACCTGTCTTTCTATATTGCGGATGTCGATGATCCCGTGACGCGCGAGATTGCGAGTATCACAGGTAGCACGAATTCACCTGATGAGCTTGGGACAATCATTATTCCCTCTCCCCAGTTAGAAGCATTATTAACGCGCATTGGCCGGCCGGCATCTCGCACATGGGTAATTGATAAACACTATCGGGTTATCGCCGTAACGGGAGACTTGACCCAACATAATAATTCGGACGATCTGACAGTAAAAAACGCGCCTGAGGAGCGTGGTATTCTCAGTGGCATGGTGCGCCTGCTTTACCAGTTTCTGCTGGAACAACCAACGGTAAGTTTCGAAGATGATCGATCGGCCGCTTCCCGCTTACAGGGTCAGGCTTTCCAGTCGGCACTCGAAGGCAAACCAGCCACAGCCTGGCGGGAAACACCGGATCAGCGTGTACGCATTCTCACCGCCACCTATCCGGTACGGGTTGATGGCGAGACTATTGGCGCTATTGCGATAGAGGAAACCAGCAATGCCATATTGATCCTGCAAAACCGGGCCATGGAGATCCTCATCAACCTTAGCGTGCTCACCTTCTTTATTGCAGTACTGGTGTTGTTAGGCTACGCCACACGACTCTCATTTCGAATACGCCGCCTGCGCGATCAGGCCGAATATGCTATCGGGGAAGATGGTCGCATCGTTAATGATTTTGATCGTTCAACCACACAGGATGAAATCGGGGATCTGTCGCGAAGTTTTTCCGATATGTTGGCGCGACTGGGCGAATACAACCGCTATCTGGAATCCATGGCGAGCAAATTATCACACGAACTACGCACGCCCATTACCGTTGTCCGTTCCTCACTGGATAATCTGGAAACCACTGACAGTAGCGAAGCCAAACAAACATACCTGGGGCGGGCACGGGATGGCATGGCGCGCTTAAGCGATATCCTTACCCGGATGAGTGAAGCCACCAGGCTGGAACAAACCCTGCAATCGGAACAACGGAAAGCCCTTAACCTCTGCCACCTGGTTGATAATTGTATCGCGGGCTACCGGATCGCCTATCCAACAGTCAACTTCGAGCTCGAATCCCGCGTCAAGGGTAACTGTTCCATCTCCGGTGTGGATGAGCTCATCGCCCAAATGCTGGATAAGCTGGTATCCAATGCCGTGGATTTTCACACGCATTCAACCCCGGTTGTCATTCGTATTCAACAGCATGATAAAAACCTGGTTCTCAGCATTCTCAACCAGGGTGAATCCTTGCCGGAGCACATGCAGGATAACCTGTTTGAATCCATGGTTTCGGTGCGCAGTAAAAAAGGGGAAGCCCCACACCTGGGACTGGGCCTGTATATCGTCCGATTAATCGTTGAGTTTCACGAAGGGTCTGTACGTGCATTGAACCGGAAAGACACCAAGGGTGTAGAAATACGCATCACGCTACCGGACCTTAGCTAACATTCATCCTCGCGCACGCCTTATTTCATCATAATTCATCCTTAATCTGACGCAATACTGTCAGCCTCGCGCCTGATTACCCATCCATACTTTTCCTCAAGCCAACACCCTAACGGTGTTTTCTTAACAAATTGGTATTAAGGCATTCTACGAGGAGAAAAACATGATGAAGCATTTCAAAAAGACCGCTTATCCCTATGTACTGTTAGCCGGTCTACCCTTACTGATACTTGGTGGTTGCGCCAGCCAGGAGACCACACCTGCCGTTGAGGAAACCGCGAAGCCCGCTACGGAAATCACCCAACCCGTCAGTGAAGTTCAGGATCCCATTGCACTGCAAGAGTCCCATGCGAACGAGTTTGATACCGAAAATACAGAGTCGGTACCCGGTGTAAGCGATGAGATCCAACCGGCTGTAGCGCCAGCAAGCATGCCACAGGAGCAGCTTATCGGGTTTGGGTTCGATCAGGCTGAAGTCGACGAGCAGTATCAAGAATTACTGAAACGACACGCGCAGTATCTGTCTGAAAATAAGGACATGCAGCTCAAAATCAATGGCCACACTGATAGTTTCGGCCCGAAAGAATATAACCAGTACCTCAGTAAAAAGCGTGCTGAAGAAGTTGCCAAAGTGTTGGTGGAGTATGGCGCACCAGAAGATCGAATTATGATTGAAGGTAATGCCGATGACGAGCCTTTAATTAATGCGACACGTCAGAGTGAACACCGTCGCGTCGAATTGGATTACCAGGATCAGCGCCTGGTTAGTTACGAGTAATCCTGCCCTTTTGGGGCCGGGTACGTTAATTATTATCTCCTGTCCTCCACCCGGTTAACGTATCTGGTCCCATCTTTTTTATGATAACAGCGCCGATAAGAATTATAGCGACAGAAGTCATCATTACAGGTTTTAACGTAACATTATCAGTTACTAGTCTGTTAAATAAAATGTAATGTTAGTGACTACTCGGACGTCTTTTTCTATCTTACTTGTATCCCCGTAATCCTCTCCTGCATCACGAATAATGAACCCACCTTGTCGCGCACTTCGTATCCCTCCTACAGTAACGCCCGCATTTTCAGCGAACTCATTGGCTGCAATCCGAGCATTTTTTGTCGCCTCCTTGAGCATATCCGGCTTTATTTCATTAAGCCTGGTAAAACGATAGGCTGGCGGCATATTCTTGATATCAATACCTTCTGCAATGAGCTTGTTGACACTGGCTCGCGCTTTAGATACAAGCGTTACCTTATCTGTTTCTACACTAATAGAGCCTATCAAATTATGTTTCTGATCCACTAATTTCTGATTTTCATCACGATATTCCTGATATTCGTAATCTAAAACGCCAACTTCAATTTCAGCATCGTCAAACCCGGATTTTTTCAATAGTTCGACAATGGTATTTTGATTTTTCTCAGATAGTTCGTATAGCGCCGGGATATCGCTGCGAGATTTTCCCGAATTTGTAAAAATGACTTTCCAGTTTGCTCTATCCGCTGTAACTCTCCTTTCCGCCAGGCCTTTGGCTTCAGCAGTATTCAGGGCAACTTTAGCGTTGTACATCGTTTGCCCAATAAAATAGCCCCCTACTGCAATCCCAACAGCCAAAAATATACCAAGAAAAAATAATCCACCATTGTCTCTGTTATCCACTTCCTCATCTCCATTTAAGAGCTAAAACTGATCTTGTTCAGCAAGAATTCTCTGGTTCAGTGAAAAAACGCGAATTATAATCACTAGTCATCGACATGATTATTTCTCTGCATTTCAGATGCCTGCATACCAAATAGCAATTATTGCTTAATTTTTTCTAGCACTGCCATCGCTACCAGTTCTGATGACGCTGGATTCTGACCTGTTATAAGGTTGCCGTCAGAAATAGCATGTGGATGCCAATCGTCGGCTTTTGAGTAATTTGCACCTTTTGCTTTTAACTCTTCTTCCAGCAGGAAAGGCACAACCTCAGAAAGTTGGACGGCTTCTTCTTCGGTATTGCTAAAACCAGTCACAGACCGCCCCTTTACCAGAGGGGAGCCATCCAAGGCTTTAGCATGGCGGAATACGGAAGGGGCGTGACAAACCGCGGAAACCACTTTACCCGATGAATTCATGGATTCAATCAGGGCTATAGAGTTACGGTCTTCTGCCAAATCCCAAAGAGGTCCATGCCCACCAGGATAAAACACCGCATCGTAATTTTCTGAAGAAACATCAGATAACTTCAGTGTATTTGCCAATGCCGCTTGAGCCTCGACGTCGTTCTTGAAGCGTTTTGTTGCTTCTGTTTGGAAATCAGGTTCATCACTTTTAGGATCTAGAGGAGGTTGTCCACCATTCGGCGATGCAAGTGTGACATCCGCATTTGCATCCTTGAATACATAGTAAGGAGAAGCAAACTCCTCAAGCCAAAATCCAGTTTTCTCTCCAGTGTCTCCAAGCTGATCATGTGATGTAAGAATCATGAGAATTTTCAAGGTTGTTCTCCTTATTGTAGAGTTTTTACTCCGATCCCAATATTCTTCCAATATTCCCTGATTCTGTGGGTCGGCCATAATTGCAAAACATAATCACTAGTCATTGATCCAATTATTATTCTATATTTCAAATACCTGTATACCTGTAATGACCCGTGATTGGATAATCAAACAACATATCATTGATTTCTGGACCCGCCCCAATATTATGGACTATCAGCGGTCTTTTGCCATCCCTCGATTTCTCATCTATCACAATTCCAATATGGGGTAAATTTCCAGGTAACATCCAGGTAACCAAATCACCCGGTAGATAATCACCAGGGTTATTGCTTACCTTTAATGAAGCACCATACTTGCGAAAGAACACCTGTAAGTTCGGCACTCGGCGATGGTCAATATTCTTATCGGGTTTCGTAAGACCCCAGATCTTTTTAGAAGGATAGTGGTTGAAATTTCTTGATATATCTTCATGTATTTCCTTCTGCAGATCGATACCCACTTTTCAATAGGACCTGATTACCACGTCTGTACAAACACCGATATTTGATGGTACATCTCCGTCAGGATATGAGATTGTAATATATGATCCATCATATCTGACTTCGTGCAAGGTTCTTTCTTTTGCAGCCACGATGAGGCCAAGCATAACTTCTTTGTCTGGCAAATCACCATAAGCGGTATTGGTAACACTAAATAATATAGACAGTATGAAAATTATCTTCATGATTAATCTATAATGCTGAAGCTCAGCATTAAAATGTCGCCTCGCGGTATAACGAGTTGCTAGCATTTTATCTACTCGCCAAATTTAATACACCGTAAAAAACACCTTCAATCGCATCGGCCATTCTGGAAAAATCAAGTGTTTCAATAGTATCAGTTGCATGATGATAATTTTTATTTCGATAAAACGCAGTATCCGTAATCATGATAGCGTCATACCCAAATTTCCAATAATTCAGGTGATCAGAGAAGTCGACACCAACCAGGCCGGCTGGTGCAGCTATTGACCGAACATTAATTTTAGATTTCGCCATAAGATCACGAAATTCCGACTTTAGACCACGACTGGACATATTGCTTACAACACCAATAAAATTACCCTTGTCTGGATAAAAAAGATGTAATAGCCCAAGAGGATATTCCTGGGAACTATCTTCATCGCTATAGAACCCAATCATCTCAAGCGAAATCATTGCTCGAACTTCAATATTATTGTCACTTAAACTTTTCGCATGCACATAACTGCCCATTTCATTGCTACGAAAGAAAGGAGGTTCCTCCAAAGTGAATGCGACAAGATCGATTCTTTTCCGTAACTGGTTTTCATGTTTTTTCAATATCTTTGCAAGGGTAATGAGTCCAGCAATGCCGCTTGCGTTGTCATCCGCACCTGCCTGATTTCCAAATGTATCGTAATGAGCGCCAACGATTACTCTTTCTGTGCTTAACGGTCCCAAACTAACAATAATGTTTTCTACATCTTTCCCTAACACAGAATATTTTTGAAGACCAACATCATATCCAGATTTTCTAAATTCGCTTTGTATATATACGGAAGCAGATTGAAGGCCCTCGTAATAATCATAGTTACGAGGGCCGATTTTTACAGATAGCTCATTTACAATACTTTCGAGATATGACTCTTCAATCTCAACGTTTGGAAAAACTTCACTCGATGTACTG
>CAJIAB010000306.1_pt1 | contig 16410 bp, 14 predicted proteins | sample 9199081 | NCBI WGS metagenome assembly CAJIAB01 (sample SAMEA7708262, study PRJEB35096) | sediment metagenome | biome: marine neritic benthic zone biome [ENVO:01000025]; feature: sediment [ENVO:00002007]; material: shallow marine sediment [ENVO:03000034] sea grass bed [ENVO_01000059] ... | reverse complement strand
GGATATGCAGCCCAGTCCCGAGGCCCTCGCCATGTTGGCAGATCGGGTGGAAGGCAACCTGCTGGCGGCGGATCAGGAACTGGAAAAGCTCCGCCTGTTGACCGGTGGCGGGAGCGTGGATGCCGGGCAGGTGGCTGCCGCCGTGTCTGACAGCGCCCGCTTTGATGTCTTTAGCCTGGTGGATACCGCGCTACTGGGCGAAGCCGAACGGGCGGTGCGTATTCTGTATGGTCTGCGTAGCGAAGGGGTGGAGCCGGTATTGGTGTTATGGGCCCTGGGACGTGAAATCCGCAGTCTGGCCGGCATGAGTCGTGCCCTGCAGCAGGGGCAGGCAATGGGCCAGGTGCTGGGCCAATACCGGGTGTGGGACAAGCGTAAATCCCCGGTGCAGGCTGCCCTGAAGCGTTATCCGTTGAAACGCTGGCAAGGCCTGTTGTGGCAGGTGGGTGAAATAGAACGGGTGATCAAGGGGCAGGCAGCGGGCAAGCCGTGGGATGAATTGTTACAATTGAGCCTCAAAATTGCTGGTGCGCCGTTATTCAAGGCGGCCAGCGCCTGAAAGAGTGAAACAGGATGGATGCTAAAGTCGACGTAAAACAGTACATGCAACAGGTGGGGCAACAGGCCCGCCAGGCCGCACGGGTGTTGGTTCGGACCCCGACCGGGCCGAAAAACAAGGCGCTGCTCGCTACTGCGGAGGCCATTCTGGCTCGCGAGTCCGAGCTGTTGGCCGAAAACCGCAAAGATATGGAGGCGGGTGCTGCCAAGGGACTGGATGCCGCCCTGCTGGATCGATTGGAATTGAATCCGCAACGAATCGCCGCCATGGCTGATGGCTTACGCCAGATTGCGGCCTTGGCGGATCCGGTCGGGGAAATCACCGATATGAATTACCGCCCTTCGGGAATCCAGGTGGGCAAGATGCGGGTACCGCTCGGTGTGATCGGCATTATTTATGAGTCCCGTCCCAATGTAACGGCGGATGCCGCCGCCTTGTGTCTCAAGTCGGGTAATGCGGCGATATTGCGTGGTGGCTCGGAAGCCCAGCATTCGAACCAGGCGATTGCGGACTGTATCCATGAGGGCCTGAAAGCGGCCGGATTGCCGGTTGAAGTGGTGCAAGTGGTGGAAACCACTGATCGGGCCGCGGTGGGAGAACTTATTACCATGGCGCAATATGTTGATGTGATCGTCCCACGGGGTGGCAAGGGTCTCATTGAACGCATTAGTCAGGATGCGACGGTGCCAGTGATTAAGCATTTGCACGGGGTTTGCCATGTTTACATCGATGACAAGGCGGATCTCGACAAGGCCATCAAGGTGGCCGTAAACGCCAAAACCCAGCGCTACGGCACCTGCAATACCATGGAAACCTTGCTGGTGAATGAGCAGGTGGCAGAGCAGGTATTGCCGCAACTGGCCAGGCTATACCAGGACAGGGGCGTGGAATTGCGGGGTGATGAGGCGACCCGCGCCATTCTCAAGGATTGTAATGCCGCCAGTGTCGAGGACTGGGATACGGAATACCTTGCGCCGATCCTGTCTATTCGAGTGGTGGAGGATCTGACTGCCGCAATCGAGCATATTCATCAGCATGGCTCCAGTCATACCGAGTCCATCATGACCGAAGATCTGCTGCGGGCCCGCCGATTCCTGGCCGAAGTGGACGCCAGTTCGGTCATGGTGAATGTTTCGACTCGTTTCGCCGACGGGTTCGAATACGGCCTGGGAGCCGAAATTGGCATCAGTACGGATAAAATTCATGTTCGCGGCCCTGTCGGTCTTGAAGGTCTCACTTCGCAGAAATATATCGTGTTAGGTGATGGTCATATACGAGAGTAAGCGGTTTTACGTGGAAGGTGGCCAATTAGACCACCTCGACCAGGCGGCATGATAGGTATCTTCGGTGGGACCTTTGACCCGGTGCATTTCGGGCACCTGCGTCCCGCACTGGAAGTGCAGCAGGCGCTGGGGCTAAATGAAGTGCGTTTTATTCCTGCGGGCCAGCCGCCCCATCGTGAAATGCCCTATGCTACTTCCTCTCAGCGATTATTGATGTTGCAGGCTGCCATTGAGGATCAGCCCGGCTTTGTGGTTGATGAGCGGGAAATTCGGCGCGAAGGCCCTTCTTATATGGTGGATACCCTCGTCTCACTGCGTGAAGAAGTCGGCCAGGTACCGCTGTGTTTGATTCTCGGTTACGACGCGTTTCTGGGATTGCCTGACTGGCATCAGTGGTCCAGGCTGATTGAATTGTCACATGTGGTCATTACCCATCGGCCGGGCTGGAACCATGATGACCTTGCCGAGGCGTTGCGTAGCCTGGTGAATGAGCACGAGTTGGCATTTGAACGGTTGTCAGAACAAGCAACGGGTGGCCTGGTGTTTGTTCCCGTCACGCAGCTTGATATTTCAGCCACAAGCATACGTGAAAAAATTCGTGCCGGGCAGGATATCCGCTACCTGTTACCGGATCCGGTTTATGAAATGATTAAAATACAGAAGTTATACAGGTAATTTGGAAATTATGTTGAATAGAGAACAATTACGCGATCTGGTTGTCAATGCAATTGAGGATGTGAAAGGCGTCGATATCCGTGTGTTTGATGTGCAGGACAAATCGAGTGTTACCGATATCATGATCATTGCCAGCGGTAACACGGCTCGACAAGTCAAAGCCTTGGCGGATAGTGTCATAGAGAAAGCCAAGCATGCAGGTGTTCAACCCATTGGTGTGGAGGGTGAAGTCCATGGTGAATGGGCCCTGGTTGATCTGGGTGACATCGTGGTTCATGTGATGCAACCTGCTGTGCGCGATTTTTATAATCTGGAAAAACTCTGGGGTGAGGACAGCCCTGAAGCGGTGCAGAAGCGCCAGTAAGTACATCAACGAAGATGCAGATCCATTTGATTGCGGTGGGTAACCGCATGCCAACGTGGGTAAGTCAGGGTTATGAGGAATTTGCCCGTCGGATGCCGTCGGAATGTCGACTGAAGCTTATCGAAATTCCCCCCGCCAAACGAACCAAGGCCGCAGACATCAAGCGCCTGGTCAGGCAGGAAGGTGAACGCATGTTAGAGGCCCTGCCAAAAAATGTTCTGGTGGTGGCATTGGATGTAGCAGGTCGGCAATGGCGTACCGAGGAGTTGGCACAACAACTCGGTGACTGGATGCATGAAGGTCGTGACATTGCATTGCTGTCAGGCGGCCCTGATGGGTTGGCTCCGGCATGTCGGGAAAAGGCTGATCGTAGTTGGTCATTATCACCACTGACCTTTCCCCATCCATTGGTTCGAATCATAGTGGCGGAGCAATTATATCGGGCAACTACGATTTTGAAACACCACCCCTACCATAAATAGCTGCCTCTACAAGATGTTGTTTAATGTAGCTTGAACTAAAGAAGTTTGTAAATCCGGTTGAGTGACCTATTTCATGTCAGCAACATTCGATATTTACCTGGCTTCGGCATCACCGCGCCGGCAGGAATTATTAACGCAAATCGGTGTGCGGTTTGAGTTGTTGAAGGTAAATGTCCCTGAAGTTCCTGTAGCGGATGAAAAGCCCCAGGACTTTGTACAACGCGTGGCACTTGAGAAAGCGCGCGCCGGTAAACAGTTGCTTGCATCTGATGATTCGCACCCCGTACTCGGTGCAGATACGACGGTAGTGGTGGATGGTTGTATCCTTGGTAAGCCCGTGAACAAGAATGATGCGCTTGCGATGTTAACCAGCCTGTCAGGACGTACACATCACGTTATCACCGCGGTTGCAGTGGTAGCGGCTTATGAAGCAGTCAGGACAAATATCAGTCAGGTTACTTTTGATCGCTTGAGTCGTGAACAAATCAATGCCTACTGGGACAGTGGTGAATGTCAGGATAAGGCGGGGGCGTATGCTATTCAGGGTCGGGCCGCCATGTTTATTCATGACCTGCAAGGCAGTTACTCTGGCGTGATGGGGCTGCCACTGTATGAAACAGCCGGTTTGTTAAATGAATTTGGCATAAAATCATTGTCATAACTGGTATGGTTAAGGAAAGAAATGTATCGAAGGTTATGTTGATAATCGAGAATAACATTAATTAAAACACAGTGATTCAGGTCACGTAACACAAATTCCTGTTGTGTGGTGAACTGGGCATTACGCTAAGTTAATCAATGAGGGTCCGGCCAAGAATGAGTGAGGAGTTACTGATCAATGTTACACCGCAGGAAACGCGGGTGGCGTATGTGGAGAACGGTGTTTTACATGAAGTCCACATAGAACGCGCCCGGCGTCGCGGCCTGGTTGGTAATGTTTACAAGGGTAAGGTCAGTCGGGTCTTGCCCGGAATGCAAGCCGCATTTATTGAGATTGGACTCGAGCGTACGGCTTTTCTCCATGCCTCGGATATCGTTCAGACCGCGGCCGAGAAACAGGAAAATGGCATTCGATCCACTGAGGCCATTATGGAACTGTTGCGGGAAGGGCAGGATATCATCGTGCAGGTGGTCAAGGACCCAATGGGAACCAAAGGGGCACGTTTAACAACCCAGGTTTCCATTCCCTCACGTTACCTGGTGTATATGCCCGGCGCTGATCATATCGGGGTGTCACAGAAGCTTGAGGATGAAACGGAACGTCTACGGCTGAAAGACATCATCAGCCAGTATGCCGGTGAATTCGATCCGGGGGGTTATATTATCCGAACCGTGGCGGAAGGTGTCGGTGAAGATGCCATTTATAGTGATATGCAATTCCTGCAGAAACTCTGGACTGCTATCAGAGAACATAGTCAAACTGATGTCAGCGGCAGTTTGATCCATGAGGACTTACCGTTAGTGATGCGTACCATGCGCGACTTGAGTGGTACTTCCATCGAGAAAGTTCGAATTGACTCAAACGAAACTTTCAACAAGGTACACAAGTTTGCCAGCAAGTTCATCTCTGAGCTGGCAAATTGTATTGAGTACTATCCGGGTGAACGACCGATTTTTGACATTTACAGTGTCGAAGATGAAATACGCAAAGCGCTGGAACGCAAGGTCACTTTGAAGTCAGGCGGTTATCTGATTATTGACCAGACAGAAGCCATGACAACAATTGACGTCAATACCGGGGCATTTGTCGGCCACCGAAATCTGGAAGAGACAATTTTCAAGACCAACCTGGAGGCAACCCAGGCGATCGTCCGTCAGCTGCGGTTACGCAATCTTGGAGGTATTATTATCATTGATTTCATTGATATGCTTGATCCGGAACATCGCCGCCAGGTTTTACGTGCATTGGAGAAGAATCTGGAACGAGATCACGCCAAGACCCATATCAGTGAGGTATCCTCTCTGGGGTTGGTAGAGATGACCCGCAAACGGACGCGGGAAAGTCTGGAGCATGTGCTGTGTGAGACCTGCCCAACATGTAATGGGCGAGGTTCGTTAATGACAGCCGAGACTGTGTGTTATGAGATTTTTCGTGAAATTATGCGTGAGGCTAGGCAGTTCGAGGCGCAACAATTTCTTGTCTTGGCAGCGCAACCGGTTATAGACATGCTGCTGGATGAAGAATCTACCAGTGTGGCGGAATTGGAGGAATTTATCGGTATTCCTATCCGTTTCCAGGTTGAGTCGGAATATATCCAGGAACAGTTTGACGTTGTATTGATGTGAAATAGATTCTGCGGTCAATTCAAATCCAGACTATTAACGTTAAAGATTAAATTTATCAAAATTCCTACGGCAGTGGCATGATGACAGAAAAGTTGTCCATTCGTAAACGCATACGCCGCGTCGTTTTGTATTCTGTTGTCGTCATGGTTGTGACTGCAGCCGTGTTATTTTCCCTGGCACGTGTTCTGATATCTGACGTAAAAGCATACCATCTGGATATCGAACAAATCGCCAGCGCCTTCCTTGATCACCCCGTAAAAATTGAATCCATGGATGCCCGCTTAGTTGGTATGACGCCAACCCTTGTTTTTAATCGAGTGCGATTGCTGGATAAAACGGGTAAATCCGAGTTGGTCAGCTTTGAACAAGCGCAACTGGGTGTAGCCATCCTGACTTCATTACGAGAGGAGAAGGTAGTACCGAAAAAACTGCTTATTGAAGGAATAAATCTGGGCATTACGCGCAAGAAAAATGGCAGAATCCAGATTCAGGGTCTCGACTTTCCACAACTTGATTTTACTGCGTCACCCCTTGACGGCAATCAATCTAATGAGTTGGCTGACTGGTTATTTCGTCGTGGTCATATAGTCCTGCGCCATAGTAGCGTGATCTGGAAAGACATGCAGCGTGGCGGTGTGACACGTCAATTCGATAATATTAATTTAAAGCTAATTAATAATGGAGATGAGCATGTCCTGGGCGGCAAGCTATCATTGCCATCGAAGCTCGGTAAACAGCTTGAGTTTGTACTGGATATTAAAGGTAATATTCAACAACCCGCCGATTGGGACGGAGAATTCTATTTACGTGGTGATGGGATCAATCTGGCCGAGTGGCAAAAAGAACTGCCAAAGAAGAAGGGCTTTGGAGTAAGCAGCGGGATTCTGGAAATTAAGCTGTGGGGGGAAATGCAAGCAGGCCGTCTCACGCATCTCAGTGGTGATGCCAAAGCGTATAAAATTTTGGCCAAGGCGCCATTTGTAAGAGGAACGGTCGATTTTGGAATGCTGGGCGGTTTGTTCGATTATCAAGCCAACGATCGGGAGCAGATACTGGCCGTTGAACGCTTGCAGGTGATTCGCAGTAACGAGGTATGGCCGGTAGGTCGAGTCAGCCTGCATAAGCGTATTTCTGAAGATGGTGGACCCGATGAGGTTGAGTTGTTGGCAGATCGATTCCGTTTGCAGGATATTACTCAGCTGCTGTTGAAAACCAAATTGTTGCCGCGGTCCCAATATAAACGATTACAGCAAATGCAACCACAAGGTGAAGTGCGGCAGTTGAATTTGCGGGTAAAAACTAAAAATAATGAAGTTGCTGCACCGTTTTTCCTACAGGCCGAGTTACAGCAACTTGCGACCCGACCAAGCGGCAGGTTACCCGGTCTAAGCGGAGTCAATGGCACCGTATGGGCAAATACCGCTCAGGGGCTACTCAATATACAATCCGGCGCTGCAAAGGTGGAGGCACCAAAATTATTTCGTGCGCCAGTCAAGTTACAGCAATTGAGTGGAGTGCTGCATTGGTACAAACAACCAAAAGGTTGGCAATTTCTGGCAGATAATATTCATGCTGCTAATCAGGATCTAAAAACAGTTAGTAGTCTGCAACTTGATGTTCCCGCCACGGGTAGTTCACCATACCTTGATCTGCAAGTTGCATTTAGTGAGGGCAATGCCAGTCGGGCGAGCCCCTACTATCCTGTCCATATCATGAGTGACCCCCTGGTCAAATGGTTGGACCAGGCCATCGTGGGGGGGCATGTCATACAGGGCGGTGTTGTATTCAATGGTCGATTAGGGGACTACCCATTCAAACAGCGACAAGGTCAATTCCTGGCGGATTTTACGGGTAAGGATTTGGAACTTGCCTATTATCCAGATTGGCCACATCTCAAAAAGGCCAGCGCCAGTGTCAAATTTTCATCAAAGGGAATGGCGATTGATGTAACCAGTGCCAGATTAATCAACAGCAAGGTAAGCAATACGAGTATCAACATTGCCAACTTTGCTTTACCAGAACTGAAAATTACGGGCGTGCTGAATGGTTCAGTCAATGATGTGGCACGGTTTCTGGTGGAAAGTCCCCTGGCGTCTAAAGCCGCTAAGTTTGTTAAGCAGCAGCGTATAGAAGGTGTCGCCAGCACACGACTTAAGATCCATATTCCGCTATCAAAGATAATGCGTGAGCAGGCGCCAATGGGGCTGGAAGGCGAACTCAAGATCTCGGATGGCGCTCTGTATTTACTCGATGAGAAACTGGATATTACGGGGTTAAATGGGGTTGTGCAGTTTACTGAAGCAGGTGAATCCGCCCGGGAGATTCAAGGCTTTATTCTAGGGGAGCCGGCAGTTTTTAATATGACCACGGAGCGCATTGATGCCGATGCGGTGATCAATGTTACCGCAACAGCACACCTGGATACGGCCAAGCTGTTGGAAAGTTTTGGTGGAAAGGGTGGTAAACGGGTAAAAGGTATGAGTGATTGGCAGGGGTTGTTGAGTCTGCCACATGGCAAAAGCAGTCAACAGCGTGCGCCGGTCATTACATTTTCATCCTCCCTGCAGGGTGTCACCCTTGATTTGCCGGGACCACTATATAAAGAGGCAAACGAGAAGCGTGAATTATTGATTCGTATGCAACATGTTGATCCGCATGATGGCATATTCCTGAATTACGGCGATCAATTTTGTAGTGTTGTATTACATAGTGAGCAGAAAGTTCAACAGGCAAACATGCATTTTGGTAGTGATTGTGAGCTCCAGCCTGAGCATGGCGTTTTGAAACTTTCAGGCTCAGTCGATAACTTCTCAGTTGCCGAGTGGCGTGGTGCATTTACGGATTTGTTTCCGCAAACGAGGGAAGGGAAGTCGACCATGCCTATTGTACTTGCAATGGATCGCATGGGACTGAAGAAATTTTTGGATAAGGATGAAGTTGAACAAAAACTGGCACCAGAGAATGTCCCGTTGCTCAATGGTGAAGTTAAGAGTCTGGCCTATGATGGAACCGAATTTGGTTATTTTTCAATTACAACCTTGCGAATGCGCAAAGGGATTCGAATCGAGAAGCTCCAGTTAGCGGCTCCCTATCTGAAACTAAATGCGAATGGTCAATGGAACCAATGGCTAGGACAGGATAAAACATCATTTGATGTGCAGTTCAGTAGCCCCGACACAGGAAATATGCTCGAGTTGCTGGGATTTGCGGCGGTAATTGAGAAAGGTGAATTGCATGCTAACGCCTCGTTGACCTGGCCGGATCGCCTGGATCGCTTTGATGCAGAGACAGTAGAGGGCAAGTTTTATCTCAATATTAAGAAGGGCAATGTAACCGAGGTAGAGGCAGGCGCCGGGCGTTTGTTAGGGTTGTTTAGTTTGTCTGCCTTGCCACGCCGCCTGGCCCTTGATTTTCGAGATACCTTTAAGTCCGGATTTCAATTCGACGAGATTAGTGGGAATTTCAATTTTCGTAATGGCAATGCCTATACCAGCGATCTCAGTACTAAAAGTCCGGTCGCCCAGATTGCGGTAGCAGGACGAACCGGATATATAGAACAGGATTTCGATCAGAAGGTTATTGTGACACCCAGGGTTAGCGGGACCTTGCCCGTTGCTGGAGGATTAATATTTGGTCTGGAAGTGGGTGCCGCGATCATTTTACTCGATAAACTGTTTGGTGATGATATCAACAAGGCTTCCAGCCGTGAGTACCATGTGACGGGCAGTTGGGACGAACCGGTTATTACCCAGATCGGAGGGCAGGTGGTAGAACAGGGTTTCCAGGATGATGAAGATATATAACCCGAATGCTAATGCGGGTGAATATGGAAATATCCTTGTCTTCACCAGGCATTTTGTCGTAGCTGCGGTTTACTCAGGCTGCCCGCTTCGGTGTGTTCATGGTATCCTTATTCTTATGAAGAGACTTTTGTTGGGCTTATTACTTGTACCCGTCGGCATGGTGCATGCCTTGGAAACTTCCCACATACTTACCGCTGAACAATGGGCCGTGCCTCGTAACGTCGAAACCATTATTCAGATGCCGGCATTGGCCAGTGCCATGGCGGAATTGCAGGCTACTCCGGGAGGACGACTGTTAATACGCTATCCCGGCGGTGACGCCGGTACCCTGTGGATGAATGAACTCCACAGTTGGCTGGTTTCACTGGGATTGTCATCAGCTGATATGGAAAGAGTCCCTGGTAGTGCGAATTCCCAGGTGATAGAACTTGAAGTATTGGTGCCAGTTAGTAAACCAGCGAAAGCGCGGAAGACGAATTCACCCAGGCTTGGGTATCAGGAGGTTACACCTTGAAACGGGTTGCAGCTATTCAAATGGCGTCTGGGCCGAATGTCCGCGCCAATTTCACCGAAGCGGGCCGCTTGATTAGCCGGGCTGTTGATGCCGGCGCAGAATTGCTGGTTTTGCCGGAAAATTTCGCCATCATGGGTTTGCAGGAGGAAGACAAGGTCAAGGTACGCGAAACCTATGGGCAAGGTCTAATCCAGGATTTTCTCGCCGAGCAGGCCCGGCAACATGGGGTCTGGATTGTCGGGGGTACCGTTCCCCTGACCGCGAAAGATTCCCAGCATGTTCGTGCGGCCTGTTTGTTATTTAATGATCAAGGTGAAATCAAAGCCCGCTACGATAAGGTTCATTTGTTTGACGTTAATCTGCCTGAAAGCCAGGAGATCTATGATGAGTCGACGACCACGGAGCCGGGTGATAGCGCCACGATAGTGGAAACGCCTTTTGGCCGGCTCGGTCTGGCTGTTTGTTATGACTTACGATTTCCTGAGTTGTTCCGTCGCATGTCGGACGAAGGGGCGGAAATGTTTGCAATCCCGTCGGCATTTACCGCCCTGACCGGCAAGGCACACTGGGAGGTACTGGTACGGGCCCGCGCCATTGAAAACCTGTGTTATGTGATTGCCGCCGCGCAAGGTGGCTACCATGTAAACGGACGTGAAACCCATGGTGACAGTATGATTGTTGACCCATGGGGGAGCGTGCTGGATCGACTGCCTCGTGGCTCCGGTTTCGTGATCTCGGAGCTGGATATCGACAAGGTGCGCAATACCCGTCGTAATTTCCCTGTGCTGAAACACCGCAAGATCCCTTGTAAATTGGCAGCTCAATGAGTATTCCGTCGCTGGATGTAGCGCGCGAAGCGTTACTGTCGCCCTATGGGTTGGCTGAGAATGATCTGCAGACGGTACTTGGCCAGCTTATGGGTCACAGTATTGATAATGCGGATTTGTATTTTCAAATAAGCCGTCACGAGTCCTGGATGCTGGAAGACGGGATTGTGCGTGAAGGTCACCATGGGATAGAACAGGGTGTCGGCGTACGGGCCGTCAGCGGCGAGAAAACCGGCTTTTCCTACTCGGATGAAATTATTCTGCCGGCCCTGACAGAAGCAGCTGATGCGGCGCGGGCCATTGCCCGTTCAGGCCGCCAGGGGACGGTACAGGCCTGGCAGCAGCGCCCTGGCCAGCGTTTGTATGTGCCGGATGATCCTCTCAGTTCCCTGGACGCGGACCAGAAAATAACCCTGTTACGTGAGCTGGATGCCGAAGCGCGTCGGCAGGATCCCCGGGTTAAACAGGTTGTCGTGAGCCTGGCAGGTAGTCACGAAGTGGTGCTGGTGGCAGCCAGTGATGGCACGCTGGCGGCTGATGTGCGGCCCCTGGTACGTATGAACGTCAGTGTGATTGCGCAGCAGGGCGATCGGCGCGAGCAGGGTTCCGCGGGCGGCGGTGGCCGAACCGAATACAACTATTTTCAACAGCAGGGCCGTGGCCTTGAATATGCGCGAGAAGCAGTGCGACAGGCCCTGCTGAATCTTGAGGCCGTGCCGGCCCCAGCCGGCCCCATGCCAGTGGTGCTTGGCCCCGGCTGGCCTGGTGTTCTGCTGCATGAAGCCGTGGGGCATGGGCTGGAAGGGGATTTCAATCGCAAGGGCAGCTCGGCGTTCTCTGGGCGTATGGGTGAGCAGGTCGCATCGCCTCTATGCACGATCGTGGATGACGGCACCTTGCCCGATCGACGAGGCTCGCTCAACATGGACGATGAGGGTACATCGACCCGGCAGACAGTGCTGATTGAAAATGGCATCCTCAAGGGGTATATGCAGGACAAACTAAACGCTTCCTTGATGGGACATGCGCCCACGGGTAACGGTCGGCGTGAATCCTATGCCCATTTACCCATGCCCCGCATGACCAACACCTACATGATGGCCGGTGAGCAGGATCCGGAAGAGATTATCACGTCAGTGGATAAGGGACTGTATGCTGTAAATTTTGGGGGTGGGCAAGTGGATATTACCTCCGGTAAGTTTGTATTCTCGACCAGTGAAGCCTACTTGATCGAGAAAGGGAAAGTGACCCGTCCGGTGAAGGGTGCGACGTTAATCGGTAATGGTCCGGAAATCATGAACCGCGTATCCATGGTTGGTAATGATCTGGCGCTGGATCGAGGCGTCGGAGTTTGCGGCAAGGAAGGGCAAAGTGTTCCGGTCGGGGTCGGCCAGCCTACCTTGAAGATTGATAGTATTACCGTGGGTGGTACGGCCTAGTCCGAATCATCCTGATCGGACGAGAGCTGTCGCAAATAGCGGAACAACTCACGCGCGGCTTTCGGCGGTTTTGCCTTCGCAGATTCCTTCTGAGCGCTGCGAACCAACTGTCGAATATGCTGGCGGTCCGCCGCGGGGAATTCACGCAATAGTGCTTCCAGCGCCTGATCACCCTCAGTCAATAAGCGATCACGCCACTGCTCCAGTTGATGGTGCTGTTGCACATCTTCTCGATATGAGTGGGTGGCCTTTTCATAGGCTACGCGAATGGGTTCGAGGTCACATTGTCGCATTAGCTTGCCAATGTATTGCAACTGACGTTTCAGGGCGCCGCGCTGGTGGAGACGTTGTGCTTCAGCAATCGCGGCATGCAGGTCATCGGGCAAAGGTATCTGCTGCAGAGCGGATTTATTGAGTTTCACCAGTGATTCACCCAGCTCCTGGAGGGCATGGGCATCGCGTTTACGCTGAGTTTTACTGACTAGTGCGTCATCGAAGGGATCGTTGTCATGCATGATTTTATTATCGCATTTGTCGCTACTGGTCTGCACCCGTAGAATGTCAGCATTCGAATAATCATTATTGATCCGAGAGTACCATGAGCCAGAAACCTGTCCCCGTTTCCGCAACAGATACACCTTTTGATATTGAGCGTAGCCTGAGCGTGGTTGACGATATGCTCTCGGAATCCCGCAAGCTTGGCGCCTCGGCGGCAGAAGCCGGTGTTAGCGTCGAGGCCGGCTTATCCGTTAACGTCCGCCTGGGTGAAGTCGATACCCTGGAACACAATCGCGACAAAGGCCTGGGAATTACTGTCTATGTCGGCAAGCGCAAGGGTTCGGCCAGTACCAGTGATTTCAGTTCCAAGGCAATCCGCGAAACGGTACAGGCGGCCTGTGATATTGCGCGCTACACCGAGGAAGATGAATACGCAGGTCTGGCAGCTGCGGAGCTAATGGCGACTGAAATTCCCGATCTCGATCTCTATCATCCCTGGAACCTCAGCGCTGAGCAGGCGATTGTGCTGGCGCAAGCCTGTGAAACAAATGGACGTGAATCTGATTCCCGCATCAGCAATTCAGAAGGCGCCTCGGTCAGTAGTCACGACGGCTTACGAGTCTATGGCAACAGTCACGGTTTTCGTGGGCACTATCTCAGTTCCCGCCACAGTCTGAGTTGCACCCTGATTGGTCAGGATGAGGCGGGCATGCAACGCGATTACTGGTATTCCGTGTCTCGATATCCTGGTGGGATTGAATCAGCCGACGTCGTCGGTCGCAAAGCAGCCGAACGTACTGTGGCGCGCCTGGGAGCACGGCGCTTGGGAACTTGTCAGGTCCCGGTCATCTTCCAGGCGGAAATCGCTCGCGGCTTACTGGGTCACCTATTGCGTGCGTTAAATGGTGGAAGTCTCTATCGTAAGGCTTCTTTCCTGCTGGATCAGCTGGACAAGCAAATATTTCCGAGCAATGTGCAAATTGATGAACGCCCGCATTTACGCGGTGGGCTTGGAAGTGCACCGTTTGATAGTGAAGGCGTTGCGACGCAAGCACGTGAAATCGTGCAACAGGGCATTCTGCAAAGCTATGTACTTGACAGCTATGCGGCACGGCGCTTAGGTATGCAGTCGACTGGCAACGCAGGGGGTGTGCATAATTTGTTTATCAGTCATGATGAGCTTGGTTTCGATGACCTGTGTCAGCAGATGGGGACAGGCCTTATTGTAACGGAGGTAATGGGTCAGGGCGTTAACACTGTTACCGGTGACTATTCCCGTGGTGCCAGTGGTTTTTGGGTCGAGAATGGCGAGATTCAATACCCGGTTGAAGAGATTACCCTGGCGAGTACGTTGCAGGATATTTTCAAAGGTGTGCAGGCAATCGCCAATGATGTTGATACCCGCGGCAATATTTACAGTGGTTCCTGGTTGATTGACCATATGACGGTGGCCGGGACATAGCCTGCCTCAGAACAATATTTCAATCCTTCCTTCACCAGGCTGCCCACCCTTTTATGTTGCATTATGGAAAATGAAGCCGGCAACAGTAAGCGGATTTGTTTTCGGTAGCCCAGTGCAGGCAAAAACAAACAGACCTGACATGCTATAAAAGCATAAGCGATAATAAATCTTTCTCATGACTTTTTAGAGTAATGCGTCTTACATCAGGAAAACGGTTGCCAGCCCAAGGAAAGCGAAAAATCCCACTACATCCGTCACAGTAGTGAGTATGACCCCACCACCTAGAGCCGGATCGGCACCCAGTCTGCGCAATAGCAGGGGAATGCTCGCACCGGCTATGGCGGCAACCAGCAGGTTTATGATGATGGCAGCGGCAATGATCAGCCCCAGTCGATAATCGTCAAACCAGAGGTCAGCGATGACAGCCAGCACCACCGCCCAGATTAAACCATTCCAGACACTGACCCAGATCTCTTTCGATAACAGGCGGCGGGCATTACTTCCGCTGATTTGACCAAGGGCGACACCGCGTATTACCAGCGTGAGGGTCTGGCTGCCGGCAATCCCGCCCATGCTGGCAACAATTGGCATCAGCACGGCCAGGGCAACAAACTTCTGGATTGTGCCTTCGAACAAGCCAATAACCCAGGCAGCCAGCAAGGCCGTCAAAAGGTTAATGCCAAGCCAGATTGCGCGTCGTCGGGTACTGGTCAGGACTGGAGAAAATAAATCCACTTCCTCATTTAAACCGGCCATGCTCATGAGAGAATGTTCGGCATCATCACGGATGACATCCACCACATCATCAATAGTGATACGGCCAAGCAGGATATTGTGTTCATCGACCACGGGCGCGGATATCAAATCACGCTGTTCAAAACGGTTGGCAACTTCACGCGCAGACATACTGGCAGGAATCGCCTCCTCATCCTGCTCCATTACATTCCCAACCATTTTTCCAGGGTCGCTGGTTAACAGAGTGGTCAAGGGTAACTGACCAAGATAATGACCTTCTCGGTCCACTACAAAAAGGGTGTCGGTGGTTTCGGGGATTTCGCCGCGGCGCCGCAAATAACGCAGCACGACATCCAGGCTTGTGTCGGTCTTTACAACCACCGTGTCCAGGTTCATTAAACCGCCGGCAGTGTCTTCATCATACGACAACACAGCATTGAGTCGTTCCCGATCCTGCTGCTCCATGGTAAGCAGCAGTTCCTGTACGACATCCTGTGGAATCTCCGGCAAAATGTCCGCCAGATCATCAGTCTCGAGGTCTTCGGTTGCCGCGACCAGTTGGTCGGGATCCATACCCTTGATGACGGTGGCGAGTACTTCTTCGTTCAGGTTGGTGAGAATCTCACCTTCAGCTTCAGGTGGAACCTGCTCCCAAACAGTTTCACGCAGGTCTGCCGGTAAGGACTCGAGCAGGTGGGCAATTTCTGCCGGGTGCATTTCTTCAAGTTGTTGCTCAACCTGTTCAAGAACATCCTCCCGCAGCAATTCGGTGAAGAGTTGCAGGTAGTTTTTCTGTTCTTCTTTGTCCTGTGATGCAGCCATGATACGCCCTCAACCGTCGCGGAAAGTGTAACAGGCTGCAGGCTGGGTTGGGAAGGAGTGCCTGGAAAGTGGCTAGCGGAATGTAATGTCTATGTAACTATAGGCATATTCAGCTTTCTTCATCAAAGCGATTGGTGATGAGTTCACACAGTTTTTCAATAGCTTCATGTTCATCCGGTCCCTCAACCACTAAATCCAATTGGGTACCTTTAGCGGCGGCAAGCATCATGATACCCATGATGCTTTTGCCATTTACCTGGTTATCCTTGAGGGCAACCTGAACTTCGGATTCAAAGCCCGAAGCCAGGGTGACGAATTTGGCAGCGGCCCGGGCATGTAAGCCCAGCTTGTTGATGATTTCAATCTGGCGCTGAATCATCTCAGGAGCCCGGCATACAGGGTACAACCCCTTCGCGCCCGCCACCCATGGCTTTATCCGCCAGTGCGTACAGATCCAGAGCAGGGTAGTTGAATACCCTTATCAGCATGGGCAGGTTCAGACCCGTGATGACAGCGACTTGTTCAGTACGTAATCGACAGGCGATATTGCTCGGGGTGGAACCGTACAGGTCGGTCAGGATCAAGACGCCGTCGCCTTGTTCCAGTTCCTCGATATATTGCTGCGCGCGCTCCTGTTGTAGCTCCGGGTCGCTTGCCATGG
>CAJIAB010000041.1_pt1 | contig 16606 bp, 19 predicted proteins | sample 9199081 | NCBI WGS metagenome assembly CAJIAB01 (sample SAMEA7708262, study PRJEB35096) | sediment metagenome | biome: marine neritic benthic zone biome [ENVO:01000025]; feature: sediment [ENVO:00002007]; material: shallow marine sediment [ENVO:03000034] sea grass bed [ENVO_01000059] ... | reverse complement strand
TCGGTGCCATTGTCCTGGCCTTTGGCCAGCGGCAATTCAATCTCGCCATGCTGCGTGAAGTTATGCGCAAGACCACCGAAGTCAGCAGCATGGTATTCCTGATCCTGATTGGTGCTTCACTGTTTTCCCTGGTATTTCGTGGCTTTGGCGGCGACGACATGGTGCGCGAACTGCTCACCAACCTGCCTGGCGGGGTCTTCGGTGCCATGTTGGTGGTCATGCTGGTCATGTTTCTGCTGGGGTTTATTCTCGACTTTATTGAAATCACCTTCGTGGTGGTACCCATTGTCGCGCCGATACTGCTGACGCTCGGGCTGGATCCGGTCTGGCTTGGCGTGATGATCGCCATTAACCTGCAAACTTCGTTCCTGACACCGCCGTTCGGCTTTGCCCTGTTTTATTTGCGTGGTGTAGCCCCTGTGGAAATTCGAACCGGTGATATTTATCGGGGGGTGATGCCTTTTATCATGATTCAATTATTGGCGCTCGGCCTGCTTGCTCTCTGGCCCGTACTGGCAACCTGGTTACCGGATCTGGTATACGGCGGCTGAGTGTGTTCTATAGTTATCAATTCAGAGCAACGGCAACATTGAAACGCGTTTATGCTAAGAGTGTGACATGAGCAAGAAAACTGAAAAAACTGAAGCTGAATGGCAGACCAGCCTGACGCCGGAGCAATTCCGTGTCATGCGTCAGCAAGGAACGGAACCTGCTTTTAGCGGAAAATACCACGATTGCAAAACGGCAGGGACTTACGTGTGTGCCGGTTGTGGCCAGCCCCTGTTTGAGTCAAATACCAAATTTGATTCCGGGACCGGCTGGCCCAGTTACTGGCAACCGATCGATAAACAGGCTGTTGCCACCCACGAGGACCACACTCATGGCATGCAGCGCATTGAGGTGCACTGTAGCAATTGCGGCTCCCATCTCGGCCATGTGTTTCCGGATGGCCCGGCGCCCACCGGGCAGCGTTACTGTATCAATTCCGCAAGTCTGGACTTGAATGCGCGGGAATCAAAAGAAAACTCAGCCGAACAGGATTAATCGAACTCAGCGGGGTTTACGGCGGAAGAACAACAACTGCTCTATAGAAAAGTGGTACGTAACTGCATCACGATAATCAGCACGATTAATACCACCAACCAGAAAATGACATAGGTCTTCATGGATTGACGCGCCTTGCGCTTTTCCAGCCAGGTACGCGGTTTAATCCCTTTGAGCAAGAACACCAGCTTGCCGGATAAATTGACACACACTACATTAACCGCAAGTAACAAACCGGCGCCCAGGGCGTTTTGATACTGGCCCGCCCCCAACATCAAACCCAGGGTGGCCGTTGGCGGCAACAGCGCCACCGCCACCATCACGCCAACTAATGACATGCTATAACCCGAGGCGAGAGACAAGACTGCGGCTGCCCCCGATGCCAGCGCCAAAACGATTCCGCCCAGACCCACATCGGTGCGGCTGATGAGCTCCGGTGTATCAAGCGAGTAGGGCCAGAAAAAGCCAATCACTAACGAGATTAAGAGCGCCAGGCCCAGGCCGGCCAGATTGGTCCTGAGCGCCGACCAGGCCAGGTCTCGATCACCCAGGGCCGTGGCGAATGACAGCGCGATGTTGGGTCCCAGCAAGGGCGCGATTACCATCGCCCCAATGATTACCGCGACATTATTTTCCAGCAAGCCGATAGCGGCCACTATGGTGGACAACACCACCATGAAGAGAAAGTTATTATTGATTTCACTCGCGTTGCTGATTTCCTGGTATAACTCTTCGCGACTGAGTGTTTTGGCCCGGCGTTTGTCTACTTCTATTTCTTCTTTGCTTGGGCGCGGCAGGGCACCGTCCAGGGGAATGAGCAGGATACGAAAAAAATCGAGTTTTCCCAATGCGCCCTGCAGGGCATCCAGTACGGCCTGCTGTTTGTCGAGTCTGACGAGTAAACGTGTAATACACCGTTGCTCATCTTGCGCAGGAATAACCCATGCATCCAGCTCATACTGCTCAGCAATGCCTTGAACGGTATCAGTATGCCCGCAGTCGGTAATGACATCGATAATTCGCATCAGGCAGCGGGCCGTTGCAATGGTGCTTCAACTTCATCACGCCTGGCTTTACCTGCGAGTATCTCGATCAGGGTCAAGGCGAAGTCCATGGCCGTACCGGGACCACGTGACGTAATTAACTTGCCGTCAATCACCACCGCCTGCTGCTCATACACCATGTCCACTGTTTCAATCCCGTCAATACTGCCGGGAAAACTGGTGGCATGTTTGCCATTCAACAAGCCGGCCGTGGCCAGGACTTTCGGCGCGGCACAGATTGCCGCCGTGAATTTGTTCGCTGCCGTCATTTGCTTCAGTAAACGGTGGATGCGCGAGTCACTGTTGAGATTATCCGCGCCGGGTAAGCCGCCGGGCAGCACAATCATGTCAAATTCATGCTGCATAACAGCATCCAGGGTAGTGTCCGGAATCAGCACCGTACCGCGACTCGCCCTGACCGGCTGATCATCCAGGCCGACGCTGATCACATTGATGCCGGCGCGACGTAACAAATCAATAACCGTTACTGCTTCGAGTTCTTCGCAACCCTGGGCGAGCGGGACGAGGACATTTGCCATGGTGCGATCCTCCTTTGTTGTCGGATACTTATCAATTCAGAAACCGGTACCAGCTTGATGCCCTGTTGTTCTAACGTAGGTAACCAGGCTTCAAGCGCAGCCAGTGTTTCCGGATAAGGGTGGCCGATCGCCAGGGCCGTGCCCTGGCGTTTCGCATGCCGAACCAGCTCAACCAGTTGCTCGGCGACAATACCGGCGCTGCGATCGTAGTCGAGAAAAATATCACGCCGTGTCGCGGCAATTCTTCGCCGCTCTGCTTCCTGCTGCGCCACACTTTCCGTTGTCGTTCGACTATCGACAAAATAGAGATCATCCCTGAACATCGCCGCCTGCATCAACCAGCCCATCAGGCGAGGGCTTTTGGTCAGGCGACTACCCATGTGATTATTGAAACCCCGTACATGGGGAATGGTAGCCAGGTTACTATGGACAAGGCTTTTAAAGTCCTTTTCCGACATACACTGCCTTAGCGCACCGGGACCCATGTGATTTTCAGTTTCTGCTTCCATGGGTAAATGCAGCATGACTTCTTTCTGCTGCTGGTGTGCCTGTTCAGCCAGGCCTTGTGCATACGGCGCGCCGGGTAAAAATGCGCAGGTGATGTTGCCGTTTAGCCTGACTGCACGCCGGCCAAGCTTGTACTGATAACCCAGATCATCAATGATAATACTGATGGTCGGTGTAATTGGGGTGTCAGCCTGGGATCCCAGCCAGCCCGACAAAAGTAATCCGCCGATAAATATACGGATCAAATTTTGCCGGGCCTGCATAAATACGCAATTATTTCTGACTTAACAGATTTAATCCCTTCAGCATATTCAACGCTTCATAGACTGGATAGTCATCACTGGCGAGGGCTAACAGGTCACCGTTTTTCGGTTTACCCGCGCCTTCATTACCAGCGCCTTTCTTGTTTTCCAAATGGCCAGACAAATCCGACTCTTTCAATGGCTTGAAACCATTATCATCTTTAGCGGCGACTTGCAGGTGTTCCAGTTCAATATCGGGAACGATGCCTTCAGCCTGAATAGAACGACCGGAGGGCGTGTAGTATCGTGCAGTGGTCAACTTAAGCGCACTATTATTTCCTAGCGGGATCACAGTCTGCACTGAACCTTTACCAAAGGTCTTCTGCCCCATAATGACGGCGCGTTTATGATCCTGCAGGGCACCGGCAACAATCTCAGAAGCGGATGCGGATCCTTCATTCACCAATACCACTATGGGCGCCCCATTCAGAATATCACCGGGCGTGGCCGCCTGGCTCAACTTGTTATCTTCGGTGCGCCCCTTCACTGACACCACGGTACCCCGTTCCAGGAAGGTATCGGATACCAGCACGGAGGCATCCAGCAGGCCACCCGGGTTATTACGCAGATCCAGCACCATGCCTTTTAGTTGGCCCTTGTTTTCCTTTTTCAATTTGCTGATAGCGTTATGGAGTTCCTTACCGGTACGCTCCTGAAACTGGGATATGCGTACATAGGCGTAACCGGGTTCCAGTATTCGTGATTTAACGCTCTTCACCCGGATGCGATCACGGGTAATATTGAATTTCAGCGGTTGATCTTGATCCTTGCGCACGATGGTTAACTCGATTTCAGAACCGGGCTTGCCGCGCATCATTTTCACCGCATCATCCAGACTCATCCCTTTCACCGGTTTTTCATCCAGACGAATAATCAAATCACCGGCTTTCACGCCCGCCCGTTGTGCCGGGGTATCGTCGATAGGTGAAATGACTTTAACAAATCCGTCTTCCATACCCACCACGATCCCGAGCCCACCGAACTCACCGGTCGTCCCGACTCGCAGTTCCTCAAAGGCCTTCGCATCGAGATAGGTTGAGTGAGGATCGAGACCGGTCAACATACCGCTAATGGCACTGTCGAGCAGGGCCTTGTCCTCCACATCTTCTACATAGTTGTGCTTGATTTTGTCGAACACCTCGCTGAGGGTGCGGACGGTTTCCAGTGGTAGACCGGTGGTGGCGTTTTGCTGTGGTTTTTCAGCCAACACTCCGCGTGCGATTGCGAGCGAGACACCGAGCAACAGGCCCAGCAGCAAAATAAGCGTGTTGCGGGTAAAAGCGTTCATGGGAAATGGTCTCCTGAGCCTTCCGGTCGGTTGTAAACTAGTAATTATAGTCGGTTGATATTACAGCAAACTTTTTTTGCTAACCAGAACTAATCAGCCTTGTCGGCGTGTCTGGCCACACCATTTGGCCGGATTAGCGGGACGGCCGTTGTGCCGGATTTCAAAATACAGCCCGGCAGATTGTTGCCCACCGCTACTACCCACATTGGCAATGGCTTCATCCGTCTCCACCCAATCGCCAACTTCCTTCAGCAGGCTTTGATTATGGCCATACAGACTCATATAGCCCTCGCCATGATCCAGAATCACCAACAGGCCATAGCCCCGCAACCAGTCCGCATAGGCCACTCGTCCCCGTGACACGGCATGCACACTATTGCCTTCACGGGCCTGGATCAAAACACCGTTCCACTTTAATCGCCCCTTGTGGCGTGACTGACCGTAGAGGTTATCGACCTTACCGCGTGTCGGCCAGGTCAGCCTTCCTTTAAAGGTAGCAAAGTTGTGCTGTTGATCCGACGGTAATATATCGGCAAGGCTATCTTCAATCGCTTCAAGCACCGCCTTGAGCTGTTGCTCGTTTCGCCGTAGCTGCCTGATTTGTTCTTCCTTGGAATGAATTTCCTGACCCAATTGCGCCACCAGCTGTGCCCGGTGGCGATTGCTCTTTTCCAGCGCCTGTTTCTTGGATTTTTGCTCATCCCGTATGGTTTGCAGGACCCGTTTTTCCTGTTTCAGGCGGCGGCTCACCTCATCCAGTTGCGTAAGACTATGCAATGCCTGCTCAATGCGGACCTGACGTGCCTGGTTGAAGTATTTATAGTAGGCCATGACTCGACCCATCTCGGCCGGATCCTGTTGATTGAGCAGCAACTTGAGATATTCCTGCCGGCCGATCATATAGGCCGCACGAACCTGCTCACCTAGCAGCTCGCGTTGACTCTCAACGTCCTTTTGTAGCCGCTGATGTTGTTTCATCAGCTTTTGAAGCTGACGGTCCTGCTTGCGCATTTGCTGGTTGAGTTGCTCAAGCTCCTGGACATAAGTGCCAATTTTCTGTTCGGTTGCGCGCAACGTTTGTTGCACCTGGTCGTAACGACTCCGTACTTCATTCCGTTCGGCAACAATCGAGTCGATACGACCCTGCAGACGCGCAAGTTCTCCGGCCTTGATGGCACGCTCCTCATCGCTAAGCTGCGCATATCCAGAAGAGATAACAAGCAGCCCGAGAAAGAGTCCGGTCAGTATATGGTTTCGCCTAAACATAATTTTGGATAGTAACGGGACTGGAGTTGATAGCAACCCTCAGGCTAAAGTTTTGCCGGTCCCGCAAATGCAAACAGGCCCATCCAAAATGAGCCTGTTTAGTCGGCATATGATCAAGTCTGTTGCGCTTCAGGCTGCACCATTTCTCTCTCCGCATGCTCAATAAGAGAATGTCCGGTCATTTCCGTTGGTTGTGTCAAACCCATCAGATCCAGCATGGTGGGAATCACATCTGATAAAGCCCCACCACTGTGATTGAGCTTCAGGGCCCGGCCGACGTAGAGTAACGGCACCGGGTTGGTTGTATGGGCGGTATGTGCCTGATTGGTTTCTTCATTGCGCATCATTTCTGCATTACCGTGATCGGCGGTGATGAGAATTTCACCCCCGGCCTTTTGCACGGCATTAACGACCCGATTAACACAGGTGTCCAGATACTCAATCGCCCTGACCGTCGCCTCAAAGTCACCACTGTGTCCGACCATATCCGGATTGGCGTAATTACAGATTATTACGTCATATTTACCGCCTTCAATGGCGGCCACCAATTTGTCGGTCACCTCTGGTGCACTCATCTCCGGTTGTTCATTGTAGGTCGATACATTGGGTGAGCTCACCAGGATACGATCCTCGAATTCAAAGGGCTCTTCCCGACCGCCGTTAAAGAAAAAGGTCACATGAGCGTATTTTTCTGTCTCGGCAATACGCAGCTGATGTAGTCCCAGTCGGGATATGTAATCACCAAACACGTTCTTCAGGCGGTCTGGCGGATAGGCTACGGGAATATCGTACTCTGATTTGTATTCCGTCAGGCTGACAAACAATCCCAGTTTGGGGGTTGCTGTGCGAGGAAAGGCATCGAAATCCGGTTCGATAAATGGTCGGGTAATCTGGCGTGCCCGATCCGAACGGTAATTCATAAAAATTACCACGTCACCGTCTTCAACCTGCACGGGCCGGGTTCCGGCTGGAACTATCGCCGTGGCCTTAACGAACTCGTCAGTTTCATCACGGGCATAGGCCATTTCCAGTCCGGCCTCGGCCGTCTCGGCCACAAAGTCACCTTTACCGAGTGTAATCAAGTCATAGGCACTTTGAATTCGCGGCCAGCGATGATCCCGGTCCATGGCAAAATAGCGTCCAATAATGGAAGCAAACCGACCGCCGCCGATCTCGGCAAACTTGGCATCCATTTTCTTAATGGACTCGGTCGCACTCTTGGGGGCGGTATCTCGCCCGTCCAGAAAGGCGTGCATATACACCTTGTCAACGCCACGGCTGACTGCCAGTTGCGCCATCGCGTGGATATGATCTTCATGGCTATGCACCCCGCCGGGGGAGAGCAGGCCGAGGATATGTATTGCCTTGCCAGAGGATTTGGCCTTGTCCACCGCATCAACCAACGTCTGGTTGGTGAAAAAAGACCCTGTCTTGATGGAGCGGCTCACCCGGGTGAATTCCTGGTATACCACCCGCCCGGCACCCAGATTCAGATGACCGACTTCTGAATTACCCATCTGGTTGGCGGGCAGGCCGACTTCGGCCCCGGAGCCGCGAATCAAGGTATGCGGATAGGTGTTCCAGAGCCGATCCCAGTTGGGTTTGTTGGCGGCAGCAATGGCATTGGATTCCGGGGATTCAGAATATCCCCAGCCATCCAGGATGACGAGTACGATTGGTCGGGCGTTTTCAGACATAGATTAAGGAAGTATGGTGTGTTTTAATGACTTACAGGTTTAGAATTAGTCTAATATAAGCGACGCACTGGCGCCATATCCCAGCGGGGAACAGCAATTTACAGTCCTTAATGAAGGGAATTTGCCCGCAGGACTTCTCAAACGGAAGATTATTGTATAATGTTTTATTAATAAAAGGCAGTATGAACAAAACGGGTTGTGCTATATTCCCTTACAGTTCATACCATTATTGCACGTGTGACATCAGGTAATTACATGAATTTCACAGAACATTCTGGATTAATCACCCGTGATGAGGACATTGACCGCGCCTCTCGTTCGCTCAAGGCCATGTCACATCCTTTGCGCCTGAAAATTCTCTGCACCCTGGGTGACAAGGAAATCAGCGTACAGGACATTGTTGATCAGGTAGGGACTTCCCAAAGCAACATCTCCCAGCACCTGGCCATTTTACGCGACAAGGGAATCCTGGACTCGCGCAAAGATGCCAACCGGGTGTATTACCGGGTAGGTGATTCGAGGACTCTGCGACTCATCGACATGATGCGCGACGTCTTCTGTTCCACAGGCTTGTAGAACTTCACCAGCCAGGGTGGATTACCGGAAGCTGACCGAAACCGGGTCGGAAAAGATCACTGCATATTTTTCGCCCCGTCCTTATAATACCGCTGCTAAATTTCACTCCGTTTGATTGCAGGAGATACCGTGGATTTGTTCATAAGTTTTGTCACCCATAACTGGATGATGATTATTGCGCTGGTTGTGATACTGGTGATGTTGTTTTTCAACCTGTTTGGTAGCAAGCTGCGCGGTTATCAGCCAGTTGGCCCGGCCGATAGTGTCAACCTTATCAACCATGAAGACGCTGTCGTACTTGATGTACGTGAGAACAAGGAATACCACAGCGGCCACATTCTTAATTCCATTCATATTCCACAAAGCAGCCTGGCTAAAAGAATCACTGAACTGGAGAAATACAAATCCAGGCCCATTATCGTGGGTTGTCGTTCCGGCAGTCGTTCTTCCCATGCCTGCGGTCTGCTGAAAAAACAGGGCTTTGAAAACGTGTATAACCTCAGCGGCGGTGTTATGGCATGGCAAAATGCCAAGCTGCCGCTGACAAGAAAATAGTGCTAGCTAAACAGAGGTAAGAGGGAATGCCTGAAGTCGTATTGTACAGCACTCGGTTCTGTCCTTATTGCATTCGTGCGCGCATGCTGCTGGATAGCAAGAACATTACTTACACCGAGGTTCGTGTGGATGAGCAGACGGAACAACGTTCCGTGATGGAGCAACGCAGTCAGCGTACCAGTGTTCCGCAGATATTTATTGACGAGTACCATGTCGGAGGTTGTGATGATCTTTTTGCCCTGGAGTCACAGGGTGAACTTGACCTGAAGCTTGGAATCGAAGCTTGAGTGATCCTCTACATATCGTGTGCCCCCACTGTGGCAGTATCAATCGCGTACCACAGGAAAAACTCGGCGCCGACGGCAAGTGTGGCAAATGCGCCAAGCCCTTATTCAACGGCGCGCCGTTGACTCTCACGAGCGATAATTTCCAGGGTTATATTAATAAAAACGATATTCCGGTATTAGTCGATTTCTGGGCGCCCTGGTGCGGCCCATGCAAAATGATGGCGCCGATATTCCAGCAGGCCGCCGCGCAACTGGAGCCCGGCATGCGCCTGGCCAAGCTCAACACAGAGCAGGAACAGATGCTGGCAGCGCAATACAACATACGCAGTATTCCTACCCTGGCGGTTTTTAAGCAGGGACAGGAAATCGGCCGCACCGCAGGCGCGATGGACCTGCAAAACCTGCTTAACTGGGCGCGCCAATTCATATAAGCACCGAAGGTGATACGTATTTATGGCCGTTAAATCTGGTAAGATCGCCGCTTTCTTTAAATTAACCATTCGCAATTTAACCGGGGCCTGATTCATGGCAGAAAACCAATCCAAAGCAACCCAGCAGGGTGGCAACCAACAGTTCGCAATTCAGAAAATTTACATCAAGGATGTCTCTTTCGAGTCCCCCAATTCCCCCGCCATGTTTACCCAGGAATGGCAGCCCGAGGTTAACCTCGACATGAACACCAATACCCAGCTCCTGAACGAAGGGGTATATGAAGTGGTGCTGTCGTTGACCGCCACAGTGAAAAATGCTGAACAAACCGCCTTTCTGGTTGAGATCCAGCAAGCCGGAATCTTTACCATCAACGGCTTTGCCGAGAAGGACATGGGCCACATGCTGGGTAGTTTCTGTCCCAATGTCCTGTTTCCCTATGCCCGTGAGGCGGTGTCTGATCTGGTGACCAAAGGGGGTTACCCGCCCCTGATACTGGCGCCGGTCAATTTCGATGCCCTCTATGCCCAGCACATGGCACAACAACAACAAGCTGGTGAGGCAGCCTCCACCCATTAAATCTCCGGCATGAGCGACGCCAATTTGAAATTTGTGGTGCTGGGTGCCGGCTCCTGGGGCACTGCACTGGCCATGCTGCTGGCCGACAATGGTCACCCCACTACATTGTGGGCCCATTCGGCGACCCATGCAGAAGCCTTGCAGCAGGATCGGCGTAATGAACGCTATTTGCCCGGTGTCGAGTTTCCGAACGCACTCGAAGTGACTTCGGAATTGACTGAAGTCGTTCCAGCGGCGGATGTCGTGCTGTTGGTGGTTCCCAGTCATGCGTTTCGCGAGACCCTGCATAAAATCAAGCCTCTGATGCGACCCCAACAGAAAGTGGCCTGGGGCACTAAAGGCCTGGAGCCGGATACACGCAAACTTTTGCATCAACTGGCGCGCGAGGAGTTAGGTGACAACATTCCCATTGCCGTGGTATCGGGGCCGACTTTTGCAAAAGAAGTCGCGCACAAGCTACCGGGGGCAGTTGCAGTCGCCTCAGAGGACCAGGATTTTGCGTTTCAACTGGCGCGTGCACTGCACAATGACTACTTCCGGGCCTATACCAGCAACGATATTATCGGTGTTGAAATCGGCGGGGCGGTTAAAAACGTACTGGCCATTGCCGCTGGCACCGCAGACGGTCTTGGCTTCGGGGCCAATGCACGCGCCGCACTGATCACACGTGGCGTGGCTGAGATCCTGCGTCTCGGTATTGCGCTCGGTGCCCAGCATGAAACTTTTATGGGCCTCACTGGCCTGGGCGATCTGGTACTCACCTGTACCGACGATCAATCCCGTAATCGCCGGCTCGGTCTGGCGCTGGGGCAGGGCAAGAACCTGGACGAGACCATCCAGGCCATCGGTCAGGTGGTGGAAGGGATCAATACCAGTCGTGAAATTCATGCCCTGGCCAAGGATCACAACGTGGATATGCCCATTACAGAGCAGGTCTACCTGATCCTGCATCAGGGTCATACCCCCCGCGAAGCGGTACAGGCCTTGATGGAACGGGCGATTCGAGCAGAGCAGGATTAATCCGACCGCGTTTGCGCCCCCACAAAACCCTGCTGTCGCCAGGCTTCATACACCACCACCGCCACGGCATTCGCCAGATTAAGGCTGCGATTCACCGGTAGCATTGGCATACGTAGCACCGACTCCTTACCCAGCTCCGCCCGTAATGCGGCAGGGAGTCCGCGCGTTTCCGGGCCAAACAGAAAGGCATCGCCCGCCTGAAAGTTCACGTCAAATACATTGCGCTTGCCTTTGGTGGAAAATCCGAACACACGTATCGGTCGTACCTGTTGCAGGCATTCTTCCAGAGAGGCATAGCGTTTCACCTGCGCGTACTCATGATAATCAAGTCCGGCCCGTTTCAGGCGCGCATCATCCAGCTCAAACCCCAGGGGTTCGATCAAGTGTAACCGCGCACCGGTATTGGCGCAGAGGCGAATGATGCTGCCGGTGTTGGGTGGAATTTCAGGCTCATAAAGTATGATATGAAACATGTTGTGTGCGTTTTTTTAGCGGCGATAAAGACCAAAGAATATGCCTGAAATCAATTGCGTCGCAACTCGAGCTTGTCTCTTCCTGCCCTCAAGCTGTATCTTGCGCGCATGAATCCAGAACATACGTCACTATTAACAACCGAGTTTTGCGGCATGACCTTCAGCACACCGCTGGTGCTGTTGTCCGGTTGCGTCGGATTCGGTGAGGAATATACCCGTGTCAAAGGCTTTTCCAATCGCGACGTGGGTGCAGTGTGCCTCAAGGGCACGACCCTTGAACCCCGCCTGGGCAACAAGCCTCACCGGGTGTATGAAACGCCCATGGGGATGCTCAACGCCATTGGTCTGCAAAATCCCGGTTCGCATAAGGTTGTTAGCGAAATCCTGCCCCAGCTCGATTTTGCAGAGACCCGTTTTATCGCCAACCTGTCAGGCTCTACCGTAGAAGAATATCAGCAGGTGGCACGCATTTTCGATGACTCACCCATCGACGCCATGGAGATCAATATTTCCTGTCCAAACGTGAAAGAGGGCGGGGTGGCGTTTGGCAATGATCCTGATATGTCGGCCCGGGTCGTGGAAGCCTGTCGCCAGGTCACCAACAAACCCCTCATCACAAAGTTATCGCCCAACCAAACCGATATCGCAGAAAATGCCCGTCGCTGTATCGAAGCCGGTACGGACGGCTTTGCAGTGATCAATACCCTCATGGGCATGGCGATCGACGCCGAATCCCGCACGCCCTATATCGGCAACAACCAGGGCGGCTTGTCCGGTCCGGCGATTAAACCCATCGCCCTGCTAAAAGTCCATCAGGTGTACCAGGTTGCCCGTGATCATGGTATTCCAATCATCGGGCAGGGTGGCATCACTACGGCCGAGGATGCGCTGGAATTTATTATTGCCGGTGCTTCAGCGGTAGGTATTGGAACTGCACTGTTTTATGACCCGCTGATTTGTCCCAAGATCAATGCCGGCCTCATCGAGTATTTACAGCGTCACAAAATAAACTCAGTGGAGCAGCTCACCGGCACCCTGATCCTGAATGATTAAGCCGCTATTTCATGGCCTTTAATGATGTTTGTTTTATGTAATCAACACGTTTAAATTTCAACGCTGCATACTCTGGCAAATACGACGCGGCTCAGCGTTAATCCCCGGTAAAAATCCCCTTACTTACCACGCAAACTCACCACCTGAGTTTGAAGAATGCTGACAAGAGCATGAATAATAGATTTAACAAAATGTAACAAAATTGCTATTAATTACTTACATTTAGTACCGACACACTGATTACACTTGAGGTAAATTTTATAACACGAAGCAAGATATAACCTTTTATATAGACGTTGTTGAGTTTAAGTCATGGCAGCCAATAACCCCACATACAACACCAGTGACCGCATTATCATATCTACGATAATACTGCTGCTGATGCTTTTGCTGATTTTTGTGTTTGCCCTGATCAATATCTCGAGCACCTACCAAAATAAAAAACAGCCATACCACGCGCTGACTAAACCACACACAGATATACAACAAATCACGATAAAGCAGCCGGCCCCAGCCATGATGGTTGAGCCACCTGTTACCGTTGCAGTATCCCCGGTAAACAAACCTGAAAGTAAGCCGTCGAAAGCTGTTGTAGCCCAACCTCCCGTGCCGGCCCGCATAAAGAAACAGCCGCCAGAGACTGCTGTCGTTGCTGCCGCATCGCAGCCAGAAAAACCCAAACCAACCACCAAGAAAGAAACCCGGGTTACCCGATCAAACATTGAATCCGGTTATATCAAACTCGGACAAGGCGGTAACATCCTGCCAGATGATGCCACCGACTGGGTCTGTGTGCAGGACCGGGCCACCGGTCTTATCTGGGAGGTCAAAACCGATGACAACAGCACGCGGGATCGGGACAACTTTTTTACCTGGTATGAACCTGCGGCTGATCGTAACCATGGTATGGCAGGGGCTCGAAACGATGGCCGCTGCAAAGGCGGAGCCGCTTGTGACACGCTCGGCTATGCTCAAGCTATCAATCAAAAACGCCTGTGTGGTTTTAATGACTGGCGTTTGCCCACCAAGGGTGAGCTACTCAGCCTGGTTCAAGACAACGACGGCAGCACAGAAACGAAAGCAAAAATTGCTGCAAAATACTTTCCACGCACAGCGGCCAGTTGGTATTGGACGGCCAGCAGCAACCCGCATAAACCAGACTATGCCTGGTTTGTGTTATTTGGAAACGGCCAGGCCCTCAATGCACTGAAGCGACATCCGAAACATGTCAGGCTGGTCCGCAGCAGAGACAGCGAAAAAAAAACGCTCCATCGTCTGGCATTACATCAATAAGTGGATTGCCTGACGCTGTATTACAGCAAGGAACCGCCCAAAATCGGTTAAAGTAGTGTAATCCCATGCCGACACTGAATTAATTGAGAACAAATAATATCACATGACCAATAACCACAATATGCAACCAAAGATAAAACAAACTTGCGCCGGGTTATTGCTCGTAATACTGCTTGTGTACTCCTTTACCGTCCAGGCGGCGAGGCTCAACCAATGCAACGGGTCCATGCTGGCCAGCGAGACCCAACAGATCAGCTTTGGTGACATGGCACCCACAGTTGGCGGCACCGTGACCGTTAGCACCGCCGGCGCCCGGACTGCGACAGGCGTTTCCCTGCTGGGCGGCTCGGTCAATGCGGGAATTCTCACCGTGACCTCACCCCTTGCCAATTGCCATTGTTACCCTTTGAGAATTACTGTGCGGGACGCTACTGCGACCCTGGCATCGGGCGGCAACAGTATGGCAATGAGCAATATTGTGACCAGCCCGACTACCGCCGATGCGGCCACGGTTGGATCCGCGGCGGGTTCTTCCCTGCAAATTAATGTCGGTGCCGACCTTGCAGTGGGTGCCGCCCAGGCAGCGGGCACCTATAACACCGCCGGCGATACCTATATGGTCAGAGTTCGATTCCTGCGAAGCCCCACATCGGGCAATAAGTGTCCCTGAATCGGCTGGCTACGACCTATGGCATACCCGTTGCCGTTCAAATTTTGGCTAAAATTGCCGATAATATAGAGTATGAAAAGAGCGATCACATCCCATCCCACACACCGGCCCGTTGAACAGAAGCTCGTTCAGCGATACAGGTATGCCACGGGTGCTGCCTTATTGTTGATCAGTACCCTGGCGCTCATTGGTCAAGGATGGGCCGGCAGCATCACTGCCCCGGTCTCGGCTCGCATTGTTTCCCGGGTCAACCTGGTTACCCTGAGCGGTATGGAGTTTGGTGAAATTTCCGCCAGCTCGGCCCCCGGGGCCATCGTCCTGGAGCCGGGCGGCGCCCGTACCAGTACCCAGGGCGCCACGCTCAACAGCGCCGTTCCGGGTAGCTCAGCCACGTTTGAGATCCTCGGGGACCCTTCAGCTACCTATATCATCAGCCTGCCCGACTCGGTCACACTCTTGAGCTCGAATGGACAAAGCATGCTGCTCAACCAGTTCACCAGCCTGCCATCCCTGACAGGGCAACTGGATGCGAGCGGGCGCCAAACCCTGTTTGTGGGCGGGACCCTGAATGTGAGCCCGAACCAGCTTTTCGGCAACTACACCGGCGTGATGTCCGTAACCGTCGAATACAATTAGATCCACAAAGCCACTAAGCCCTGCTTCCATCTTTATGATCGACCTGCCGCTCGCCAGGCGCGGGCACTACTAACCCCCCGCTTGTAATCCACAACCTGCAGGTAAACGCTAATCGGCCCAGGGGCAGCCCTGCCGGTCACCCGGCCCTCCCCGTGGCCTTTAGCTAAACCCACAATTCAATTGTTAAACACTGTTAAATCTCCCGGATAAAATTCAAGACCCCAGAATATCAACCGATAGTATGAGACAAAGACAGAAAACGTGAGCCTCCTCACACCACTAACAACCTTTGGAGTAAGTACGATGAACACACTAAACAAACGTCTCATATCCGGATTGGCCGCCGCCGTATTGGCCGCGCTCTACAGCCAGACTGCACTTGCCGCCGACGTAACCGGTACCGCTACCGCGGAAGTCCTGGCACCGTTGGCCATCAGCCAAACCACCCAAATGAATTTCGGCGACGTGGCCGGTGACACCGCCAGCGCTACCACCGTGGTACTGACCACAGCCGGCACGACTTCTTCCGGCGATGGCGCCTATACCGGTGGCGCCCCGGCAGCCGGCGTGTTTGCCGTGACCGGTGCGGCCAGCCTGGCATACAGCATTACCCTGCCGGCGGATGGCACTGTCGTGCTGACCGGAGCCGGTGCCGACATGGCCGTGGATAGCTTTAACCATGATGCGGGCGGGGCACCGGCGCTGGATGGGACCGGCAACGACAGCTTTAATGTTGGCGCGACCCTGAGCATCGGCGCAGGTCAACTTGCCGGTACATATAACGGCTCCTATACCGTTACGGTTGACTACCAGTAAAACGGCTTCACACCCCCTACCCCGGGGTGTGATCAAAAAAGGACAGGAACTCCAACCTGTGATGTAAGAGGAGCTCGGGGGGCTGACATCAAGTCAGTCCCCCTTTATTATGGAAGGACCTTCCTAAACCCGTAAGGCATGACAATGATAATAAGGGACATATGCAGACATCGTACTTCGCTGTATGCGCGCGCGCGGATAGTCCACCAAGCTTTCCAACTCCTGCTGATTGTCGGGCTGGCTCTTGCGCTACAAAGCCTGGCATTAAAAAACGCTTTTGCAGCCAGTGAACTCATGGTTTCACCGACCCGCGTGGTGTTTGAAGGTCGAGCTCGCAGCGCTAAAGTAAACCTTGCCAATACCGGTGATGCCACCGGCCGTTATCGTATTTCCTTTATTCAGAGACAAATGACCGAGTCCGGTGAACTGGCCGAGGTTAAAGAAGGCACGGCTGGAATGTACGCCGATCAAATGGTACGGTTTTCCCCCCGTGAAGTCACTTTAGCTCCGGGCCAATCACAGGTGGTTCGTTT
>CAJIAB010000145.1_pt1 | contig 16882 bp, 12 predicted proteins | sample 9199081 | NCBI WGS metagenome assembly CAJIAB01 (sample SAMEA7708262, study PRJEB35096) | sediment metagenome | biome: marine neritic benthic zone biome [ENVO:01000025]; feature: sediment [ENVO:00002007]; material: shallow marine sediment [ENVO:03000034] sea grass bed [ENVO_01000059] ... | reverse complement strand
TGGGCGGTTTCCATCACCCGATCGATATCGCCAAGTAAATATTTCAGCTTTTGAGTAACGCGATCATCGGCCAGGAAATCAATTTCTTCTTCTGGAAAGTCGATTGCCGCTTCGACAAACATGCGTAATTCCGTTAACGCTTCCACCGTGGCATGCACCCAGTCGGAAAAAACACCTTGCAAGGATTGCGTGGCGGAACGGGCGGCCTGTTCGGAGCCGGCTTCGATTAGATCGGCTATCGCCTCAGCCTGGGCCAGGTCAATTTTCTCATTCAGAAAGGCCCGTTCACTGAATTCACCGGGCCGGGCCAAACGGGACCCCAGCCGGAGTGTCTGTTGTAATATTAAATCCAGCACCACCGGCCCACCATGACCCTGCAACTCCAGTACATCTTCACCGGTAAAGGAATTGGGGTTTGGAAAATACAGTGCCAACCCGGTATCAACAACTTTTCCATCCAGATCCCGAAACGGCAAGTATTCTGCCAGGCGGGGCTCAGGCACTTTTCCCAGGATGGTCTGCGCAATGATTGCCGCTTCCGGGCCGGAAATACGAATGATACCGACACCGCCGCGCCCGGCCGGGGTGGCGAGGGCGGCAATGGTGTCAGATTGATCGGCCTTCTGGTTCATCACCCAAGACAGGCTTATTCATTAACTCTTGATCACAATCCGGGTGATATACCACTGCTGGGCAATGGAAAGGGTATTGTTGACCACCCAGTAGAGTACCAGGCCCGCCGGGAAGAACAGGAAAAAGACGGTAAACACGAAGGGCAGGGCCATCATCACCTTGGCCTGAATGGGGTCGATCGGCGTGGGGTTGAGTTTTTGCTGAATCAACATGGTGGCGCCCATCAATATGGGCAAGACAAAATACGGATCCTTGACTGACAAATCGGTGATCCAAAGGATCCACGGTGCCTGCCTGAGTTCCACACTTTCCAGCAACATCCAGTAGAGCGCAATAAATACCGGGATTTGCACCAGGATAGGAAGACACCCTCCCAATGGATTGATTTTCTCTTTTTTGTACATGTCCATCATCGCCTGGTTGAGCTTCTGGCGATCATTGCCATATTGCTCTTTGATTGCCTGCAGGCGAGGTTGCACCTTGCGCATGTGCGCCATGGACTTGTAGCTGGTTTCCGATAACTTGTAGAACACGATCTTGATTAACAGGGTAAGCAGAACGATAGCCCAGCCCCAGTTCCCGACAAAGCCGTATATTTTTTCCAGTAACCAGAACAGCGGCTTGGCCAATATGGTCAAGATTCCATAATCCACGGTTAACTCAAGACCGGGGGCAAGCTCTTCCAGTACGTGCTGCAGCTTGGGCCCAACGAATAACTGGCTGTTAATACTCTTACTGGACTGGGGCGCAATTTGCATTTCCTGCGCTGCCTTCAAACCCAGGACATAAATTTCCTGCGGCAAGGCACGACTGTAATACGTGTACGGCACGTCGTTAACCGGAATCCAGGCGCCAAGAAAATAATGCTGAATCATCGCAGCCCAGCCGCCGGTAATATCCCGCTGCAGATTCTCATCTTCCATGTCACCAAACTTTATTTTTTCGTACTTTTCTTCTTCACTCCAAATCACGCCACCGGTATAGGTATAGGTCGCACCCAGTCCCCCAGAGGGCTCATCGCCACTGCGCTGCAATTGTTGATAAAGGTTGCCATGCCAGGTTTGGGTGGTCGGGTTTTCAACCTTGTGTTGAACTTCGATGACATAACTGTCGGGCTGGAATATATAAGTCTTACTGAATTTCACTCCATCCGGACTGGTCCATTCCAGGATGGCGCGCGTTACTCCCTGATCATCCTTTTCCACACGTCCCTGGTATGTGGTGTGATGATTGGGTGCCTTAACCAATGTGCCGTCATCGCGTGATCGTTTATTGGCAAAACCCGACTGGGCAATGAACAGCTGTGGCAAGCTATCGTTCATCAGACGGAAGGGGACATCAGGCTCCTTTGGATCAACCGGGTATTGAAGCAAATCAACAATGCGAAGATCGCCCCCGTGAGTGTCGACTACGGCGCGGATAACCTCGGTCTTAATTTCCAGAGACTGGGATCGCTGTACCACATCATCACCAGCGGGGACCTGTGGCTGGGCCTGTGCTGTCGGACGGGATTCAGCGCCTACAGGAACATCCGATGGTGCCGACGGTGTCAATGACGGCTCGGTCACGACCGGTTTTTCCGGAGGGGGATTTACCTCGCGCTGCCACGCTTCCCACAGGAGAAAAAGCACCAGGCTGAGACCAACGAAAAGTAAAAGTCTTTGCGTATCCATTTTTATCTGTCTTCTTTTTTATCAGGTACGGGATCAGGGCCGCCTTCATGCCAGGGATGGCAGCAACCTACACGTTTAATCGATAACCAACCGCCCCTGAACACGCCAAACCGGCCGATGGCGGTCTGCGCGTATTCGGAACAACTCGGATAAAATCGGCAATTATTACCAAGAAATGGGCTGATCAGGTAGCGATACGCTCCGATCAGGGTGATAAAGATTTTTCGCATTGTTTCTTCAGCCTGTCCCACAACTTATCCAGATCATGCAGGAAGGTGGGGTTAGCCACACGGGAAGCACCAGCTCGTACCAGTACAACAAAATCCAATCCTGCCAAGCGGGTCTGATTGTACCGGAAACTTTCTCGAATTAGTCGTTTGATTCGATTACGTATAGCGGCATGTTTAATTTGCCGTTTGGGTACAGCCAAACCAAGACGTGCAATTTCTTTTCCGTTAGGTCGGGCAAGCACGGTGAGGTAGGGGTTGCCGGCCTTGACCGGTTGGTCGAAAACGTACTTGAATTCCGACGGGTTTAAAAGCCTGTTTTGTCGGGTAAACCGTCTAAGAGGTTTTTCTGGAACCAAACCCTAGGCGCTGAGAATCTTCCGGCCTTTGGCACGACGTGCATTTATAATGGCACGGCCTGCACGAGTACTCATCCGCGCACGGAATCCATGGGTACGTTTGCGTTTCAGATTGCTGGGCTGGAATGTTCTTTTCATGACTTAAACCGTTGTTTATATATCTAAATTACCGGTGGCCATCGGAGTAGCAATGTCCACCTGGAAAGGGCGGCAACAATACTTCCGAACCGCCTCGCTGTCAACCGGATCACGGCAAATAGGTGCCTATTACGATAAAAAATAGGGTGTGGATAACTTTCATTTTCCAGTATACACTGCATGCTTGCCCTGCTGTCTCGGCCGGGCCAACTCTGGATATTCCGTTTCTTTAAGTTAATTTATTTACCGGTGAGGGGTTTGCGTGTCTCAGTCACTCTGGGATCAGTGTCTTGATCGTCTTGAGAGCGAGCTCTCAGCACAGCAGTTCAATACATGGATCCGTCCCCTGCATCCCGTTCAGAATTCTGACAACTTATGCTTGCTGGCTCCGAATCAGTTTGTGCTTGACTGGATAAATGAAAATTTTCTTTCAAGAATACAAGAACTTATCTCTCAACTAAATGGCCTGGAGCTTCCGGTGCGCCTGGAGGTTGGCAGCCAGACCATCACCCAGCCCAGTGAAAAAGTACAACCTCAATCCTCCCCGGCTAGCTATGCCAAAAAACAACGAAATAGCAGCCTGAACCCCAATTACACCTTCGACACTTTTGTGGAAGGCAAATCAAATCAGCTGGGTCGTGCCGCCTCGTTTCAGGTTGCCGAAAATCCCGGTAAAGGCTACAACCCGTTACTTATTTACGGGGGAGTTGGTCTGGGTAAAACTCATTTGATGCACGCAGTGGGCAACCTGATCCTGCAACACCATCCCGATGCCAACGTCATTTACCTGCATTCTGAACGCTTCGTGGCCGAAATGGTGAAAGCCCTGCAACACAACAAGATGAATGACTTTAAACGCTATTACCGGTCCGTTGACGCACTGCTTATCGACGATATCCAGTTTTTTGCCGGCAAAGAACGTTCGCAGGAAGAGTTTTTCCATACCTTTAATGCCCTGCTGGAAGGTGAACAACAAGTCATCATGACCTGTGATCGCTATCCCAAGGAAGTTGATGGTCTGGAAGAACGCCTGAAATCACGCTTTGGTTGGGGTTTGCCTGTCGCAATTGAGCCGCCTGAACTGGAAACCCGTGTCGCCATTCTTATGAAAAAAGCGCAACTTTCAGGAATCGACATGCCTAATGAGGTCGCTTTTTTTGTTGCCAAGCGGATACGCTCAAACATACGAGAACTGGAAGGGGCCTTACGACGGGTAATTGCCAATGCCCAATTTACGGGTCGTCCAATCACCCTTGATTTTGCCAAGGAAGCATTACGGGATCTCCTGGCTATCCAGGATAAGCTTGTCACCATCGATAACATTCAAAAAACCGTCGCCGAGTATTATAAAATCCGTGTTGCTGATTTACATTCAAAGCGTAGAAATCGTTCAATAACAAGACCACGGCAGCTCGCAATGGCACTATGCAAGGAACTGACCAACCACAGCCTGCCCGAGATTGGCGATGCATTTGGCGGTCGCGACCATACAACGGTGCTTCATGCTTGTCGAAAAATAGAAGAGCTGCGTGAAGGGGATCAACGTATGGCCGAGGATCACTCGAATTTACTGCGAACCCTGAGTACATAAAACTAATGATTAGCTGTGGATAAAGTGTCGACAGTTTATATAGGGATCAACTACGATTTAATACACACACATTGTCCACAGCCTGTACCGGTTTCCCAGCGTTGTGGTGAACAGACTTATAGGATGAATAACACCTTGAAATATATGTAATAAACCGGGTTACTCAGGGTATTCTGCTTGTCTAATAGTAACTATAACTATTTTAAAAAATAATATTAATATTAATAAACAAGGAACATCATGAAGCTTTCCATTCAACGCGAAACTTTATTGCGCCCTCTTCAGGTCGTCAGCAGTGTTGTCGAACGTCGACAAACACTTCCTGTGTTATCGAATGTTTTATTAAATTGTCGAAATAACACATTGACGTTAACTGGCACTGACCTGGAAGTTGAAATGATTGCCAAGGCAAAACTGGATCATGAGGCTGATGATGGGGAAACAACCTTGCCGGCTCGAAAGATCCTGGATATTTGTCGCGCATTACCCGAGGATGCGAATATTTCTCTGGCCATAAACGGAGAGAAAGCCATTATTCGTTCGGGTCGTAGCCGATTTACCTTGAGCTGTTTGCCGGCATCGGATTTCCCGAATATCGAGCCGATTGCGGCCCCCTACGAATTTACTATTTCCCAAAGCGCGCTTAGGGATCTTATTGAGCAGACCCAGTTTTCCATGGCTCAACAGGATGTACGTTACTACCTGAATGGATTAATGCTCGAAATATCGAGCAACTCGCTCAAAGCGGTTGCGACAGACGGGCACCGCCTGGCTATTTCAGAAATTGAGACTGCTATCGACGTTGCGGACAACCGTCAACTTATCATCCCTCGCAAGGGCGTAGTTGAGCTAGCTCGTTTACTGGAAGATACAGAAGCAGAAATTCGAATTCAGGTCGGTGATAACCATATCAAAGTGGATTTTCCGGATATCAGCTTTACTTCAAAACTAATAGATGGAAAATTCCCTGATTATCAACAGGTTATCCCTTCTTCGCCAACCAAGGTGGTTACTTGCGACCGACATGCTCTTTACCAGGCTTTTGCACGCGCCTCAGTGCTTTCCAACGAGAAATATCGAGGCATGCGGATTCAGCTGAGTGACAACCTCTTAAAAGCCACGGTCCATAATCCGGAACAGGAAGAAGCTGAAGAAGAAATCGAGGTGCAGTACAAAGGAGAAGAGTTTGAAATAGGTTTTAACGTGTCGTATTTCATTGACGCCCTGGCTGCAATCAAAGCGGATTCCGTGCAGGTTCATTTTATCGATGCGAATCACAGTTGCCTGCTCAATGGTGTCGGCGACCAGGCCAGCAAATACGTCATTATGCCCATGCGGCTCTGATCTGGACTTTTATGCATCTAAGTCAGGTTGATATCAAATGGGTACGAAACCTGAAAGTTGTCCGTTTGAAACCCGCCCCGGGGATTAACCTCATCTATGGGTTGAATGCGAGTGGTAAAACAAGTCTCCTGGAAGCCATTTACCTGCTTTCACATGGGCGCTCTTTTCGAACCAGCAATATCCGTTCAGTGATCCATAATGAAAGTTCTACTCTGCAGGTCTTCGCCAAAGTGGTACAGGAGCCGTCAGGCACCTGTACCACTCTTGGGTTGGAAAAAGGCCTTTCGCATAACCAAATTCGTATCAACCAACAAAATGTCACTCAAACATCACGCTTGGCAGCTTACCTGCCGGTTCAAATTATTAATCCGGAGGCCCATCGACTGCTGGAGCAAGGTCCCAGCCAACGACGGAAATTTATAGATTGGGGATTGTTCCACGTGGAACCATCCTTCCATGAGGCCTGGCAAAAATACACTCGAATCCTGAAGCAGCGAAACGCGGCGTTAAGGGATAAAAAGCCAGGGCTGGATGCTAGATTATGGGACAAACAGCTAATTGAAGCCTCGGAAAAGCTCACCGAACTGAGACTCCACTATGTTCAAGAATTGATTCCATATTTGCAGGAATACAGCCAGCGACTCATTCAAATTTCCCCAATAGTCCAGTATCGTCAGGGCTGGCCACAAGAAACGAGCTTTGAATCTGCGCTATCAAATTCCACCGAGCAGGATGCTCAAAAAGGGTATACGCGTTATGGCCCGCATCGAGCCGACTTACGCATTACTGACAATGGACAACCGGTACAGGAGCGATTTTCCCGGGGTCAACAGAAACTGCTGGTTTCCGCTATGCGTCTTGCCCAGATAAGCCATCTAAGACAACGGCAGTCACAACAGTCTGTTGTCCTGGTTGATGATTTAGCGGCAGAACTTGATTCTTCACACCGTCATCGTCTGGTGGAGCTCCTCGCTGATAGTGGGGCCCAGCTTTTCATTACTTCCACAGATGCGAACTTGTTTGATACCCGGGCCTGGGCTTCGAGCAAGATGTTCCACGTGGAACACGGTCAGATTACAGAGGTGATATAATGCCAAGTCCTTCCTGGAGTTGAATATGAGTGATAAAAACAGCTATACCTCTTCAAATATCAAAGTACTTAAAGGTCTGGATGCGGTGCGAAAGCGTCCCGGAATGTACATCGGAGATACTGACGATGGCACGGGCCTTCATCACATGGTGTTTGAGGTGGTGGATAATTCCATTGATGAAGCCCTGGCCGGCCACTGCAAAAATATTGAGGTCACAATTCAGACAGATGGCGCGGTTACGGTAAAAGATGATGGGCGGGGAATCCCCACGGACTATCATGAGGAGGAAGGCCGCTCAGCGGCGGAGGTGATTCTGACCGTCCTGCACGCCGGTGGGAAATTTGATGATAATTCCTATAAAGTTTCTGGTGGTCTGCACGGTGTCGGTGTCTCGGTGGTCAATGCCCTTTCTGAGACCTTAAAACTCACGATTCGCCGCGAGGGCAAAAAATATCAACAGGAATATGCCTTGGGAGAGCCCCAGGGTGATCTTGAGAACGTGGGTGAGACCCAGGGAAAAGGGACGGAAATCCGCTTCAAACCCAGCCCGAAAATCTTTACTGATACGGAATTTCACTTTGATATCCTGGCCAAACGATTGCGAGAGTTGTCATTCCTTAATTCTGGCGTCTGTATCACCCTGACGGATGAGCGGGAAGGTAAACAAGACCGGTTTGAATATCAGGGCGGGATCAAGGCCTTTGTTGAACATTTAAATCGCAATAAGACACCGCTGCACCAGAATGTCTTCTACATCAATACTGAAAAAGAAGGCATTACGGTGGAGGTCGCGATGCAATGGAATGACTCCTACCAGGAAAATATCTTCTGCTTTACCAACAATATTCCCCAGCGTGATGGCGGAACGCACCTGGCGGGTTTTCGGGCTGCGTTGACCCGAACTTTGAACAATTACATCGAGCGCCAGGGAATTGGTAAAAAAGCCAAAGTCGTTCCCAGTGGGGATGATGCCCGCGAAGGGCTGACAGCGGTATTGTCGGTAAAAGTTCCCGATCCCAAGTTTTCTTCCCAAACCAAGGACAAGCTGGTCTCGTCTGAAGTGAAGGGCGTTGTGGAGTCGCTGTTGGGTGAAAAGTTGAATGATTACCTGCTTGAAAACCCTGCTGAAAGTAAGGCAATAGTGTCAAAGATTGTGGATGCAGCCCGTGCTCGTGAAGCTGCGCGTAAGGCGCGGGAAATGACCCGTCGCAAGGGTGCTCTGGATGTCGCCGGGTTACCGGGAAAACTGGCCGACTGCCAGGAGAAAGATCCGGCACAATCCGAATTATTTCTGGTGGAAGGCGATTCCGCCGGGGGCTCAGCCAAACAAGGCAGAGACCGGAAATATCAGGCGATTTTGCCGCTGAAGGGAAAAATCCTGAATGTAGAGAAAGCACGCTTTGATAAAATGTTGTCCTCTGCCGAGGTTGGCACGCTGATCACGGCTCTGGGCTGTGGGATTGGTCGTGATGAGTTCAATATCGATAAGTTGCGCTATCACCGCATCATCATCATGACCGATGCAGACGTGGATGGCTCTCACATCCGCACTTTGTTGCTGACGTTCTTCTACCGTCAAATGCCCGAGCTGATTGAGCATGGTTATGTCTACATTGCCCAGCCCCCCCTGTACAAATTGAAGAAAGGTAAGCAGGAGCGATATGTAAAGGATGATGCCGAACTGAATAGCCATTTACTGCAGGCGGCACTCGACGGTACCGAGTTGCATGTGACCGCGGAGGCCCCGGCGATGAGCGGGGAAGCGCTGGAAGCCCTGGCGCGCCAATTTGTGTTGGTGATGGAATCAATTCAGCGCTTATCGCGGCGCTATCCTGCCCCGGTTCTGGAGAAAATGATCACCATGCCGGTGCTGGATGAAGTTACCCTTGAGGATCAGACCAAAGCCCAGGCCTGGTTTGATCAGCTGACCCAAGGACTGGATCTCGACGGGGGCAAACTACAAATTTCAATCAAGGTGCAAGAAGAGGCTGGCGAAACCGGCAATTGGGTGGCCCGCATTGCCAGGGTGCAACATGGAATCAGTACCAAAAAACTGCTTGGGCGTGATTTTTTTGAATCTGGAGAATATGCCGCAATCAAAACCCTGGGCCAGCAACTTGATGGATTATTAGAAGAGGGCGCCTGGGTTCAGCGTGGAGACCGCAAGCAGGCGATCACAACATTCAGGGGAATGATGGACTGGTTAATGGAAGAATCCAAGCGGGGTCAGCACATTCAGCGTTATAAAGGTCTGGGTGAAATGAACCCGGAGCAATTATGGGAAACCACCCTCAATTCCGAATCTCGGCGATTGCTGCAAGTACAGATCGAGGACGCCATCGCGGCTGATGAAATATTCACCACCCTGATGGGTGACCAGGTCGAGCCAAGACGGGAATTCATTGAGACTAACGCCCTTAATGCGGCTAACCTGGACATCTAGGCTGGCGGGACGACGGTTCCGGCTATCTCCTGCATTTGTTATGAAGTCATTACGGCCTTAACACCGGTTTGCTTCATTCACGGTTGTGAAAGGGTGAATAAACTCAGGTCCGGATTTTGTATTTTGTTGTTTTCCCACTGGATTGACATTGACTACAGATATTGTGATTGCGTCGGAGTTTTCTCACCCGCAAGGCGCTTTAATTGATGTTAGTCATCAAGTTGTTTTAATTCCGGCCGACTAAGTACATTGATCTCCTTCTCGTAATTTAAAGCTCGAATAAGGAGACCATAATCGTAGGGGCGTCAGCGCCGTTGGAATAATTGTTTGTGGGAAGTTAAGGCGCATAGTTAGATGAGCCACACAGAAATTAAGCCAGCCTTATTACATAATGCCATTTAAGGGTGGCGGTGATAATTAACCAGGCAGTGAAAATGGGTGCGTATGCGTTATGCAAAGCACGCCGAAAGAGTGCCGAGAGTAAGGAAATAATTGTTTGTTTACTCCCGGAGAGCATGTAAGCCAAAGAATGTTGGAACCAGAAATGATGAATGCAGGAAAACAAGTAGATATAGTCGTTGAGACTCAAACAGACAATCATGGGTCAGATAATGAGGCATTGCCGGTATTTGAAGCCATTATGACGTCATTTTTAACTCAATTGGATGCGATAGACCAGAAAGTAACAAAAAAATTGCGTCAATCCATTTTTGCGCAGGTTTCGCTCAGGCTCTCCTCGTTGGTAGAAAGACAACATCTGAATGCCTGGATTATGGGTTCTGCGGATCAACTACAGATCAATATCGGGTTGGTAGATATGCAAAACTGTATTCATCACGCCTATCACAGTGCGTGTGAGTCTTTTGGTCCGAGCGAGACAGATGAGCTGCTGGCGCAAGCCCTAAAACAAACAGAAGCGATGCCGATTGCGAAAGAGTTTGCCCCCAGCAAGCTGTTGTGAGAAATAAAAAACCCGGCAACAGCCGGGTTTTCTAAGTAGCCAGATTTTAGCACTCAGGCTGCGGCATCGGCGTCCATTTCCTTGTGGTAGCTGGCAACCCGCTCCACTTCATTCTTGGAGCCCAGAATAACCGGGACACGCTGGTGCAGGCCATTGGGCTTGATTTCCATGATGCGTTCACGGCCGGTTGAGCTGGCGCCGCCGGCTTGTTCCACGATGAAGGACATTGGGTTGGCTTCATACATGAGGCGCAGTTTACCGGCGGTATCCTTGGCTTTCATTTTCTCATCCAGGGGATACATGAAAATGCCGCCGCGCGTCAGGATACGGTGCACTTCAGCCACCATGGAGGCAATCCAGCGCATGTTGAAATCTTCACCGCGGGCGCCTTCCTTGCCAGCGAGGCATTCATCCACATAACGTTTAACAGGAGTTTCCCAGTGGCGCATGTTGGAGGCATTAATGGCAAATTCGCGGGTGTCCTCAGGAATGTTCATGTCAGGGTGAGTAAGTACAAACTCACCAATATTCTGATCCAGGGTAAAGCCATTCACACCATTACCGGTGGTCAACACCATCATCGTTGAGGGGCCATAGAGGGCATAACCGGCACAGACCTGTTCAGTGCCCGGCTGTAAAAAACCGTCGGCAGAGGGCTTGTCCTTGCACTCGCCGGGACAGCGCAGGATGGAAAAAATCGTCCCGACCGACACATTCACATCGATATTGGACGAGCCATCCAGTGGGTCAAAAGTAAGCAAGTACTTACCACGAGGATATTTTGCCGGAATCGGGTATACCTCATCCATTTCTTCAGAAGCCATCGCCGCAAGGTGGCCGGCCCACTCATTGGATTGAAGGAAGACATCATTTGAAATGATGTCCATTTTTTTCTGGTCTTCACCCTGCACATTTTCGGTCCCGGCAGCACCCAGCACACCAACCAGTGCGCCATGATTAACCAGGTCGGAAATAACCTTGCAGGCCGTCACGATGTCATTCAACAGGGACGTAAAGTCACCGGTAGCGTCTTTAATGTGCCGCTGTTCTTCAATAATGAACTGCGTAATCGTGGTGCGTCCGTTATGCATGGAAATAGCCTCTAGTATTTGGGAAATCGGGGTCAGCTGCGCAGCATCGGGGTGCAGCAGCAAACAAGGGCCGCGAAGTATATCAGCAAATACGAATATATTTAAATCTCCACCAGAATAGCCATATTTTAATTATGGTTGTGTTGAGGGGTTGGGCTAATCTGTGCCATCGTGGTTTCTATCCAGGTTTCCGCCTCGGTGAGAATGTCGTCCGGCTTGCGATCCCGGGTGTGAATACAGGGGCCAATGACAACCTTGATGGTTCCGGGTTTTTTGAGAAATTGTTTTTTGGGCCAGAATTCACCGGAATTCAGTGCTACGGGGACAACGGGATATCCACTTTCCGCCGCCAGGATGGCGCCGCCCTTTTTATAACGAATGTGTTGGCCCGGACGCACACGGGTTCCCTCTGGAAAAATTACAATCCAGATCCCCGCCTTGAGCCTGTCGATACCCTGGCTGACTATTTGTTTGATCGCATTTCGCCCGGCACCACGATTAATCGCAATAGGCTTCATCACCGCCAGACCCCAGCCGAAAAAAGGTACCCACATCAATTCTTTTTTCAGGACGAAAGTCTGGGGCGGAAAGATCAATTGCAAAGCCATGGTCTCCCAGGTTGACTGGTGCTTGGAAAAGATAATCCCGGCCCCCTCGGGAATGTTTTCCTGGCCTTCAATTTCATAATCCAGACCACACAGGTGCTTTAGCAGGAACACATTCATGACGGCAAAAGTGCGGATAACCGCGAAACGGGTCTTGAATGGTAAAAGAAATAAAATCAACGCAAGCGTAGCAACGATAATAGTTGAAGCGATCATAAAAACACTGAAAATAAAAGACTTAAAATATTGCATCGGTTCAGTCTGAGTTGCTCAGCAAGGCATTCACGGCAGTGGCCAGATCCGTAAAAATTGGTATATCGTTGATTTGATCATTATTTTGCAAGGTTTGTTCGCCCTTGCCGGTCTTTACGAGTATCGGAAATGCGCCGACGCTGCGGGCAGCCTGGATGTCGCGCAGGGAGTCTCCGATAATCGGCACGTTCGTCAGCTCGATACCAAAATGGTTACCGATTTCAGTTAATAAGCCGGGAAGGGGTTTGCGACAGTTACAGTCATCGTCGGGCCCATGGGGACAATAGGCAATATAGTCAATTTCGCCGCCCCGCTCATCCAGTAAATGGGCAAGCTTGTCATGCATGGCCGCGAGTGTGGCCTCGTCGTAAAAACCCCGTGCAATACCGGACTGATTGGTGGCAATCGCGATGGTGTAGCCAGCCTGTTTCAGGCGCGCGATCGCCTCCAGACTGCCGGGCAGGGGTATAAATTCATCAGCGGACTTGATGTAGTCATCCGAGTCCTGGTTAATGACACCATCGCGGTCCAGAATAATCAGCTTCATGACAAGTTAGTCTGTTACACAAATAGTTGGCAGTCTGGACGATTGCTAGTCCCGAAACTCGGAAACGCGGATTCTACCGTTAACCATTTTGGAATCCCGCTGCATAATTTTTTCCATTTTTTTCCAGAAGGCGTCGTTCAAATCAAAATCAGCCGCGATGGCAGTGCCGATCAACAGGATGAATAAATCCGCGACCTCTTCTGCCAGCTCAGCGTGATCCTTGCCTTTGGTCACACAGGATGAAATCTCACCCAGTTCTTCCGCCATCAGTGCGACGCGATAGGTCAGCTCTTCACCACCGGTGCGCTTAAAGTCATGCTTGTCATGGAAGGCCTGGACGGCGTCCAGCATGACTTGATAAGAATCGCGGTTCATCTTGAGAATAATCCTGTCGATAAGGTACGAACTAAAAAATCAGGACAAGCCGCTTAATTTTGTAAGCGAGAAATGTCCGCAACCTGCAAAAACATGCCGTGTAACTGATTCAATAAAGCGATGCGGTTATCACGCAGCTTTGTATCATCCACCATAACCATGACGTCATCAAAAAAAGTATCAACCGGTTCACGCAGGCCGGCAAGCTGCTGTAACGCTGGTTCGTAATCACTACTGGCCAATAACGGGTCAACCGATTCAGTTAATTCAGTGAGTGCCTGATAAAGTTTTTGTTCCGCCTCCTCCGCCAGCAAACTGGTTTTAATCTTTTTCGGTAATTTACCCTTCACTTTCTTTAAGATATTACCGCTACGTTTATTGGCTGCCGCAAGGCTTTCAGCTTCCGGTAACTTGCGGAAACTGTTAACGGCATGAATGCGTTTATTAATATCAACAGGCCGGGCTGGTTTGAGCGCTGTAACCGCATCAAGCACATCGGAACGAATACCCTGCTCCTTATAATAGGCCCGTAGACGATCGAATATGAATTCCATGACGGGATCGACGGCCTTGTCGGCCTTGATGTTATCGTCAAACTGTTGTGCAGCCAGAGTTAATAATTTCTGCAGATCCAGGTCGATTTTGTTTTCAATCATGATGCGTAATACCCCAAGGGCAGCACGACGCAGCGCATAAGGATCCTTGTCACCCGTAGGTAATTGGCCAATAGCGAAAATACCCAACAGGGTATCAAGGCGATCAGCCAGTGCCACCGTTTGACTGATGATGCCCTCGGGCAGACCATCACCGGCATATCGCGGACGATAGTGCTGGTCAATCGCTTCAGCAACGGCAGAATCTTCGCCGTCATGTTCAGCATAGTAGCGGCCCATAATGCCTTGCAGATTGGGAAACTCTCCGACCATTTCGGTCATCAGGTCACACTTGCTTAATTCGGCGGCCCGAATCGCCAATGACCTATCCGCCTTTAATTGTTTGGCGATACTGGCTGCAAGGCTGGAGACGCGTTGTGTCTTGTCATACACGCTGCCCAACTTTTGTTGAAACACAACGGTCTTGAGTTCACCAAGGTGTGAGTCGAGACGACGTTTACGATCCTGGTTCCAGAAAAACTCAGCATCAGCAAAGCGTGGGCGAATGACACGCTCATTACCAGCCTGAACCTTGGTTTCGTCGCGGCTTTCAATATTGCTGATGGTGATAAAGTACGGCAGAAGCTTGTTATGGTGATCCACCAGGTGAAAGTACTTTTGATTGGCAGACATGGTAGAGATTAAGGCTTCCGGTGGCACGACGAGAAAATGTTCTTCAAACTGTCCGGCAACCGCCACGGGCCATTCAACCATGGCAGTAACCTCTTCCAGCAAGGCTTGATCAATTACAGCCTGGGCCTTGAGTTCCATGGCCTTGGATTCTACCTGGGCACGAACCGTGGAGGCCCGGCGATCAAAATCGGCGATTACCTTGCCTTCGCTTTCCAGCAAGACCTCGTATTCGGAAGGCGCGGGAATTTCTATGGGGCCGGGATGATGGAAACGATGACCAAAAGAGGTACGCCCTGCTCTAACACTGAGTAGTTCAGCTTCAATTGTGTCATTTCCAAACAGCAACACGACCCAGTGAACCGGACGAACAAACTGTGAGTCCAGGTTCCCCCAGCGCATACGTTTTGCAATGGGCAATGCCTCCAGCGCGGCGGACACAATAGCGGGGATTAGAGTGGCTGTTGCTTGCCCCCGATGCTGGCTTTTGTAGATGAGCCAGCTGCCCTTTGGGGTTTCCATTTTGTCGAGATCCTCGACCTCGACCCCGCAGGAACGGGCAAAGCCAATGGCCGCCTGGGTGGGGCAGCCATCTTCTCCATAAGCGGCCTGCAGTGCCGGCCCACGGCGTTCAATGTCCTTGTCAGGCGTATGTTCGGCCAGCTCGCTAATAAGTAGTGCGAGTCGACGGGGCGAGGCAAAAGGCCTGATGTTCGCGAACTCTAAACCTGCTTTTTCCAGGCCGGCTTTGACACTGCCGAGAAAGGCCAATGACAATTTTTTCAGGGCCTTGGGTGGCAATTCCTCGGTGCCGATTTCTATCAGGAGATCCTTGCTCATGATGCCGCTTCCTTGCTGGCAGGGTGCAGCATGGGGAAGCCGAGCGCTTCACGCGAGGCATAATAAGCTTCCGCCACGGCGCGGGCCAGGTTGCGAACCCGCAGAATAAAACGCTGGCGCTCGGTTACCGAAATGGCGTGGCGAGCGTCGAGCAGATTAAACGCATGGGAAGCTTTTAACACCTGCTCATAGGCAGGTAATGGCAGTTTGGCCTCGATCAGTTTTTGGCTCTCGGCTTCACAGTGATCAAATTGCTTAAACAGGAAGTTCACGTCGGCATGTTCGAAGTTATAGGCGGACTGTTCAACCTCGTTCTGATGATAAACATCACCATAGGTAATACGGCCGAGCGGGCCATCGGCCCAGACGAGATCAAACAAGCTTTCGACGCCCTGCAGGTACATGGCGATGCGTTCGAGACCATAGGTGATTTCGCCGGTAACGGGTCGGCAGTCCAGCCCGCCGACTTGTTGAAAGTAAGTAAACTGGGTAACTTCCATGCCGTTTAACCAGACTTCCCAACCCAGTCCCCAGGCGCCTAAAGTTGGGGATTCCCAGTTGTCTTCGACGAAGCGAATATCATGAACCAGTGGATCAATGCCCAGCATTTTGAGCGAATCCAGGTACAGCTCCTGAATATCAAGTGGTGAAGGTTTGATGACGACCTGGAACTGGTAATAGTGCTGCAGGCGATTGGGATTTTCTCCATAGCGGCCATCGGTGGGCCGGCGTGACGGTTGCACATAGGCGGCAGCCCAGGGCTCGGGGCCGATCGAGCGAATATAGGTTGCGGTGTGAAACGTGCCGGCACCCATTTCCATATCATAGGGCTGCATAATAACGCAGCCGCGCTCAGCCCAGTATTGTTGAAGGGCCAGGATCAGTCCCTGAAAAGTCGAGACATCGGGTTTGTGGGTTTTCGGACTCAATCTATTGCCTGCTCTTGCTATATAAAAAGAGCGCACATTATAGCGGCGGTCGTTGCCGGCGTCCTGTTTCGCACACCACAAGTTGATTCCAGCTGGCAGGTTTGGCATTGCGCACCAGGGTGAGAACACCACTTTCAGGAATAACAAGCTTGTGATGACAGGGGTTTACGCGTTTACTATTAATGTGAGGCATTAAAATCTTGTTGTATGCGAATCGGATGCCTGATTACAGCAATCACAGGAGTGTAGCGATATGCGCAGAATCCTGGAACAACCGGGAAACATCTCCCAGTGGCAAGCCCTGGTGGCGGAAGCCGAGGAACTTTCCGGTGTCCAGCTGGGCGAGGAACTGGAAAGTTACCTGGTGTTTACCCTGATGCGTTACCTGCGCCGACCGGAGATGGCGCAGCGGATATTGGCGCTCGACTTTCTTGAGGCCTTTCAGCAGTCCCACCCACGGCGAAATGAGGCGCTGCGAGATGTGGGTGATCAATGCCTGC
>CAJIAB010000165.1_pt1 | contig 16958 bp, 18 predicted proteins | sample 9199081 | NCBI WGS metagenome assembly CAJIAB01 (sample SAMEA7708262, study PRJEB35096) | sediment metagenome | biome: marine neritic benthic zone biome [ENVO:01000025]; feature: sediment [ENVO:00002007]; material: shallow marine sediment [ENVO:03000034] sea grass bed [ENVO_01000059] ... | reverse complement strand
TCGCTGGCATACTCAACAAACTCATAGGCATAAGTAGTCTGTAGCCACCGGGATCCGGCGTAGACCTGGCTGAAGCGTAAATCATTTGCCTCATCATGCAGGCGTCTTCCATGTTGTTCCGGATTGTCAGGATTCAGTTCGACGATCATGATCTGTCCGGAATACAAACGGGTGGCATGCTCAAGAAGACGATCAAATTCCTCACCTGCTGTGGTGAACGCCAGCACCCCGACGAACTCATTGTCGAAATAGAGTGGCACCACCGCATCCTGGATAAGGAAAGGCTGTGTCGGATCTGTTTGGCGATGATTGTGGACGAGATAGAGTGAACTGACTTCATCCGCCGGCAGCTCCGACAACTGCGTAATGAAATTCGGATCGTTGATCTCCTCTTCCACATAACGCAGTCCTGACAGGCTTTCATAAATCGCCGGGCTGATGCGGCTGTGGCTCACCTTGACGACCGAATTACCCTGTGCGTCGAGAATACGTAAAATAAATCTGCCCGGCAGGATGGTCTGGAAGCCTTCAAAATAATTGTTTACCCGCTGTCGCAGAATACCGGCCTTGGCGGGAATCTCACCGCGACTGATGTCATGCAGCACAGGGTTAAAGGCTTGTACGGCCGGAGCTTGTGAAATTCCCAGGGCCAGATTTCGGTTGGCTGCCAACTGGCGTTTTATATTGGCAGCGATATTATTCAGGCTGGTGTTGACCTCGCGGGTAACTTCGCGTTGATAGGTATGCTCACTATAGTAGGTGGCTGCCAGCGTAAGTGCAGTCAACGGCACGACAATAGCAACAAATACCCAGATAAATATATTGGTTCGTATACGCACGCAGTCAGTTTTGAGTTACAGAATGACTTATAAATAATTTGCTGTGATTCTGTTGTTATAAAAAAGGGTTGTTATTTCCATTCGGAGACGACCTGCTCCGCCTTTAAATTTGTCGGACGGGCAATCAGGCCGCTCTGGCTCATGCTGATTTGGTAACGCGCACCATGGGCCATCGGCATATAGGTGGCACTACCGTAAACGGCATCCACCCAGGGTATCCAGTCCGGATAACGCCGGGCAATGGCCCAGAGATCAATGCCCTGGCCGTCATACAGGAGATGGACACTCCGCGGCGAAGCACTCTCCTGCCTGGGGTCCTGGTATCGTCCACTGATACGTTCGAGATGAAAACCACTATCAAGGCCGAGTAAGGTCGCAAAGCCGTGCCATTTCAATGCCCGGGCATCCAGTTGCCATTCATCCCCATAGAGTTCGTAGACTTCCGCTGCCTCAGCCGGGCGCGCCAGGATGGCACGAAAATGCTGTGGCCCGAGCTGTTCAAACCGCAAGCTGGCAACCTGGGTTTCATGGCTGAGTCGCTGATAGCTGTGGAGGTTGGCCGCGAGCGAGGCTATTAGCAGCGCCAGGCTGATTAACAGGGCACCGCTGATCCCCTGAATGCCGCCGGAGAGCATTTTCCAGTGCCAGATGCGGCGAATGCCCAGCACAAAAAGCGTTATGCCCAGCAAGCCTAAAATGACAAAAGCGAGATCAAGCGCCATAGTTATCCATCCGTCATGCCATACTGTATTAAGTTTAATCTGTGTCTCTCATGGAGTGTAATCCACAAGTGGCCAACAGGTGCGTATAATCCGGATTAATTAAATGGAGTGAGAAGCTGATGCGACTCTGTATACCACAACTTGCCTTAATTGCCCTGGTCATCATTTTGGGGGTGAGCAGTATGTTGACGGGTTGCGGTAAGAAGGGACCGCTTTACCTGCCGGATCAGCAACCCAAGAATATTCTGCAACAATCATAGGCCCGGATTTTCAGCATGGATTATTTCAATTACCAAGACGGTGTGTTGTATGCCGAGAATGTCGCCGTGCCGGAGATTGCAGCGGCGCATGGCACACCATGCTTTATCTATTCTCGTGCTACTCTGGAGCGGCATTGGCGGGCTTTTGATGCCGCACTGGCAGGGATCGATCATCTGGTGTGTTATGCGGTTAAGGCCAACTCCAACCTGGCGGTGCTGAATGTGCTGGCTCGCCTGGGTTCCGGATTCGATATAGTCTCAGTGGGTGAACTGGAGCGCGTACTGGCGGCGGGCGGCGATCCACAGCGGGTGGTGTTTTCCGGTGTGGGCAAGCGTGCAGATGAAATGCGCCGTGCCCTCGAAGTGGGCATTCATTGCTTTAATGTTGAGTCTGAAGCCGAACTGGATCTGCTTAATCAGGTTGCCGGGGAAGTGGGTGTCACCGCGCCGGTATCAATCCGGGTTAATCCTGACGTGGACGCGAGGACCCATCCTTATATCTCCACGGGCTTGAAGGAAAACAAATTCGGGATTGATATTAACCTTGCGCCCGAGGTCTACGCACGGGCGGCAAGCCTGCCGCATCTGAGTCTGCAGGGTGTAGATTGTCATATCGGCTCGCAATTGACCGAGACTGCGCCGTTTCTGGACGCGCTGGATCGGGTGCTGGCACTGATAGAACAGCTTGTTGCGCAGGGAATTCAAATAGCCCATCTTGACCTGGGCGGCGGTTTGGGAATTCGCTACCGTGACGAGACCCCACCTTTGCCTGACGCCTATGCCAGTGCGCTACGCGAGCGTCTGGGCCAGACGGAACTTACGATCCTGATTGAGCCTGGCAGGGCAATTGCCGGTAATGCCGGCATTCTGGTCACCCGGGTGGAATACCTGAAGCATACCGAGTACAAGGATTTCGCCGTGGTTGATGCGGCGATGAATGATTTGATGCGACCGGCTTTGTACAACGCCTGGCAGGATATCATTCCGGTGGTACTGCGCACGGGCGTGGCACGTCAGTATGATGTGGTCGGACCGGTTTGTGAAACCGCTGACTTCCTTGGTAAGGATCGGGAACTGATTCTGCAACAGGCCGACTTGCTTGCCGTTCGCTCTGCAGGTGCCTATGGTTTCAGCATGAGTTCCAACTACAACAGCCGGCCCCGTGCGGCCGAGATCATGGTGGACGACATGCAGGTCCATGTTATCCGGGAGCGGGAAATGGTAGCGGAATTGTTCGCGCATGAGCATGTTATGCCGTGGATGAAGCGTGACGAAGCGAGCAAGTAGTCTCGTCACGTATAACTGCCATGCAACGCATACCCGAACCGGAATTGATGGATGATGAAGCGCAAGCACGCGCTTATGCCGAGGCTGATTTCGAAGAACCACACAGCTATTTTATTGAGCTGTTTCAGCAGGCCTTTCCGGAACTGAACATTAAAGGTAGTGTGCTGGATCTTGGCTGTGGCCCGGCCGATATTTCATTGCGGTTTGCCAAAGCCTATCCGGAGTGTGAGGTGCATGGTGTGGATGGTGCCGCGGCCATGTTGGCCTTCGGGGATGAAGCCATAGGGCGAGCCAGGCTGCAACAACGCATTCGCCTGCTGCAAGGGTATTTACCAGGGGTCAGTTTGCCGCTGCTAAAGTATGACACAGTGATCAGTAATAGCCTGTTACATCATCTCGCCGATCCTATGACCTTGTGGCAAACGGTGCAAGAGTATGCTGCGCCGGCTGCACCGGTGTTTATCATGGATCTGATGCGACCGGATTCAACGCTGCAGGCGAAGGCGCTAATGGATGAATATGCGGCCGGGGAGCCAGAGGTGTTGCAGCATGATTTTTATCATTCCCTGCTGGCAGCCTATACCCCGCAAGAAGTGCAACAACAACTGAGTGTGTTGGCATTGCCGTTAAATGTAAAGGTAGTCTCTGATCGGCATCTGGTGGTGAGCGGTCAAATGCCGGAACGGCAATAAAAACCGGGCAGACCCGTTAGCGTATTACTACTTGAGTGGTGAGCGATGATGAATACCGCATTTAATAATCCATCACTGGATCAAATCAGGGAACTGCTGCAGCAGGTTAGGCATATTGCCGTGGTCGGTCTGTCACCGAAAACCAAACGTCCCAGTCACCAGGTGGCAAAAGCCATGCAGGGTTATGGTTATCACATTATCCCGGTGCGACCGGCAGTGGACGAGGTCCTGGGCGAGAAAGCCTATGCCTCGCTGGAAGATGTCCCTGATCCCATTGATCTTGTGGACGTGTTTCGAGCCCCCGACAAGATCACTCCGGTTATAGATGCCTGTATTGCCAGAGGAGTTAAGGCTGTCTGGTTACAGGATGGCGTGGTGAATGAAACAGAGGCATTGCGTGCCCAGGCTGCGGGTATGCTGGTGGTGATGGACCGTTGTGTGTATCGTGACTACATTCAACTGATTGCGAGATCCTGAGGATAAGGAACCGAGGCAGAGGCGCTGTACAGGATGATAGATACTAGATTAACTGAACTTATGTAGATGGAACTCACGTTTACCAAAATGCATGGTCTCGGCAATGACTTCGTGGTGATAGATGCTACATCGCAGCCGATCGACTTGACCATGGAGCAAGTCCGTTTTCTTGCGGATCGGCGATTAGGTGTGGGTTGTGATCAGGTGCTGCTGGTAGAGCCACCACGTCAGCCGGAGGTGGACTTTACGTATCGAATATTTAATTCCGATGGCGGTGAGGTGGAACAATGCGGTAATGGTGCGCGTTGCTTTGCGCGCTTTGTCCGTGACCAGGGTCTGACACGCAAGGATCACATTCCTGTTGCTACCTCAGCAGGTGTTATCACGCTGCATGTTGAGGCCGATGGGCAGATCACGGTGGACATGGGTGTGCCGATATTTGAACCGGCGGACATTCCCTTCGCCGCTGATGCGCCAGCGGAAGTCTATCCTCTGGAAGTTGAAGCGACGCAAGTAGAGGTCAGTGTTGTCTCAATGGGTAATCCTCATGCAGTGATGCGGGTCGAACAGGTGGACAAGGCCCCGGTAGCCAGCCTGGGCTCTCGTATGGAATCCCATGCTCGTTTTCCTCGACGGGTCAACGTGGGGTTTATGCAGGTGGTGGATCGCCAGCATATTCGCTTGCGGGTGCATGAACGGGGAGTCGGTGAAACCCTCGCCTGCGGTAGCGGGGCCTGTGCCGCGGTCGTGGTGGGTCGCCAACGTGGGTGGTTAGATGATAAGGTGACGGTGAGCTTGCGGGGCGGGAATCTGAAAATTCAATGGCCGGGTGAAGGTCAACCCGTATTGATGACGGGCCCGGCCGTCAGTGTATTTGAAGGCAGAATTAGGCTATGAGTATCCAACAGGATAAGAAAATCGAATCTAAAGACGAGGAACGGGATATTGTCCGTTTTCTGCGCGATCATCCTGATTTCTTTGAGCACCACCAGGACCTGTTGGCAGACATGCTACTTCCCCATGAGACAGGTAACGCCATATCACTGGTAGAGCGACAGGTTTCGGTTCTGCGTGAACAACGGGATGAGTACAAGAAAAAGTTACAACAACTGATTAAGACGGCACAACAAAACGAAAAACTGAATAATCATGTTAATGCCTTAATACTTGCATTACTGGATGCTGAAACCCTGGATGAAGTGCTACAAATTGTGCAGACACGGCTGGTGAATGATTTCGATGCAGAAGCCGTGGTGGTACGGCTGTTTGACACCGGTCATCCTACCATGAGCCGTATACCGGAACTTGTAGACTGGAGCGAACCGGTAATGGGCGCTTTTGAAAAGGTCATCGAGGGGCGTAAACCTGTGTGTGGCGCCCTCAAACCAGGTCAACTTGATGCGCTGTTCACTGAACAGTCCGACAACATTGTCTCGGCAGCATTGATACCGTTGGTTGCGAGTGTCAAAAGCCGTAAGTGTTATGGCATGTTAGCGATTGGCAGCCCGGATCGAAATCGTTTTCGAGCCGACATGGGGACCGTGTTCCTGACTCAACTGGGTAAAGTCCTTACCCGGGTATTAAAACCACATTTGGAAGCATAAAGTATGCGTTCCGCCGCGCTGGAATGTCTACAACGTTTCCAGACCAAGTTGCGGACCGAGCGACGCCTTTCTCCCCACACCCTGAAAAACTATCAGCGTGATCTGGATAATCTTTGCCGATTCTGTGATCAGCAAAGCATAGATGACTGGTCAGCAATCGATGAGCAGCATGTGCGCCAGTATGTCAGTCAGCGACATCGCCAGGGGTTGAGTGGCAATAGTCTGCAGCGGGAATTATCCGCGTTTCGTTCTTTCTTCCGGTTTCTGATTGCCGAAGGGCTCATCAAATATAATCCCGCTGCTGAAGTCCAGGCCCCAAAGTCCCGGCGGAAATTGCCGGATACACTGGATGTCGACAAGGTAAAGCGACTGGTCGAGATTAAGGGAAATGATCCGCTGACCGTGCGTGATCGGACTATTCTCGAATTATTTTATTCTTCAGGCTTACGCTTGTCTGAATTACTCAGTCTCGACCTGGTTGATATCGATCAACAGGAAGGACTGGTGCAGGTAACGGGTAAAGGAAACAAGACGCGCCGGATACCCATTGGCCGACACGCGCTGACCGCCTTGGCGCAATGGTTGAAAGTGCGCAATGAACTTGTTGCCAGTGATGAGAATGCTATCTTCGTCAGTCAGCAAGGTCATCGGTTGTCCGCACGTACAGTACAAAAACGCCTCAAGGACTGGGCCCTGAAACAGGGTATTGATGTACGGGTCTATCCACACCTGCTACGGCATTCATTTGCCAGTCATGTACTCGAATCCAGTCAGGATCTACGGGCGGTGCAGGAATTACTCGGGCATGCTGATATCTCGACTACCCAGATATACACCCACCTGGATTTCCAGCATCTCGCCAGTGTTTATGATAAGGCGCATCCGCGTGCACGCAAAAAGACGAAGGAATAATCTACGCTGCACACAGGGTATCGTATGAATACATTACGCTATCTGGCTTATGGCTCTAATCTCTATCCCCCGCGATTACAGCTCAGGGTGCCGTCAGCGCAGGTGATTGCTAAGGTTGGCTTGATGGGCTGGCAACTTAAATTCCACAAACGCGGGCAGGATATTTCCGCCAAATGCAACATAATTCAAACCGGAAAAGCCGGCGATGTCGTGTATGGCGTAGTGTATGAGATGCTTGAGAGCGAAAGAAACGATCTCGACAAGGTTGAAGGATTGCACTGCGGTTATAGCCTGGCGCAAATGGAAATTACAGATCTGGGTACGGCTTTTTTCTATCAGGCGGAAGATGACTATATCGACGATGAACTTTTACCATTTGACTGGTATAAAGAGTTGGTCGTAGCCGGCAGCCGTTATCACGAATTCCCGGATACTTATCTGATGCAAATTAATCGTGTAGCGGCGATACCGGATAATGACACAGCACGCCATCAACATAATATGGCAATTCTCAATATGCTCTGACATTGTCAGAGGGGTAAATTGAATGCTGCGAAAGAATGTGTTCGATTATTAATAACAAAAACAGGGTTTAATGTGGTCTGGTTGAGAAACATACTCCTGCTATTGTCAATTGTTGTTTTGTTTCATTTTCCCGTTGAGACATTCGCCGTTGATGCTCGTCTGAATTTAACTGCAGATGAAAAGTTGTGGCTTAAGGCACATCCTGAAATACGCATTGCCCCGGACCCGGATTTTGCGCCGTTCGAATGGTTTTCACAAGACGGCTCTTATAAGGGGATGGTGGCAGACTATGTGCAGTTGATCGAGCAGCGTATAGGGGTCAAGTTCAAGGTTATTCATGCCGGGAAGTGGTCGCAAATTATGGATATGGCGCGGGCCAGGGAAGTCGATGTGTTACCCGCGTTAGCGCGGTCTCCACAACGCGAGACACATTTCCTGTTTACCAAGCCACATGTATCTGCAAAAGGCGTTATTGTCACCAGCAAAGGCTATAAGACTATCCAGCAACTGCTCGGTAAAAAAATTGCTGTTGTTAATGAGTATGTCTGGGATGACTGGATTACCCATAATAAACATGATGTGGATTTATACCGGGTTGAAACAACGCTGGCCGGCCTGGAACTGGCGGCCCTGGGGGTAGTGGACGCCATGGTGAGTGATCTCGCCTCGGTTACGTATCTAATCCGTGAGAACGGTCTTACTAACTTAAGCGTGGTTCCCGGGATAGAGCGTGATCTCGAATTGCGTTTCGGTATTCGAAATGACTGGCCCGAGCTAAAACCAATCCTTGATAAGGCCATTGCAAGTTTGACTATAGAAGAAAAGGAAGCCATCAGGGCCAGGTGGTTGTACCTGGAAGAACATGGTTTCTGGCGACAACCGGTGTTCTGGTACAGCGTATTGGGTGCTGTTGCAGTGTTGTTGCTGTTATTAGCCGGCACAATGATCTGGAACAGAACCCTGAAACAACGGGTGGAATTACGCACCAGAGAATTGCAGGACGCAAACATGAAACTGATGCAGGCGGAGAAAATGGAGTCTATCGGCAGGTTGGCGGCAGGGGTAGCGCATGAAGTCAAGAACCCCCTGGCGATTATTCAAATGGGAGCTGACTTTTTGTCACAGGAGTTGCAGAAGAATGAAACAACCGGCGAAGTGCTCAAGGATATTGATGATGCCGTACAGCGTGCGGATACAGTGATCCGGGGCCTGCTTGATTTTTCCCGTGACAAGAAGCTGGAACGTACTGCCGGTAGTGTCAACGAGGTGATCGATAGTTCCTTGCGTTTGGTCGGGCATGAATTGCGACAGCGTCAAATCGAAGTGAAAACACAACTCGCTGATACTCTGCCAGAATTGGAACTGGATACCAGTAAATTACAACAGGTGTTTATTAATCTGTTTATGAATGCCGCCCATGCCATGGAGCGGGATGGCCTGTTACAGGTCATAACCCAGCTTAAAACCCTCAAAGACGAAGCCGATCTGTCTCGTGACAATGAAAATCGATTCAAGAAAGGTGAAGCAGTGCTTTGGGTAGAAGTCAGGGATAACGGACCGGGGATTATTGATAAAGATGGCAGTAAAGTTTTCGATCCTTTCTATACCACTAAACCCGTAGGTGAGGGCACGGGCTTGGGTTTGTCGGTCTCACGTAATATTATTAACCTGCATCAGGGCTCAATTGATATACGCAACCACCAGGAAGGTGGTGCGTCCGTGGTCATGATGTTCCAGCTTAATCGGGGAGAACGAGAATGAAAAAACGCATACTGGTAGTGGACGATGAACCGGCCTTGACACGCATGGTCAAGCTGAATCTAGAGCGAACCGGGAGTTACGAGGTCCGGACTGAAAACCAGGGTAGCAAGGCGGTTCAGGCCGCGCGCGAGTTCAAGCCGGATCTGATTTTTCTGGATGTGATGATGCCGGACATGAGTGGTGATGAGGTCTCAGCCCAGTTGAAGGAAGATGAAGAATTATCCCGGATTAAATTCATTTTCATGACAGCCATCGTCACCAAGGATGAAACTGAAAGTATGGGATCGAATATCGGGGGCCATGAGTTTCTTGCCAAACCGGTGAAGACCGATGAGTTGCTTGCCACCATTGAAAGGGTGTTGGAAGAATAATTCCAGCGGGTAAAACCAGGGCCATCAGTCATAATGGACTGATGGCCCTGGCTGGATAATCAAGCTTTTTGAGCAGGACAGGTTTTGATGCCAAGCAGGCTGTATAAGGGGCAATAGCCCAACAGCGCTGTCCCAAGGGGAACCACGCCAATCCAGCCCCAGGGTGTTTGTGGCCCGATAAACACAATACTGATAAGTGCAAGACCAACTACGATGCGTAACACTCTATCGATAGTACCAACGTTTTTCATTGCTGTTTCCTCCGAAAGATAAGCCTCTAAGTGCAAGTATGACAAGCAACACGGCCACCACAGTAACAGTGTCACACAGTGCTGTGGTAATTCCCTCTAAGGTTTGGGCTATACACGCGCACCAATCGTGGCGGCAGCAATAAATAGCACTAAGTAAATTAAGGGTAAATAACCCTGAATAGTGAATATTATCTTGAATATTCACTAGTGCTGGTCTATAACCATCCTCATGCACGCGCGAACAGCAGAACAAACCAGTGAGGAAATCCGCACTCGCATTCTGGATGCGGCTGAGGATCGATTTCGCGATTACGGCTACAGCAAGACCACCATGGCGGAAATCGCCGAGGATGTTCAGATGTCAGCCGCCAATCTGTATCGCTATTTTGAAAACAAGCACGATATCGCCGCCGCCTGTGCCAGTCGCTGCATGGGTGAGCGGGTGGATGTCCTGCGTGGACAGGCCCGCCAACCCGGTCAGACTGCGGAGCAACGTTTGCGGGCTTTTGTGCTGGGGACCCTGCGTTATACCCAGGAAGCTGTGCAGAGTCAGCCCAAGATTAACGAATTGGTAGCCACTGTGACCAGCCAACGTCAGGACATTGTGCATGAGAAGATCCAGGCGCAGTGTGCCCTGTTGGCCGAGATCCTGGCATATGGTAATGAGACGGGCGAGTTTGCCGTGGATGACGTGATTGCTACAGGGCGCGCCGTGTATGCCACGCTGACCTTGTTTGAAGTACCCATCTTTGTACCGCTATACAGCCAGAAGGAATTTGAAGTAATTGCACAGCAGGTCGTTGAGCTATTGCTGAAGGGATTGGTTCGACGTTAAAAACAGTAAGCCCGATGATGTTTGTCGGGTTTTTTATTCGCCGGGGTGTGAATATTTTTTAAATAATTCATTTAGCAGTAATGGAAGCCAACCCAGGAGGGCGCCATGCATGAACTAGAAGCCAATTTTGGCAAATGGGTGATTCGATATCGCTGGCTAATTATCGTGGCCAGTTTATTGATTGTCGTGCTGGCCGGCAGCGGCGGCAAACACCTTGCCTTTACCACCAACTACCGCGTCTTCTTTAGTGAAGACAATCCCCAGTTACTGGCCTTTGATGCGCTGGAGAATACCTATACCAAAAACGACAACATGATGTTTGTCATTTCACCCAAAGACGGCAAGGTGTTTAGTAACCAAACACTTTCTGTGGTCGAACAATTGACGGAAAAAGCCTGGCAGTTGCCTTATTCGATTCGGGTGGACTCCATCAGCAATTTTCAACACACAGAAGCGGAAGAAGATGACCTGATTGTGCGTGACCTGGTTGAAGGTGCAGCAGGGCTCTCTGCCTCCGAGATTGAGAAAATAAAAACAATTGCCCTTAACGAACCTTTGCTGGTGCAACGCTTGATTTCGCCGGATGGCAGGGTGACGGCCGTGAATGCCACGATTCAACTGCCGGGCAAGAACGAGACCAAGGAAGTACCGCAAGTCGTCAAGGCGGCACGTGATATGGCGGCCGAAATCACCAAAGCCTATCCCACTGTCGAAGTTCGTCTTACCGGTATGGTCATGATGAACAATGCCTTCTCGGAAGCGTCGAAAGGCGATATGCAAACCCTGGTGCCGATCAGTTTTGGCCTGATGCTGGTGATATTGATCCTGTTGCTAAGGGCGTTGAGTGGCGCATTTGCAACTTTACTGGTGATTCTGTTTTCTATCGTCGTTGCCATGGGGACGGGAGGTTATATCGGTTTTCCTCTCACGCCACCTTCCGCCGCATCACCGACCATTATCCTGACAGTCGCGATTGCAAACTCAGTGCATGTGCTGGTGACATTTCTGCACGAGATGCGTCACGGCGTTGAAAAAAATGCGGCAGTAATAGAAAGCTTACGCGTTAACCTACAACCGGTATTTCTGGCCAGCGCCACAACCGCGATCGGTTTCCTGACTATGAATTTTTCCGAAGTGCCGCCTTTCCAACATCTGGGTAATTTTGTTGCCATTGGTGTGCTGGCTTCGTTTGTGTTCTCGGTGACCTTACTGCCCGCCTTGATGACGCTGCTACCTGTGCGAATCAGGCATTATGAGCAAGGCGCAGATACCGCCATGATGAAGCTGGGTAATTTCGTGGTGGACAAACGGCGGCCACTGTTCTGGGGCATGGGGCTGTTCATAGTGGTGTTAATCGCCTTCATACCGCGCAATGAGTTAAACGATATTTTTGTGCAGTATTTCGATGAAACAGTCACATTCCGGCAGCATGCGGACTACACCACGGAGAACCTGACCGGCCTGTATGTTGCCGACTATTCACTACCGGCGGGAGAAAGCAGTGGTATCAGTGAGCCTGAATTTTTACGGGAAGTCGCCGGGTTTGCAGAGTGGTACCGCCAGCAACCGGAAACCCTGCATGTAAATGTTTTTACCGATATCATGAAACGGCTAAATAAAAACATGCATGCTGATGATGAGTCATGGTATCGCCTGCCGGATGAAAGGGATCTCGCGGCCCAGTTTCTATTGTTGTATGAAATGTCATTGCCCTACGGCCTGGACCTCAATAACCAGATCAATATTGACAAATCATCGACCCGCATGACGGCATCACTCAAGACCATGTCGACCAACGAATTACTGGCATTGGAACAACGGGCCGGGAACTGGCTGGCAGAGAATACCCGTTTAATTGCCACTGCCGATGCAAGCGGCCCATCGATGATGTTTGCGCATATAGGTAAGCGCAACATCATCAGTATGTTGGGCGGTACGACCCTGGCGCTCATACTGATTTCCCTGTTGCTAATCCTGGCGTTGCGTTCAGTCAAGATCGGCCTGGTGAGTATGTTGCCCAACCTGGTGCCGGCAGCGATGGGGTTTGGTCTGTGGGGCATGCTGGTGGGTGAAGTGGGTCTGGCACTTTCCGTGGTTACGACCATGACGCTGGGTATTGTGGTGGACGATACGGTGCATTTTCTGAGCAAATATCTGCGTGCACGCCGGGAACGCGGATACAGTTCGCCTGATGCGGTGCGCTACGCCTTCAACACGGTCGGCCGTGCTCTGTTAACCACCTCCATCGTTTTGGTGGCGGGGTTCCTGGTGTTATCCCAGTCGACATTTGAGTTGAACTCCGGAATGGGCCTGTTGACTGCTATTGTGATTACCTTTGCGCTGGTAGCAGATTTCCTGCTCCTGCCGCCACTATTAATGAAACTGGAGGGAACCGAAGATGAAGAAACATCTACTGCTGCTGCTATGCATAGCTCTGCCGGTTAGTGCTTATGCCGAAACAGCGGAGGAAAAAGGCCTGGCTATTGCTGTAGAGGCCGATAAGCGGGACACCGGCTGGAGTGACCAGACCTCCAGCATGAAAATGATCCTGCGAAATCGGCAGGGCGAGGAAAGTTTGCGGGACATTCGCAATCGCAGCCTGGAAGTGGACGGTGATGGCGACAAGGCCTTGATCATTTTTGATACTCCCCGTGATGTAAAGGGTACCGCGTTTTTGAGTTTTACCCATGCCGTCAAGCCGGATGATCAATGGTTGTATTTGCCGGCCTTGAAGCGGGTCAAGCGTATATCATCCTCCAACAAGTCCGGACCCTTTATGGGCAGTGAGTTTGCCTACGAAGATATCTCGTCGCAGGAAATCGAGAAGTACAAATACAAATTCATAAAAGACGAGGACCTGAATGGCCGGGCGACGTTTGTGAATGAACGTTATCCCCAGTACAAGCACTCAGGATATACCAGGCAGCTTGTCTGGATTGACAAGCAAATGTATCAGCCGCTCAAGGTCGAGTTTTATGATCGCAAGGGCGAGTTGTTGAAGACCCTGACCTACCACGACTACAAGCAATACCTGAATCAATACTGGCGATCGGATCGCATGGAGATGGTAAATCACCAGACAGGGAAAAGTACGACTTTGCTTTGGTCGGAGTATCAACACAAGATTGGCTTAACCGACAGGGACTTTGATAAGAAGAGTCTCAAGCGGGCGCGATAACGGTAAATATTTATGTGGGTTCGTACAATTGTGATCGGCCTGTTGTTCACGGTCACGGCGAGTCCACTGCTGGCTGGAGAATGGTCGGGCTATGTGGCGGGTGAGTTTCGCTGGTTTCCCAATGATCCGAGTGATCCGCGTCAGTATAAAGATACCAACCTCTCCGCCGCTTTCAGGCCGGAATATGCCCACCAGTGGGATAAGGGTCGGCAGAGTTTTTCCTTTATCGGTTTTGGTCGCGTTGATCAGCATGATGATCAACGAACTCATGCGGATATTCGCGAACTTCTGTATATCAAGGCGGCTGAAAACTGGGAGTTGCAGGCCGGCATCGGCAAAGAATACTGGGCGGTCACCGAGTTCCGTCGTCTGACCGATATCATTAACCAGGATGATGAAGTAGAGGTGCCGGACCGGCGGGAAAAACTCGGTCAGCCTTTGATCAATTTAGCCCTGATCCAGGACTGGGGCACGCTGGGCTTTTATGTGTTGCCCTATTTTCGGGAGCGTACCTTTCCCGGCGTCGAGGGGCGCTTGCGTACCATCCCACGGGTTGATGTTGATAACCCTGTGTATGAGTCTTCCGATGAAGACAAGCATATTGATTATGCCCTGCGTTATGCCCATACCCTCAATGAATGGGACGTGGGTCTGTACTATTTCGACGGTACCGGTCGTGACCCGCGGCTGGTGTATGACGACGTGAGCAAGGTGCTGATACCCCACTACGATCTGATTGAGCAATACGGGCTGGATTTACAGGGTACTTTTGATGAATGGTTGTGGAAACTGGAAGCCATTCACCGCTCCGGCCAGGGCCCGGATCCTCGCTTCTGGTCTGCCAGTGGTGGGTTTGAATACACCTTTTTCGGTGTCAGGGAGTCTGCTGTCGATGTGGGTCTGCTAGTAGAGTATATCTGGGATGAGCGGGGTCGTAACGCCACCACACCGTTTGATAACGACTGGTTCGTCGCGACGCGAATCACGTTGAATGATGTGGACAGTAGCGAGTTACTGGCCGGCTTCGTCATAGACGGCAGTAGCCAGGCGCATTCCTTATACGTACAGGGTAGTCGGCGTTTTGGCGATAACTGGAAGCTGGATCTCACGGCGCGCACGTTCCAGAATCTGACCCCGGCGGATCCTGGCTATTCCTTCCGAAATGATGACTATCTCCAGTTGCAACTGTTTTATTATTTCTGATTATCCGGGGTTGAGCGAACCACATTAAATCTGATCAGCAGCTGGCCCAGGAGCAATCCAATAATGGCCAATGACCAGACAATTGCCGGACCAGCCGGTAAATCAAACAGTCCGGATAGAACCAGGCCAACCACATAGCCAAGGGCTCCGATAATATATCCCCAGCGTAGCGCATGACGCTGTTTGTGTACGACCAGTGCAGGGATAATCAGGCTGGAGAACACCAGGTAGATACCGACCAGTTGGACGGATGACGTAATGGCAATGGCAAACAGGATATAAAATCCCAGGTTATGATGAATGGCGGGATAGCGGAACCAGATAAACAACACAGCGACTGAAACGAGTGCCAGCGGAACAAGTTGATCCAGACCGACCCAGAGGATTTGGCCACTGAGCAGATCGGTGATGTGTTCATGCCCATGAGGGTTGTTGCTGAGTAGCAAAAAACCACCGGTGGCGGCAAGCACGAACACGGTCCCGATGATGGCCTCCTGGAGTTGAGGATAACGTTTCTCGGTAAAATGCAGAAACATGGCGCCGCCGAGTGCACAGCAGACGGCCACAAGTTGCATTAACCATTGATGTTCTTCACCACCAAAGGCGTGCACCATGATGACCCCGAAGGCCGCCAATTGGGCAATGGCAATATCAAGGAAAATAATGCCGCGACTTAACACTTCACGTCCCAGTGGTACATGGGTGCTCAATACCAGCAGTCCCGCCAGCATGGCGGGTAACACAATCGACAGGCTCTGCGCGAAACTGTTCATGGTTTTGTTCCTGCGTTGAGTTGCTTCAAGGTGATATCAAACAGAGCAAACAGGTCATCGACCCCATCAGCGCCGCCGACTGTGTAAGGTAACTTGATGACTGGAATACCGGTTCGTTTTTGCAGCCATAATGACGGTTTTGGACTCTGATAGTTGGCAACCAGGATGGCATTGGCCGATTGATGTTGTAAAGATTCCAACACCTTTGCCAGATAGGCCGAGCTGGGAGGAATACCGGGTTTGGGTTCAAGTCGGGCAACTTCCTGCATATCCAACCAGTCAATCAGGTAGGCCCAGCTTTTGTGTTGGGTCACAACTCGCACGTTACGGAGTGGTTGAGCCTGCTGTTCCCAGTTTGCAATTGCCTGTTGCCAGCGTCTTAGAAAATCATTGCTGTTTTGTTGATAGCTTACGGCATTCTTCGGATCAATGATTGCCATAGTGTCTGTTAATGCTTTTGCAATACGACTGATGTTGTGTGGATTCAGGTGGATATGGGGGTCACCGGCGGCATGGATATCCCCCTCGGCACGATCAAGGCGTGCCGGTTTGTCGAGCAAGGTGACATGTTGTGCCGCTTCAAAATAGCCGGGTCGCCCGGGCTGGACTTTTTGATTGGTGGCGCGGCGTAATAGTATTGGTAACCAGCCCATTTCCAGATCGGCACCGGTGCAGACGACTAAATCTGCGCGACGCATCTTGGCAATCAGGCTGGGACGGGCCTGAATACGATGTGGATCCTGTTGCGCGGTGGTGGCGGAAAAGACTTTGGCCTTATCACCGGCCAGTTCCCGTACCAGTGACGCCCATTCCGGTTCACAGGCAAAGACATTGAGTGTTGCCGCGGCGGGTAAGCTGAAAAAAAGCAGTAACAAACCCGTAAACAGTATTTTAATCATTGGTTGTTACTCCTGTGGTTAAAAGCGATGCGCGCCATGGGCTCCAAGACTCATGATGTATTGCAGGTACCATTGATTATCCGCAACCGCATAGGATTCATCGCGGTTGTATTGCAGGCGCAGACGGCTGTATTCACTGTGGGAATAATCAAGCATGGCACTGACTCGCTTGGGTGTATGGCCCTGGGTGTCCAGAGAAGTGCCGCTAAAGGCGCTGCCGGGATCCTCGATACTCAAGCGGTCATAGCGCAGGCCTGTCCGCCAACGTGGCAAGAACTTGTATACCAGTTGCGCATACCAGCCGTCCCGATCGCGATCCACCGCATTGGTGCTAGCGGCAATGGTGTAGTCGCCTTTTTCACGACTGGT
>CAJIAB010000346.1_pt1 | contig 17038 bp, 15 predicted proteins | sample 9199081 | NCBI WGS metagenome assembly CAJIAB01 (sample SAMEA7708262, study PRJEB35096) | sediment metagenome | biome: marine neritic benthic zone biome [ENVO:01000025]; feature: sediment [ENVO:00002007]; material: shallow marine sediment [ENVO:03000034] sea grass bed [ENVO_01000059] ... | reverse complement strand
CCGCAGCCGTAACAATATTCAGCAGATACCAGGATTCCATATCAAGTTCTTCGACATCCCCATCGTAATACTGGATTTCAACTGTATCATCATCCACGGCAACGACTTCGAACCTGCGTTTCTGGATATCTTCATACCATTGCCCGATAACCGGCTCAGTTACAGACTGTATCATCATGCTCACCTCTGACATGCTTACCCTCCCCGAACATTCAGGGCTACTTGTTCGCTGTTTCTTTCCCTAACAGTAGCACTCACTGAAAAAATTGCATCTACCCATTTAGATAGGGATGTTACTGCCATTAAGACTCAGTCAAACAAACGTATGTTAAGCGTTTGAAAGGTTATTCGGACTATCAACTTCAATAATGAAAGCTAGGCGGTTCAATTACTTAAACAATAATACCGTATTTAAATAATCGCATCCTTAGCAAAACACTCAGAGATGCCAAGTACATACTTTAAAATAAAGCAAGCCCCCTGACGGGGGCTCATAAATCTTATTCTATTATTTTCAAGATGATTATATTTTTGATTCTGCCGGTGCGGTTGTGGCAGGTGCAGGTTCACTGCCCGTCACAGGTGCGACACTCAGGACGGTTTCGCTAATGACTTCATTGGCACTGTTCAGGACGGAGACCTTCCATTCCCCCACCCATTCCGGTTGCAGGTTCTTGCTTGACCATACGCGCCAACGGGATCCTTTTACATCAAATGCCACCTCGGCCATAACGTCACCATTAAATTCCCAGCGATGGGTGGCCGTCTGTCCTTCCATATCACGCAATTCCGTAAAGAAATAAACCTTTTGATCCATCGCATTCATTTGCTGCAGGGTATCAACAGGTTCACGATCTTCAATCGAGGACGTGAAGGCGGAGCGAGCTACCGTACCCGGATTGAAACCGCTCTTCTCTTCCACGGTCGCAGCCGGTTCAGTTTTTTCCATTGTTTGTGATTGAACCTGGGTCGGTTCCACCTGAGTTTCCTCCGCCAACTGAACAGGTTCAGTTGGCGTTGCATTAACGGTATTCGTCAGCTCAGTTGCAGGGAGGGCCGACGATGCTGCTGTCTTTTCCGCCGCACTGACCGGACCAACGATCAGCGCAGTCGATATTATTATGTATCCCAGTTTATTCATGTTGTTCTCCCTGTCATTTGTGACAAGTTATTGCTTTAAAGAAAACCCGCTTGTTCATAGCGGAACAGGGCACGTAGTAAAGCGTGTTTTTCAATTGAACATCTGTGAAAAACATCACAATATCAAGCAGGTTTAATTAAATTATCATCAGAATGAGAAGTGGCTGACGTTTGATCAAACAACGCGGTTGTGAATTGTGCCGGTACGGTAGTCGCGAATGATGTCGACGAGTTGATTCAATAAACGCTGGCGAGCAGTACGACTGGCCCAGGCAATATGCGGCGTTAATATTAAATTCGGTATATCTGTCAAAAGAGGGCTACTTCCATCAGGCGGTTCCCGTTCCAGTACATCTACACCGGCACCCGCAATCCAATCGTTAGTTAATGCTTTGGCCAGAGCAGTTTCATTTACCAGTCCCCCACGCGCCGCATTGATAAGAATGGCGCTCGGTTTCATTAGCCGCAGTTGGGTTTCGCCAATCATGCCTCGATTTTCTTCCGTTAAAGGACAATGCAAACTGAGCACATCCGCTTCGGCTAACAGCTGATTTAATGGTATCCGGTTGGAGCGTGTGTCATCCGCGTCCCGTTGCGCAACCCGCACCTCCATTTCAAAACAAGCAGCCGTCTTTGCCACCGCTTGCCCCAACTCTCCATAGCCGACAATGCCAAGAACTTTACCGGTTAACTCCTCAATCGGAAAATCCAGTAAACAGAAGAAATCACTTTGTTGCCAGCGGCCTTGGCTGACTGCCCGTTGATAAGCAGGAATCTGACGTTGCAAAGACAGGATAAGGGCGAACACATGTTGTACGACCGAAGCGGTACCGTAGGCACGTACATTAGTTACCGTTATACCCAATTCCCTGGCTGCATCCAGGTCAACGTTGTTGGTACCGGTAGCGGCAACACAGATCAGTCGCAGCTTGTCTGCCGCGGTTAATACTTCACGGGACAACATCACTTTGTTGCTGACCACCACATCCGCGCCATGCAGACGACTGGTCAACTGTGAGGTCTCGGTGTGGGGATAGAATTCCCAGTCATCCAGCACATCTTCTAAATGACTGAGATTCAAATCGTCATTATCAACACTCGCCAGATCGAGAAAGACACCTTTCATCGCTATGTTCTTTATTTTGCTTTTGCATTTGCGCATGTCTGAAGGATAATAGCATCTTCAGTCACACAGAGACCTTTATATATGTCACGTTATACCAGTGCCAGCGAATTCCAGCATGATCAAGCGGAATGCAGTGGCATTCTGCTGACAAATCTGGGCACGCCTGCTGCTCCGACTGCCGCGGCCGTTCGACCTTACCTGGCGGAATTCCTCTGGGACCCTCGCGTGGTGGAACAACCCCGCTGGTTATGGTGGTTGGTTCTGCATGGCATTATCCTGCGCTTGCGACCCCGGCGGGCCGCCAAGGCCTACGCGGAAATCTGGACCGAACAGGGATCACCCCTGCTCCATATCAGTCAGCAACAAGCCGAGCAGTTGCAGGTTGCCCTCGAACCCTTATTTACCGGACCGGTCAAGGTTGCCCTGGCCATGCGCTACGGTGAACCCTCCATTGCGGCGGGTCTGCAGTCATTGCGCAAGGCCGGTGCACGACGTGTTCTGGTACTGCCCCTGTATCCCCAGTATTCCGCCACCACCACCGCATCCACCCTGGATGCGGTGACACAGGAACTACAGCAGTGGCGCTGGGTACCTGAACTGCGCTTCGTGAATCATTACCACGACCACCCGTCCTATATTCAGGCCCTGGTGGCTTCCATTCAAACCGCCTGGGGATCACACGGGCGGGCGGAGAAGCTGCTATTTTCCTTTCATGGCCTGCCACAACGCTACCTGGATGCGGGCGATCCCTATTTTTGTGAATGCCATAAAACCGCCCGCCTGGTCGCGCAGGCACTGCAACTCCAAGACACGGATTGGGAAACCACATTCCAGTCTCGCTTCGGACCCGAACCCTGGTTGCAACCCTACACGGATCACACCCTGGAAAAACTGGCAAAGCAAGGGGTTCGCCATGTGCAAATCATCTGTCCCGGATTCTCGGCCGACTGCCTGGAAACCCTGGAGGAGATCAATATGCAAAACCGCGAGATCTTTTTACAGGCAGGTGGCGAACAGTTTCACTATATCCCGGCCCTCAACGCCGAGGCAGACCATATTCAAATGATGGCGGCTATCATCACGCAGCATGCGGGAGACTGGTTAACCCTGCCGGTACGACAAGACACTAGCAGCGATCGGGCAAAAGCCTTAGGGGCAAAAAGCTAAGTTCTATCGACAAGCCAAGTTTCAATCCAGCATCGACATAAAAAAGGGAAGGCACTGCCTTCCCTTTTCGCATTACCCTACGGGCTAACTTCAGGAAATCCCCGGGTTGCCGTCCATACCAACGATCTTCGGTGAATTCAGCTTGCTGATCTTGGCAACTTTCTCGTCACGCAGATATTCAGCCACCACTTCCCAGATGGGTTTACCCGGCGCCTTTTCTCCTACCGTGGCCCAACCAGCAACAGTGTAATTCTTGTCCGCCTCGATCATCGTGCCGTCATCGAGTCGCATATCGGTAATACGCTTGCCGATTTTCTGTTTCGGGTCAATGGTGTAATCCAGTCCACCCACCCGTACCATATCGCCACCCTGTTGATAGTAAGGATCCGGGTTAAACAGGTTATCAGCCACATCCTCAAGGATATCCTTGATAGTCTGTCCGCTCATCTCACGCACATAGGTTTCAGGATAAGTAATACAGGTCTGGTCCATGACATTATCCATGGTGATTGCCTGCCCCGGCAGGACCGAGGTACCCCAACGGAAGCCGGGCGAGAGGGCAATTTGCGCCCCACCCACTTTACGCAATGCATCGCAGATGATTTGATCAAAAGTGCCATTGAAATTGCCGCGGCGGTACAGCACCGTATCCGCTACTGCCAGTTCCTCACGCAAAACATCGGCATAGGGCTTGCGTACATCCTCGATGTAGGCTGACATTTCTGCATCCGGCTCCAGTAAGTTGGAGAAGACCGGCATCAATTTGTAGCGGAAATCCTGCACCTTGCCATTGCGGACATCGAGTTGCATTACACCCAAGAATTTTCCGTTGGAACCGGCGTTGGTAACGAGAGTCTGACCGCCCTTGTTTTTAACAACACTCGGCGCCGGTATCCCATCATGAGTATGACCACCGAAGATCACATCAATCCCACTCACCACGGATGCCATTTTCAGGTCCACATCCATGCCGTTGTGCGAAAGCACCACGACCACATCCGGTTTCTCATTCTCTCGTACAGTATTGACGATAGCCTGCATATCCCCATCGCGGATACCAAATGTCCAGTCTGGGATGAAACGACTCGGGTTGGCAATGGGTGTATACGGGAAGGCCTGTCCTATCACCGCTACACGAACTCCATTCATGTCCTTTATGACATAGGGCTTGAACGCCCGCTGGGTATCTTCATTAAAACCATCAAAATCCGCGAACTGATAATCAAATGCCGCATCATCGTTAACAAAAATATTCTGACTGACAAAATCACCCTTGAAGTCCCCGATATTGGAAATCACTTCATTGTCCAGATAGGTGAATTCCCAATGACCGGTCATGACATCGACACCCAGTTTGTTACAGGCACCTACCATGTCCTTGCCACGAGTCCAGTAGGCCGTACCGGATCCCTGCCAGGTGTCTCCCCCGTCCAGTAACAGGGTCTTGTTGACGCCCAAATCGGCACGCAGACGTTTCACCAGGGTACGCAAATGCGCAAAGCCCCCCACCTTGCCATAGGTTTTGGCGGCTTCGGCGAAATTCAGGTAAGTAAAGGCATGGGCTTCCAGGGTATTTGGTTTAATAGCAAAATGCTGTAGCAGCTTTTCACCCACCAGATGCGGGGGACGACCCAGGGCTTCACCAACACCCAGGTTGACGTTAGGTTCACGGAAATAGATCGGTAACAACTGGGCGTGGCAATCGGTAAAGTGCATCAGGTTGACATTGCCAAACTCCGGCAACGCATAGGGATCCTTGGGCGCCTGACTGCTGGTAGTCACACCTGCGGTCCCGCTGGATTTGCTATCACATCCAGGTAACATGCCGGCCGCCGCCGCCATCCCCATGATTTGAATAAATTCACGGCGATTGATAGACATTGAGTCTTCCTCCTAACTTAATTCTTTGTATTCTAAAGAAGAAATGGGCACATTCATAAGTGCGCAAATATACTTATTGTTATACCTAAAATCATATTTGTTCAGCGGCACATCATAGTACAAACCGCTTGTTTCTGGCAGAGTCTGGGTACACTCTGAATAAAATTTCACAAAATGTTGCGATTTGCAGCCCACGCACACAGTGAAATGCGCACCCTTGTAAAGAACTTGTTTCAGGTGTTATTGCCGGGCCGCAATCGAAAATGCCCGCTTTTGCCACCACCTGGTCATGCGATACCCCAGTAAAACCAGGAGTATACCTGCATAAATCAAGGGTTCACGCAGATCCGCCTTCACCATCCACAGAAAATGCAGCACCCCCAGTGAAGCAATCAGATAAATACTGCGATGCAAATGCTTCCAGCGGCGCCCCAGACGGCGCATCATGCCATTTGTTGAGGTGACCGCCAGGGGTAATAACAGGATCCACGCAGTGATCCCGACTGTAATAAAAGGACGTTTCAGAATATCCCTGGTAATTTCCTGCCAGTCGAAAAATTGATCAAACCACAAATAGGTCAGAAGATGCAGGCAGGCATAGAAAAAACTGAACAAGCCCAGCATGCGCCGCAGTTGTAACGGCCATGACTGATGCAATACACCGCGCAAGGGTGTCATTAATAGTGTCACTAACAGGAAGCGCAGGGTCCATTCCCCTGATTCGCGGGTCAGTGCCTCAAAAGGGTTGGCACCCAACTGCTCATGGTAAAATTGCCAACTCAGAACTGCAGCGGGTATCAGACAAACAACAAACAAGACCAGCTTGGCGAATTGTATATGCGACAACGACATTAGTTGTAAAAAACGATATGGTGATTATCTGAGCAAATTGCACATGCAAGTCGTCCTGGAAATTGCCATATACATTCCGTTAGTAATTTTTGTTTAAATCCATGCCTGTATACAGGCTCGCGACTTCATCCGCATAGCCGTTGAACTGCAGGGTCTTACGTTTGAGAAATTCACCCAGCCGCCGCTCTCGAGCCTGACTCCAGCGTGGATGGTCCACATCCGGATTTACATTAGCATAGAACCCGTATTCATGGGGCGCGGTTCGTGTCCACGCGCTGACCGGTTGCTGATCAGTAAAACGGATCTTGACGATCGATTTTATACTCTTAAAACCATATTTCCACGGCACAACCAGACGCATCGGCGCACCATTCTGATTCGGTAATACTTCGCCATATAAACCAACTGCCATAATCGTTAATGGATGCATGGCTTCATCCATACGCAAACCCTCAACATAGGGCCAATCAAGCACCCTGCGCTTTTGTCCCGGCATTTCCTCCGGTCGATACAGGGTTGTGAACTCCACATACTTGGCGCTTGAGGTCGGTTCGAAACGCTTGATTAAATCGGCCAGGGGAAAACCTACCCAGGGAATCACCATTGACCAGCGTTCCACGCAACGTAAACGATATATCCGTTCTTCCAGTGCATGCGGTTTAAGAATATCTTCCAGTGTATAGGTTCCCGGCTTTGCAACCTCGCCTTCAACCGTCACGGACCAGGGTGTGGTTGTCAAACTCCGGGCCTCATGCGCAGGTGAGTATTTGTCAGTACCAAACTCATAGAAGTTATTGTATTGGGTAACGTGTTGATATGGCGTTTTCTCCTCATCAGTCGAATAGGCTGCTTTTGCCTGGTAATCAAGTTTTGCCAAGCCGGACCCCGGCTGCTGTTCCAAAGTTTTGGCCGATACCAGGCTGGAAATACCGGCTAGAAAGAATCCGCTTGTGGTTTGCATGAATTTACGCCGATTCATGTAAACTGAACGCTCCGTGATCTCTGAGGGCTTAATAGCAGCTGGCTTTTTTATGAGCATTGGGTTTCTCTCTCGGAATCAGGCATCTATTTATTAATATCACTATCTCCAGGTCTATGACCCTCTGAGGCTGTTAGAGTTCAGTAGGCTGAGGTATGAGAAATTCTGTTTCTGTGGGGTTGGCGGCATCTCATTTCATTGGGTTATGATTGAATAGCAAACTAGAATTACATATATCTCTGAATAAAATAGAAATTATGGCTAGAAAACAGATCAATCGGGTCATGGTCCAGGAATCTCGGTTCAAAGGCGAAGTACGTCGATTTGAAATCTATAATGACAAGTTTATTAGAATTAATATCCATAATGTATTCGGGGATAAAACATATCACTTGAACATGGGCATGCTGGAACCCTGGCCAATCCTGCATCGCCGCATATCCTGGCGTTGGTTGTTAGGATTAAGCTATTTCGGTCTTGCAGCACTAATCTACGGTATTTACCTCTATCTATATCCCGGCAGTGAAACCATAGGCCAGCTGATTCCCTTTATCACGCTATTTCTAGTATTAGCATTAGCTGCTTTATTAATGTTTCTCTATTCATCCCCCAATGTGATGGAGTTTAGAAGTCGTTATGGCAACTGCCCACTTATTAGTTTGTTAAAAAACCGGCCAAATAAACAGGAGTTCAGGCACTTCACTGATGAATTGAAAACCCGGGTTCTGGCTGCCAGCCAGGTTGTCACCTTAAACAAGAAACAAATGCTGGACATCGAACTTAAGGAATTACGTCGCCTTACAGACGATGGCGTCCTGCCTGAGCATGAATACCTGCAAGCCAAGGACCGGGTAACGAGTATGAATATCTAGATGACACCGGTGCAAAACGATATATCAATATACTGTGCAACAATCAGCTGGTGCATCAGCCAGGTTTATTTGCAATGAAAAGTTATCCGGTATTTATCCTGATCACCGTTGCCTTCTTTGGTTTTGTATTGCTCTGGATTGCCATAGCTAGAAATGACGAATTTATTCGACATAATGAAGCTGTCGCGCATCAGGCAACGGCGGGTGTTGCCGATGAAATCGCACGCTACGTTGTCAATAAAAAGCGCCTGGTTAAATTATTCAGCAAGGAACAACGACCTATGCTCGACCAGTTGATCCGGCAACCTGATTCTGAAGCATATCAACAACAACTTAATGACAAGTTACGGGAATTCTTTCCAGGTTACTTCAACTTCACTATTGCCGATTATGAGGGTGGTACATACATCGACGACTTTGATGGCCAGGTTAATATGCTCTGTCAAGTGGATATCGTGGACTTTGCCTTGAACGACCTGAACTCCCCCCGCCTGCACCCGCATTCGTTTATGTATCATTTCGACATTATGGCAAGAATGGCTGACGCCACCACAAATCATATTTTATTCGTTAGTTTTAATGCTGATTTGTTGGCTGATCTGCTCAGTAATGTACAACCAGCAAACTATGAACTGATGTTGATATTACCTGGCGAAAATCCACTGATCGAAATTACCGCAAAAGGCCCACGCAACAACCTGGACCGCGAAGATTTTCATTTAACGCCCGAGGAAGTCAACCGCATTGTCAGTGTGCACCGCGTACAAGGTACACAATGGGATATCGCCGCATTATACAAAAGCGATTTGTTTGCGAATTTTCAACGGCAACTGATTCTGCAATCTTTGATGATCTTCGTACCATTCCTGATTTTTGCCATTATCATGCTTTACCTGTATCGAACGGCGGAGAATCTGCGCCGCCAGGCTGAAGTGGCGCGTGATGAGTTTCTTGCCACAGTCAGCCATGAGCTACGTACCCCTTTGACAGCAATTCATGGATCGTTGGCTCTTATCGCTAATGGTGTTGGTGGTCAACTATCCACAAAAGCAAGTGAATTGATCAACATTGCCCAGAAGAACAGCCAACGTCTGATTCTGTTAGTTAATGATCTGCTGGATATGCGTCAACTGGAAAGCGGCAAGATGGACTTTGACATGCAGCCGGTTAATTTGATTGATATTATCCAACACTCTATTGAAGAAAACCGGGAGTATGCCCGTCAATTTAATGTCGTTTATGCGTTTAATCCACAACAAGACGAGATACTACTGAATGCTGATCAGAATCGTCTCTACCAGGCAATGACAAACCTGTTAACCAATGCAGCAAAGTATGGCAATCGCAACGATACAGTCCAGATTACGCTTACGCCATCAGCGCATAGTGTACGCGTCTGTATAGAGGATAAAGGCCCTGGAATTCCATCCGAATTCAAGAGCCGAGTGTTTGAAAAATTCAGCCAGTCTGACAGTTCAGACAGTCGATCAGGCAGTGGCTATGGTCTCGGTCTCAGTATTGTTAAAGCTATCATTGAAGCACATGGTGGCACTGTTGGTTTTGAAAGTGATAAAGACATTGGCACAAAGTTTTATTTCGACTTACCACGCTATGTGCCTGAGTAAAGTTGTTGTTGATTAAGCCGGCAACACTCCTGTTCATGAATCGCCTCCCGTGGCAGTAACGCCAGGTGCGTTTGCATAAAAAAGCCCCGCTGGAAGGCGGGGCTCGATTCTATTGACGCACACCTAACCTATGCCGCGCTGGCTTTATGGCTGGTTTTGTTAAAGCAGAACTGATCACCCGCAACATCAATTTCAATGACGTCACCCGGCATGAATTTACCCGCCAGTATGTCCTGCGCCAGACTATTTTCAATTTCCTGTTGTATGGCACGTTTCAGGGGTCGCGCACCATATACCGGATCAAAACCGGCTTCACCGATCTTGTCCAACGCCGCTTCGGTCAATTGCAGATCGATATTGCGATCCCGTAACCGCTCGCGCAGGTATTCAAACTGGATACTGGCGATAGCACGAATCTGCGCTTTACCCAGAGGATGAAATACCACTACCTCATCGACACGGTTAATGAATTCCGGTCGGAAATGTCCTCCAACGATCTCCATGACGGCATTCTTCATGGCATCATAGTTTTCTTCACCGGCCATTTCCTGAATTTGCTGCGAACCCAGGTTGGAGGTCATCACTATGACAGTATTACGAAAATTCACTGTCCTGCCCTGTCCATCGGTGAGACGACCGTCGTCCAGGACCTGCAACAATATATTAAAGACATCCGGGTGGGCCTTTTCAACTTCATCCAGCAAAATCACCGAGTAAGGCTTGCGCCGCACCGCCTCAGTTAAATAGCCCCCTTCTTCATAACCAACATAACCCGGCGGCGCACCCACTAAACGCGCGACTGAGTGTTTTTCCATGAACTCGGACATGTCGATACGCACCATGGCATCTTCTGTATCAAATAAAAATTCAGCCAGCGCCTTGGTCAGCTCAGTCTTGCCAACACCGGTCGGTCCTAAAAACAGAAAAGAACCGTTGGGCCGATCGGGATCGGACAGTCCGGCACGAGAGCGCCGAATCGCATCAGACACGGCTTTTACAGCCTCATCCTGGCCGATGACACGCGTATGCAATGCATCCTCCATGCGGAGTAATTTTTCCCGTTCGCCTTCCAGCATTTTCGCCACCGGGATCCCGGTCCACTTGGAAACGACTTCGGCAATTTCCTCTTCCGTCACCTTGTTGCGCAATAGCCTGGTTTCCTTCGTTTCAACCTCAGAAGCCATCTCCAGTTGTTTTTCCAGATCCGGGATGCGTCCATACTGCAACTCGGACATGCGGGCCAGGTCGCCGGCCCGTCGGGCTGTATCCAGTTCCAGCCGGGCACGCTCCAGTTCTTCCTTGATATGGGTAGTGCCCTGTACCGCGGCCTTTTCCGCTTTCCAGATTTCTTCCAGCTCACTGTACTCGCGTTCCATCACCGCTATATCGTCTTGCAGTTTCTTCAAGCGTTCCCGCGAGGCTTTATCACTCTCTTTTGCCAGGGCTTCCCGTTCGATCTTGAGTTGAATAAGTTTACGATCCATGCGATCCATTTCTTCCGGCTTGGAATCGATTTCCATCCGAATCCGGCTCGCGGCCTCATCCACCAGGTCAATGGCTTTATCCGGTAACTGGCGATCCGTGATGTACCGGTGTGACAAGGTCGCTGCATTGACAATCGCCGGATCGGTAATGTCCACCCCGTGATGCACTTCGTATTTCTCTTTCAGGCCACGCAGAATCGCAATCGTGTCCTCGACACTCGGTTCATCCACCAGCACTTTCTGGAAGCGGCGCTCGAGTGCGGCATCCTTTTCGATGTACTTACGATATTCATCCAGGGTGGTGGCACCGACACAATGTAATTCACCCCGCGCCAACGCCGGTTTCAACATATTGCCGGCATCCATCGCCCCTTCCGCCTTGCCGGCACCGACCATGGTATGTATTTCATCAATAAACAGGATGATTTGCCCTTCCTGTTTGGCGAGATCATTCAGTACTGCCTTGAGACGTTCTTCAAATTCACCCCGGAACTTGGCGCCGGCTAACAGCGCACCCATATCGAGCGATAACACACGCTTGTGCTTAAGACCTTCGGGGACCTCACTGTTAATAATGCGTTGCGCCAGACCTTCGACGATGGCGGTCTTGCCCACACCCGGCTCACCGATCAAAACCGGGTTGTTCTTGGTGCGGCGTTGCAGCACCTGAATAGTGCGGCGGATCTCATCATCCCGACCGATCACCGGATCCAGCTTACCTTGCTCAGCTCGCTCCGTAAGATCGATAGTGTATTTTTCCAGCGCCTGGCGTTGCTCCTCGGCATTGGGATCGTTAACCGTCTGCCCACCGCGCACGTTGTCGATAGCCTTTTCCAGCGCGCCCTTACTCGCTCCGGCGTTACGCAACAAATCCCCCAGTTCACCCTTGTCTTCCACCGCCGCCAGTACAAACAGATCACTGGAAATAAATTGATCATTTCGCTTTTGCGCGAGTTTGTCGGTCAGGTTCAATAAACGGGAGAGATCATTGGAGATATGCACATCACCGGTCGCCTCGCCAATGCTAGGCAGGCGATCCAGTGCCTCGCCTAACTGGGAGCGCAGCAGATTGACGTTGACATCCGCCTGGGTCAACAAATGGGAAACAGTGCTGCCATCCTGGTCCAGCAGGGCGCTCATCAAATGGACGGGTTCGATAAACTGATGATCGCGACCCACTGCCAGACTCTGGGCGTCAGCAATCGCCATCTGGAACTTACTGGTGAGTTTATCCATGCGCATAAATGCAGCCCCTTATAAATTTATTACTGAGATGATAGATAAATAGGGGTGTTCCGCAAGCTTTCAAGCAGCAGGGTAAAACCAATTGCTGTCTTGCTGGGATAGTAAAGACTAAATCTGGTTGCCTAGTGACCCGAATTTTTCAGGACTTGTGCCAGTTGATCCAGGCACTGCCCTTCTTCCAGGGTATCGCAGGCCACAGGAGGGTGGCTCTCCAGGCGAGCCTGGTTAGGCCATATCACCGCCGGCAAAACATGCCCGGGTAAACTCACCCCGGATACATGCATGGGGTAGACGGGTGAACCGCTCAGTTTGGCAAGACGTGCCACACCCCGTTTCAGCCGCTTCGGTCCTTTGCCCGGCAGATGCATGCCGCCCTCGGGAAACAACCCCACAACCTTGCCTTCATGCAAGGCTTGCAACGCCGCCCGGAAAGCAGTGTCGTCCCGGCTGGAACGATCCACCGGTATACAACCTCCCAGGCGAAACAGCCAGTTCAGACCAAAACGGTAATATTGCTCGGAAGCAATAATGAAATGCACCGGTCGCTGGCAGGCAGCAATCATCATCATGGGATCCAGACCGGAGATATGGTTTGCAACCACCAGCGCGGGACCCTCTTTTGGCAGGGGGACCGGCTCGATGTGGCACTTGTGATAGTTTCGTAAGAAAAGACGGTTCAGGCCGTCAATGCGATTCTTCCACTTACTTCCCCAGTCGGCGACGTTGGCCGTATCCGCTTTATGAAATAGCCAGCGGAACAACAGCACTAACAACGCAATCGCAATAACAACCAACAGTAACAACAATGTCTCGTCCGGCTTCATCTTGGTTAAAACACCTTGCGGCGATATAAATCATGGCGTCGACTCACAAGCCGATCGAGGAATAATATACCGTCAAGATGATCAATTTCATGTTGCACGGCACGCGCTTCAAATCCCTGCATCTGATATTCCTGCACCTTACCATGCTCATCCCGGGCCTTAAGCTGAATCTGTTCGGCACGAATTATGTTTCCGGTATAGTCGGGTACCGACATGCAGCCTTCCCGCCCCTTCGCCATACCTTCCCACGCTTTAATTTCAGGATTAACCAGTACCAGTCGACCATGGTGACTGATTTTCGGCTTACTCGACACGTCAACGATCACAATGCGCTCGAAGTGCGCCACCTGCGGGGCTGCGATACCGACCCCACCGTGACCGGCACGCATGGTCTGTTCCAGATCAGTAATAAATGCCTGCAACTTCGCATCGAACTTTTTTACGGTCGTGGAAACTTGTTTCAAGCGGGGATCGGGATACTGGATCAGTTCAAGCACAGGCATGGGAAGGATTAACGGACCGAGTCGAGATTATCCCACCAGTGTGTCAATGGCTTGCAAACTGGCATCAATGCCTTCTGCCCTGACGATTTCAAGTGCGGATTCCAGTGCAGGAAGCCCTTCCGCGGCATAGCCTTCAATGCTCATGATATAGATCGGCTCGGCATCAGTCCCACCCACATCCGATTCCAGTTCGAGAATGTCCAGGCCGGCTTCCGCCAACACCCCCGTCACTTTCGCCACGATACCGGCTCGATCCGCACCGTACACGGAAATCCGTACATCAGGAATGCGGTGGTCATGCAGGCGGGCATCGATATGATCGATATGTAAATGCAGATCCAGGGACTCGGCAACCCCGCCAACAAGATCGTGCAGGGCATGGCTGTTGCCACTGAACCGTACCATCATCATGATGCTGAAGTTGACGCCCAGGCGCATCATTGAGGTCTCACCCAGGTTGGCGCCGCCTTCGTACAATGCAGAGGTGACATGCGCCACGATACCGGGCCGATCCTTACCTACCAGGGTCAACATGTACCACTTCTGTTTTGCCGTCATGCCGGTCGTCCTTATGATTAAGATGACATACCAAACTTAATGCAGGGTGGAATGGGCCAGATAGATCACCAGCACGCCCGCAACGATCAATGTCAGTTGCTGCAAGGTGGCGGAAATGTGGAGACGCTTGTGCAACCCGGGGATAAGATCCGCGACCGCAATATAGATAAAACTGGAGGCGGCAACCGCCAGAATATAAGGTAACACTTGCTGGAAGTCTGCGAGACTCCAGTAGGCAAGTAACGCCCCGATGAGGGTGGTGAAGCTGGCCAGAATATTAAACCACAACGCCTTGCCCCGGCTGTAACCACTATGTAGCAAGACGGCAAAATCACCCACTTCCTGCGGAATCTCATGCGCCGCCACTGCCAGGCTGGTCACTATGCCCAAGTGGATATCGGTCAGAAAGGCTGCGGCGATCAACACCCCATCCACCAGGTTGTGCATGCCATCGCCGATTAATACCAGTGTGCCCGCCGCCTGACCGTGTTGGTCTTCATCCGGTGCGTGGGCTTCGCAGTGCTCTACATGACAATGGCGCCACAGCACCAGTTTCTCTAACAGGAAAAATCCCAGTATGCCGAGCAGAACCGTTAAACCCAGGGCATGAAAATCCTCCACGCCACGCATCGCATGGGGAAGTAAGGCGAGAAAAGCCGCCCCCAGCAGCGCGCCTATCGCAAAACTGACAAAGTGCGGCAACATGCGATTGCGTACCGCATCCGGCAAGAGCAAAAAAACCGCCGCCGCCAGCACACTGAGGACGCCTCCCAACAGGCTGAATAATATAATCCAGGCAAGCAGACTCACTCTTAATCCCCAAGTCGTTAATAAGTTGCGCGCATGTTACCCGATTACCGCGTCTCAGGTCCCATCAGATTCGAACCAGATAACGCTGGCCATGCGACCGGTCACACCATCACGTCGGTAGGAATAGAAACGTTCCGCTTCCTGCCAGGTACAACGGTCACCTCCGTATACCCCGGTTACCCCCTGCTGCCCCAGTTGTTGTCGTGCCAGCTGATAAATATTCATCCACCAGTGACCGGACCGGCTGGGTCGAAAAGCCGTGTGGGCTTTCGCATCGCTACGCAAAAAAGCCTCTCGCACTTCTTCACCCACTTCATAGGCATGCGGCCCGATGGCCGGGCCTAACCAGGCCAATAATTGCTCCCCCGGCCGTTGTAGCGCCGTGACGGCTCGCTCAATGATACCGGCGGCCAGGCCGCGCCAACCGGCATGCACCGCCGCCACGCGACGACCCGCCCGATCACTTAGCAGCACCGGCAGACAGTCGGCAGTTAATACGGCGCAGATCACACCAGCGACATCGGTATAAGCCGCATCCGCTTCAATGACTTGTTCCGATTTCACTTCCGAAGCCTTACCGGCATTCACCACCGCCAGACCGTGCACCTGGTTGAGCCAGACGGGCTCCGTGGGTAACCTCAGCCGGCGTCGGTTTTCCATCACCGCAGTGGGATCATCACCCACGTGCATCGCCAGATTCAGTGACATATAAGCCCCTTGACTGATCCCGCCTTGTCGCCAACTGGTCCCCGCATGGACATTTGCGGGCGCGGGCCAATCGGCCGGTAACCACAGCTTGTTATTCAACCCGACTGTCACGGCTCATCCCACCATGCGACATCTTCAGCCTGCAAGGCAGCTTCCGCATCTGCGCGCAAACTGACCAACAGGGAGTCCATATCAGCTGGCATCGCTGCCTGCCATTCCAGGGGTTCACCGCTAGCCGGATGAACCAGACCCAGGCGCCCGGCATGCAACGCCTGGCGCCGAAAATGACGCAATGTCTCGGTCAGGCTTGCATTGCAGCCTTTCGGCAGGCGCAAGCGACCGCCGTAGACCGGGTCGCCAACCAGGGCATGATGGATATGGGCCATGTGCACACGAATCTGGTGGGTTCGTCCCGTTTCCAGACGACAACAAATCCAGCAATGGGCGCGAAAACGTTCCACCACCCGATAATGGGTTACCGCTGGCTTGCCGTTGGGAATGACGGCCATGCGCTTGCGCTGTACCGGATGGCGGCCAACCGGGGCATCGACCGTGCCGCCCGCCGTCAGCACCCCGGTCACTACCGCCTGGTATTCGCGCAACAGGCTATGGTCCTGAAGCTGTTCAACCAGCGATTTCTGTGCCGGCAGTGTTTTTGCCACCACGAGTAAACCACTGGTGTCCTTATCGAGGCGATGCACCACCCCGGCACGGGGAATCGTGTTGAGGCCGGCATCGTGGTACAGCAAGGCATTGACCAGGGTGCCCGCGGGATTGCCCGCCGCCGGATGCACCACCAGTCCCGCCGGTTTGTTGATCACAAGCAACTGTTCATCTTCATACACTATGTCCAGCGGGATGGCTTCCGCTTGCCAATCCGTCTGTTCCTCCGGCTCGGCATGGATTTCCACCTGCTCACCGCCCCATACCTTGTCACGACCGCGAAGTTGCTGCCCATTGACCCGTACCTGACCCGCCTTTAACCATTGGCTGAGACGCGAACGGGAATACTCGTCAAACAGCTGTGCGAGCGCCTGATCCAGACGCATGCCGGCGCAGGACGATGGGATCTCGCCATGAAGAATGTGTATGTCAGTCATCGAAAATGAACGTGCTCTGGTCCCTTGTCAGTGATTGTCGATTTATCATACCGGTATATGCGAGTATACTGCCGCTCCGATAGCACCAGAAGCCGGAACCAGCCCGGCTCGCCATCGGCGCTAACCTAATTAACCAAATAACGAATGATTTTCATGCTGCGACT
>CAJIAB010000424.1_pt1 | contig 17358 bp, 10 predicted proteins | sample 9199081 | NCBI WGS metagenome assembly CAJIAB01 (sample SAMEA7708262, study PRJEB35096) | sediment metagenome | biome: marine neritic benthic zone biome [ENVO:01000025]; feature: sediment [ENVO:00002007]; material: shallow marine sediment [ENVO:03000034] sea grass bed [ENVO_01000059] ... | reverse complement strand
GGGACCGTCATGGAAAACCTGCCGCGATGCACCCGTTGTTCCACGTGGGCCACATTACTACCGATCTTGGTCAGGTATCCCAGACGGGTTTTTCCGGAACTTGTCTGAATGCGGACTTTCTCGCCGATATACTTTTTCAGGCTGGAAACCTGAACGGTGTGGTATTTAGTTTCATATTTAACTATTTTCTTTTCTCTCAGGGGAGCAACCGGTGTTGCCTCCGGCTTTGCAAACAAGCGATTGATATTGCCGCTCAGGTCTGGTTTTTTCCCTTTATAAAAATCGAAGCTGAGATCCTTGACTGCTTCGCCATTAATGCTGACTTGCAGGTTGATCAGTCCGGGGATGTCTTCGGGTTTGAACAGGTGCACATTATCCGGGGTGACAGACTCGGGCAGCTCCAGACTTACATCGATCTGCCCAGGGTTAGTGAGAAACGCTGCATAGGCCTGGCGCAGACCGGGGCCGGGGACAATTCCCCAGGTGAGGCCATAGTAAGCCGGCCGCTGATTTGCCTCGGCCGCAATGTATTCATTAATTCCGAGTTTACTCAGTCCGGCACAGTACTCGGTTTGGCGCCTGGTGTAGGACTGATCGGTGTAATTAACGGTTGCCTTCAGGCGTGGCGGATTAGCTGGCTGCACCATGTTTGTAAAGGATGTATTACTGATTCCTTCAATGATGCTCTGCATTTCGAGGGCTGCCATTTCCCTTGTGCTTGAATTGATACTAACAATGACAAGGGCATTAGCCGGATCAAAAAGGTAACCCATCTGGATATCGCTGGTAATTTCTTCATAACCCATATCGCGCAGTTCGCGCGGCCCGAAAAACAAACGACCGCCGCACAACGGGTTGACTCCCTGTAGCTGGAAGTTAAGTTCACTGATAATTTGTTCGAGCCGGTCGGTAAACTCTCCGAACAGGCCTATATTGAGGCCCTCAATACTCAAGCTCATGCTTTCCGGGAAGCGGCCTTGCTCAAATTGTTTTTTGGCCTGCAGCAGATATAACAGGTTGGGTGTCTGGTATCGAATGGCCTTGATACGCAGTTCGTCATCCATTCCATGAATGCGGATCTCTAAATCCTCAACCGCGAGACTGCCTTTTACTGAAGTTGTGAGGTCACCATATTTAAGCTGGCCGAAAAGACTGAATTGTTGCGCCAATCGGTCCATGTGATTTTTGAGGTTGTAATACATATAGGCCTTGATGCCACCATAAGCCAGTACCACAACAACCAGCAGCCCGAGTACGAAATATTTCAGTTTTTCCATGGCGTTAACCCTGTTCGAATAAGATGTCAGGCAGCTCATTATTAAATTTGGCGATTTAGGACGTGGTCTGTCGTCCGCCTCAAGCACCTGACTAGCATATCGACTAAATGACTGTCTGGCTTGAGTATTTTTTACTTTTGAGGGCTTAGAACATCTCCAGTGGGTCGACGTCGATCGACCAGCGTACCTTGCGGCCGGTTTTGAGAGTTTCCAGTCGCGGCAACCAGGCCGAAAGTAATAGCTGCAGGGTCGCGCGCGAGTTGGATTGCAACAGCAACTGGGCACGGCTTCGACCTGCACGCCGTTCCATTGGGGCCGGGAAGGGCCCATAAACTTCAATAGCGTTATCTTCCAGTTGGGATGTAAGAGAGTGCGCCTCCTCCAGAAAACGATAGGGAGCCCTGGCGTCAACTGCTTCGGCCCGCAGCAAGGCAAGGTGGCTATAGGGGGGCAGGTTGGCGGCCTGGCGCTCAGACAACAGGGCTTGTGCGAAACGTCCATAGTCATGGCTGAGCAGGCTTTGCAGTAGCGGTGACTCAGGATGATGGGTTTGAATTAGCACTTCCCCCTGCCGCTCGGCGCGACCGGCTCGCCCTGCAACCTGGAGAACCAGCTGGCCCAGACGTTCGGCGGCACGAAAGTCGGCGCTGAACAAGCCATAATCGGCATCCAGCAAGCCCACCAGGGTCAGATTGGGGAAGTGGTGGCCTTTGGCCAGCATCTGGGTGCCTACCAGGATCTGAGGCTCACCTTGTTTGATTTGATCCAGCATGGCCTGCATGGCGCCCTTTCGGCGGGTGGTGTCGCGGTCGATACGTAATATCGGTGTGGTGGGGAAATGCGAGCTCAGCACCTGTTCCACCCGTTCCGTCCCGTAGCCGACCCGGAACAAAGCGGAGCTATTGCACTCAGGACAACTGGCAGGAAGTGGTCGCTCACTACCACAATGATGACAACGCAAGCGATGTGCGTGCTGATGGATCGTCATATGGGCATCACAACGATCACAGCGGGCATGCCAACCGCAGTCATGACACATCAACACGGGCGCAAAACCACGGCGGTTAATAAACAGTAAGACTTGTCCACCTGCACCCAGATGAGTTTGCATCTGGGCCAGAAGTTGCGCGGACAGACCGTTATCCAGTTTCTGGCCACGCACATCTATCAGGCTGAATTTTGGCGGAGTGGCTGCTCCAGCACGTTCGGGCAAATGCAGTCGAGTGAAGCGATCACGTTCACAGTTATAGAGGCTTTCCAGTGCCGGGGTAGCCGAGCCAAGAATGACTGGTACTTTCAGGTGTTGGGCTCTTACGACGGCCAGGTCTCTGGCCGAGTAGCGAAATCCTTCCTGTTGTTTCAATGAGAGATCATGCTCCTCATCCACGATAATGATGCCGGGACGATCCAGCGGGGTGAGCAATGCCGAGCGGGTACCGATGATGATTCCGGCGTTTCCTTTACTGGCACTTAACCAGGCCTGCAGGCGCTCCTGATCGTTGAGCCCCGAATGTAGAACGGCAATTGAAATATCAGGGAAACGACGTTGAAAACGGCTCAGCAACTGGGGGGTCAGGCCGATTTCCGGCACCAGGATCAAGGCCTGTTTGTTCGCTGCCAGGACTGATCCGATTACGCGCAGATAGACCTCGGTTTTACCACTGCCGGTGACTCCATCCAGTAAAAACGCGTGGTATTGATCAAGGTGGTTCAAAAGCTGCTGCACGGCCAGTAGTTGGTCAGCATTAAGGTCGGGTATTTTACTCGGCTGTTGTGTCTGGCCGGGAGCCGGTTGTTGCTCAATCATCTCGACCCAGTTTTTTTCCACCAGTCGTGCCATCACAGGGCGCCACTGATCCTGCAATTGATTCAGTTCAGCACTGGTCATATCCCCGGCATGCTGCTGTAGCTGGAATATCAGGGCTGCCTGGCGCGGAGCGCGGGAAATATCATCAGGTTGCAGGGCCTTTCCGCTGGAAGTGAGATGCCAGTGCTCAACACCTTTCAAGCGGGCGGGTCGACCCTGGCGCAACAGGACAGGTAAGGCTTGTTGTACGACCTCGCCGATGGGGTGCTGGTAATACTGACTGGCCCAATCAAGCAACCATAACAATTCTGCACTCAGGATAGGTTCAGCATCAATTAGCTGGTTGGCGCGTTTCAGGCGTACTGCCGCAACCTGGGCCTGTTGGGTCATTTCAAGCAGCACCCCAATGACTTCAGTCCGGCCAAATGGCAGCCGCAACCGCACCCCGGGCTTGAGCGTGGCGATATCAACATCCCTGGGAGGCAAATAGTCAAAACTTCGTCGCAGGGGGGTAGCGACAGCGACTCGCAATACCGGTGGAGCGGATTTTTGACTCACAATAATCCGGTCTCCAGGGCACTCCATTTAGCGGTGAGGATTAAGAACATTTCTAAGTGTTTTTAGTTAAGTGCTTGTCGAGTATTGAGAAGTTTTGTTATCCACAGAAGTTGTGGATAACTCTGTGGAAGTTTTGGGGTAAAACAAATCGAGCCCGCATGTATATTACAGCTTTGTTAAAGTGGTCACAAATTAAACGTGCAAATAAAACAATAAAAATCAAAATCTTACACTATTTTTGTAGTGTCTGAAGTGTTTTTGTGTCACTTCTATGACGTAACATATTGTAATTTCTGGTCCTGTGTATAACCCGCACTAAATCTGTGCCTCACCCTTGTCATGGGCTGGAAACTTGTGATAAGCGAAATGGCTGTGAAATATCCCTGGTGAATTAATAGAGAACTGGCAAATTATCCATACTGTGAAAGTCGTAGATTTTCTGAAACCCCTCATACCCCTTTTACCCTACCAATAGCAACAAAGCGGCCGGTTGTCGCACATATTGTCTCAATGTAACCCCGTATCCACATGAAATTTCTGTATGTTGTTTTATGCAAGGTTTTCAGGATTCAATCAAGGAGTTTACCTGTCCCTCTGTTTTTTGGGTACGGGATATCAGCTAAACAATTATGAAATAATAAACGGGGATTAAACGATAATGAGATTTGGCAATGAACTGGAATCATATTTCGGAGGCGATCACTACGGCGCGCCGCGAGCTATTTCATTTGCAACGTGCCGTTGTCATTGGTGGCGGGTGTATTAATAGCATCTATCAATTAATAGGCGAGAGCCAAAGCTATTTCATAAAGCTGAATCAGGCCGAGCGACTCGATATGTTCGAGGCGGAAGCGGATGGCTTACAAGCACTGGCTGCAACACATGCCATCAGGGTGCCTCTACCTGTTTGTACCGGGGTGGAAGGTAGCCAGGCCTATCTGGTCATGGAGTATTTTAAAGATGGTGGTGGATATGCCGGTGCGGCAGAATGTCTCGGCCAGCAGCTTGCTCGAATGCATCAATATACCCGTGATAAGTTTGGCTGGCACCGCGATAACACCATCGGTTCTACCCCGCAACCGAACACACCCATGGATAACTGGTTGGATTTCTGGCGAGCACATCGGCTTGGATATCAACTTGACCTGGCTGAACAACGAGGTGGCCCGAGTAGTTTGCTGCGCAAGGGTGAACAATTAATGCATGTGATGCCCGACATGTTCACGGACTATCAGCCGATCTCATCTTTGCTGCACGGGGACCTCTGGTCGGGTAACTACGCGGTTACCCAGGATGGTGAACCGATTATCTTTGACCCGGCGGTCTATTATGGTGATCGGGAAGCAGACATGGCCATGACCGAATTGTTCGGTGGATTTTCGCAACGTTTTTATGCGGCCTATAATGAAACCTGGCCACTGGATAGCGGTTACCGGGTGCGTAAAACCTTCTACAACCTTTATCACATCCTGAATCACTTTAATATGTTCGGTGGAGGCTATGCCAGGCAGGCGGAGCGAATGACTGAGCAATTGCTAAGTGATTTACGTTAGTCGGCTGATTATTTAGAACGATAGATGGGGGGCTCACCTTCCGGGCGGGTGCGAAAACGGTTGTAACTCCACCAGTACTGCATCGGGGTTGCACGAATAATGTTTTCTAAATCACGATTTATGCTGGTCGCCGCTTCTGTATTGTCAGCGGAATAGATGCTTTCACCGGCGGGGGTAAACTTAATCCGGAAGCCGCGACCCCAGGGCAGGCGTTCGGCTACCACCATCACCACGCTTGCTCCGGTACGGTTCGCCAGGCGTCCGGCAAAAACCGGGGTGTAGGTATTGACGCTGAAAAAAGGGACAAAGACACCCGTACCGGCGCCCGGGTTCTGGTCCGGCAAGGCACCGATGAGCTTACCCTGCTGCAGGCTGCGTAAGAGATCTCGCATGCCCTTGTTAGTGGAGGGAACCAGTTGCGCCCCGAAACGTTCCCGCCCTTGCTTGAATATCGTATCCATGCCAGGGTGACGTTGTGGCCGATACATACTGGTTATGGGGTAATGTCGTGAAGTATATAAATTTGTCACTTCCCAGTTCCCGAGATGGGGGACGAGGGCAATCACACCTTTGCCCCGAGCCAGCCCTTCCTTTAACAGGGATTCACCGCTGACTTCCCGTACCAGATTGAGGACACGGTTGCCGCGGCCCAGAAATAACAGTGGGTATTCCAGCAGAACTTTGACGGTTTCTATCAGGCTGCCGCGTGTGAGCTGCCGCCGCTCGGTCTCGGAGAGTTCCGGAAAGCATAATGCCAGGTTGGTTTCGGTATAGTAACGCTGCCTGGTTTGCAGGCCATAGAGTAACCAGCCCAATGGGTGGGCGACGGCATGCAATACGGGTAATGGCAGCCAGGCAAAGAGTTTCAGAAAAATCAGCAACATGCTTTATATAGTATGAGAATTTGAGTCATACGTATCGATTAAAAACAATCAAATACAGACCCACATTGGTATCAATAAGTGTCGATATTTGCATAAAATTACCCACTTTGATTTGATATTAGGTATTAATTGTGATGATTGACCTTATCTCGCATCTTTTCTAGATAAAAGTGGGGTAATTGCCCGTAAAATACTCTTGAAAAGATGCCTATTGTGGGTTTCTTCCTGCGCTAAAAGGCTTTTCATGTGGGCTCGCTCTGTAGGTTTGGCAAAACAGGCCGGGCAGTTGTCCGGTATTACCGGTAGTCCTGCGGCGAGGGCAAAGTCTGTAGTCTGCCGTTCACGCACATAAATCATGGGCCGAATGATGCGTACATCGCCGTCACGGTTAGTGTAATTCGCCTTCATGGTGCTCAGTTGACCTCCGCGGAAGGCCGACATCAGGAAACTCTCAGCCAGATCATCCAGGTGCTGTGCCAGGGCCAGGACGTTATACCCTTCCCGCCGACAGGTGGAATACATGATGCCGCGCTTCATGCGCGAGCAGTAGGCGCAGAAGGAATCGCCCTTCATCTGGGTTCTGGCCTGTTCAGCAATAGGCTGGCTTTCGTAAAAATAGGGTATACCCAGATCGGCCAGATAGGGCTTGAGGCCAGAGGGATCGAAGTCTTCTACTTGCGGATCAACGGTGATGGCCGCCAACTCGAAATGAATAGGGGCATGGCGCTGAAAATGCATCAGGCAATGCAGTAGTGAGAGTGAATCCTTACCCCCGGATATACCCAGCAGTACCCGGTCACCCTCTTCGATCATACGGTGCTCGACCAGCGCCTGGCCGATAGGTCGTAACAGGGCCTTGGGTAATTTAGTTTCCTCGCTCATGGATACGAAGTGTAACGGTGGTGTTCGTAAGGCGCCAGATCAAGGTCAGCCATGCTAAACTGCGCGGCTAAATCAGTTATGCAAGGCGCAGTGAAAAGCGGAACCCTATGAGCAAATTTGAACAACTTCTTACGGAACGCATCCTTATTCTGGATGGAGCAATGGGGACCATGATCCAGGCTTACAACCTGGATGAAGACGGCTATCGTGGCGAGCGCTTTAAAGACTGGCCGTCAGATCTGAAAGGAAACAACGACCTGTTGGTTCTCACCCAGCCGCAGATAATCAAGGAAATTCATGCTGAATATCTTCAAGCCGGTGCTGACATCATTGAGACCAATACTTTCAATGCCAATGCCTATGGCATGGCTGACTATGGCATGCAGGAGCTGGTTTATGAATTAAATCTTAAGGCTGCACAGGTGGCACGTGAAGCCGCAGATACCTACAGTGATGCGGAAAAACCACGTTTTGTCGCCGGGGTACTGGGCCCGATGCCTGTGACCGCCTCCATGTCCAAGGACGTGAATGATCCTGGTGCCCGTGATGTGACCTTCGATCAGTTGCGTGAGGCCTACTTTGTCTCCCTGCAGGGCCTGATTGATGGTGGTATTGACATCGTACTGGTGGAAACGGTGTTCGACACTCTCAATGCCAAGGCGGCATTGTTCGCGATTGATGAGTTTTTCGAGGCGAACAAGATTAATTTACCGGTCATGATCTCAGGCACCATTACTGATGCCAGCGGCCGCATCCTTACTGGGCAGACGCCGGAGGCCTTCTGGAATTCGCTGCGTCACATCAAACCGGTAAGTTTCGGTTTCAACTGTGCACTCGGCGCCAAAGAATTGCGTCCCCATGTGGAGGAAATATCCGGCATCGCGGACTGCAGCATCAATGTGCACCCCAATGCCGGTTTGCCAAACGCGTTTGGTGGCTTTGACGAAACCCCGGAAATGCTGGCAGAAGAGATCGGTGACTGGGCCAGGAATGGTTTTGTCAACATCGTGGGGGGCTGTTGCGGCACCACTCCCCCGCACATCCGCGCCATTGCGGAGGCGGTTAGTCCGTTCCCACCCCGGCCGGTACCAAAAGTACCGGTGGAATGTCGTCTGAGCGGTCTTGAGGCCTGTAACATTCGTGAAGATTCATTGTTCGTGAATGTGGGCGAGCGTACCAACGTAACCGGTTCGGCGAAATTCAAACGCTTGATCCTGGAAGAGAACTATAGTGAAGCGCTGGAGGTGGCGCGTCAGCAAGTCGAAAATGGTGCGCAAATCATCGATATCAATATGGATGAAGGCATGTTGGACGGTGAGCAGGCTATGCGCACTTTCCTGAACCTGATTGCTGCTGAACCGGATATCGCCCGGGTACCGGTAATGCTTGACTCCAGTAAGTGGGAAATTATCGAGACGGGATTGAAGTGTATCCAAGGCAAGGGGGTGGTGAATTCCATCAGTCTCAAGGAAGGTGAGGAAAAGTTTATTGCACATGCCAAACTCTGCCGCCGATATGGCGCTGCGATTATCGTTATGGCCTTTGACGAAGAGGGCCAGGCCGATACCTATGCGCGCAAGACTGAAATCTGTCAACGTGCATATAGCATACTTACCGAACAGGTTGGATTTCCGGCTGAAGACATCATTTTCGATCCCAATATTTTCGCCGTTGCTACCGGCATTGAAGAGCATAACAACTATGGGGTGGATTTCATCGAGGCGACGCGATGGATCAAACAGCATTTGCCTCATGCCATGGTCAGTGGCGGTGTCTCGAATGTTTCATTTTCATTCCGTGGTAACAACCCGGTGCGTGAAGCTATTCATGCGGTATTTTTGTATCACGCCATCCAGGCAGGTATGGATATGGGGATCGTGAATGCCGGGCAGTTGGCCGTGTACGATGAGTTATCGCAGGAGCTACGCGAGGCAGTTGAAGATGTTGTGCTTAACCGTCGATCTGATGCGACCGAACTTCTACTCGATATCGCCGACAAGTACAAAGGCGATGGTAGTGGCGGAAAGAAAGAAGAGGATCTTGAGTGGCGAAGCTGGCCTGTGGCAAAACGGATAGAACATGCCATGGTTAAAGGTGTTGATAGCTTCGTTGTCGATGATGCGGAAGAAGCCCGCCTGGAATTTGATCGACCGATCCAGGTTATCGAAGGTCCGTTAATGGATGGCATGAATGTGGTTGGTGATTTATTCGGCGCGGGGAAGATGTTTTTGCCACAAGTGGTTAAGTCAGCCCGTGTAATGAAAAAAGCTGTTGCCCATCTGGTGCCTTATATCGAGGCTGAAAAACAAGACGGCGCCAAAAGTAACGGTAAAATTCTCATGGCTACAGTTAAGGGCGATGTACATGATATTGGTAAAAATATCGTCGGTGTCGTCTTGCAATGTAATAATTTTGAGGTTATCGACCTTGGTGTAATGGTACCGGCCAACCAGATTTTGGAAACAGCAAAGCGGGAAGGTGTCGACATCATTGGTCTTTCAGGCTTAATTACCCCTTCGCTAGATGAAATGGTGCATGTCGCCAGGGAAATGCAGCGCCTGGATTTTGATGTTCCGTTGATGATAGGGGGTGCGACAACATCCAAAGCGCATACGGCCGTGAAGATTGAACATAATTATGAGGGGGCCACTGTCTGGGTGAAAGATGCCTCGCGGGCGGTGGGCGTGTCTCAAAACCTGATAAGTGAAGATTCGAAAAGCACCTTTGTTAAGCAACTGCGCGAGGAGTACGAACAGGTACGTGAAAAACATGCCGGGCGACGTGCCACGACTAAATGGCTCACTCTGGAAGAAGCGCGTGAAAACAAAACCCGGATTGACTGGGCAAATTATACCCCACCAGTCCCCCATGATCCTGGAACGCAAATATTTGACGATATGCCGCTGGAATTCCTGGTGCCATATATAGATTGGACACCGTTTTTTCACACCTGGGAGCTAAAAGGAAGCTATCCGAAAATATTCGATGATGCGGAGAAGGGTGAAGAAGCGAAGAAGCTCTATCAGGATGCCCAGGCCATGCTGGAGAAAGTCATTACTGAAAAGTGGCTTACAGCCCGTGCAGTGGTTGGGATATATCCAGCCAACAGCGTGAATCACGATGATATCGATGTATTTACTGACGATTCACGCAAGAAAGTGTTGACGACCTTGCATCACCTGCGACAACAAACTGAAAGACCTGAAGGCAAGCCGAATCGTTGTCTGGCTGATTTTGTTGCCCCCAAGGAAAGTGGCAAGCGCGATTATATTGGTGCATTTGTTGTAACCGCCGGTATTGGGATAGATGAATATGTTGCCCGTTTCGAAGCGGCGCATGATGATTACAGCGCGATTATGTTGAAAGCGCTGGCTGATCGTCTGGCCGAAGCTTTTGCCGAGCACATGCATGATCGGGTGAGACACATCAACTGGGGGTTTGAAACCGGCGGATGGGCCCCCCGACAGGGCCTGGAGAGTAAAGACTTTAATAATGAAAAATTGATACGTGAGAAATACACCGGTATTCGGCCTGCACCAGGTTACCCGGCCTGTCCGGATCACACAGAAAAGCCGGAGTTGTGGCAATTGCTGGATGCCCTGCCCAATAGTGGTGTTTCATTAACAGAGAGCTATGCCATGTGGCCGGCAGCTTCTGTAAGTGGTTGGTACTTCAGTCACCCGGATTCCAGTTACTTTGCTGTCGGAAAAATTAACAAGGATCAGGTGGAGAATTACGCGAAGCGCAAGGGTATAAGTATTGCGGAAACAGAAAGATGGCTGGCTCCCAATCTGGGTTATGAGCCTGGTGAGGTGTAATACCCCAATGAGCCGCTTATCCGCCGCAAATTAATTATATTTGTACGATTATGGTTGGCATTAAAACGGAGTAACTTATGAGAAGCCTGTTTATTGCAGTCACAATGTTCATAGTGTTAGATGCCGGCGCCCAAGGTGAAAAGATTCAAAAAGTATCGGAATTTCCGCAACAGCAAACAGCTCGCGATCTGCTTACCGCATGTGCATCAAGTTCTATCAGTAATTTAGGTAGAGCCCGACGCAAGTATTGTGCGGGTTTTGTTAGTGGCGTTGAGGAAGCGATAAGGTTCAAAAGTCAATTACTGGAAACTGAAAGTCGAATTTGCCCAATAACGGATATTACCTCTCAACAACGTGCGGATGCTTTTATAAGATACGCAAATGCCAATACCAAACAACTGGATAAACCTGCTGTTGAGATAGTATTTGAGGCATTAAAGCAGGCATATCCCTGTTCCTGAGAGCTGGTATTATATCAGTAGTTCATAATGAACAGATTGGACATGATGTTTTGAGTCGACATTGAAATAATATCCACAGATCCTGGATTGTTACTTCTTGGCCTGGGTCGCGGGTAATAGCAAAGATGATTTATAGCGATACTTCCATCCGACGTGACAAATAATTAATGAATTTTCCCTTTGGTAAAGGGACGCTGAAATAGTATCCCTGGAATATTTGACAGCCTTTTTCATCCAGGAATTGTAGTTGACTATCTGTTTCAACGCCCTCGGCGACGACATCTAAACCTAGATGCTTTGCCATGGAAATAATGGTGTCAACAATAATGGCGTCATTTGGATCTGTGTTGATATCACGCACGAATTCATTATTGATTTTTAATTGATCTATTGGTAATTGTTTTAAATAGGCGAGAGAGGAATAACCCGTTCCGAAGTCGTCAATAGAGATACGAATGCCCATTTTTTTAAGAGAATTCATTTTGTTAATTGTATCTTCGATATTCTCAATCACGATTCCTTCGGTCAGTTCAAACACCAAATATTCAGGATTGACACCTGTTTCCTTAAGTATCCGGGTGGTATTTTCGATAAAATCAACCTGCCGAAATTGCATTGGGCTGATGTTTACCGCTATGTGACTAATGTTGCTGGTTATGCAAAATTTACAGACCGTATAAAGGATCCAGTTTCCCAATTCAAGGATTAATCCGGTTTCCTCAACAATCGGTATAAACTCTGTTGGGGAAACAATGCCTCTAAATGGATGTATCCAGCGAATCAGTGCTTCCGCACCAATAACACTCCCGTTGTAATCAACCAGAGGTTGGTAATACATTTCGAACTGGTTATCTGTAATAGCGGTACGAAGTTCTTTCTCAAGCAGTAACCTGTTATCAGCCTCGAGTTGCATATCCGGGTTATAAAAACAAATACTGTTTCTTCCCGAGGCTTTAGCCCGATACATGGCGGCATCCGCTTGCTTCAATACATCCTCAGCGGAATCATTATTTTCAGGATAGATAGTTATGCCCATACTGGTTGTTATTACATGTTCATATCCATGTAACTTATAGGATACATTGATAGTCGATTGAATTTTTTGAGCAACCTTTAGCGCCTGATCCATGGCTTGATGACGTGTAGAATACTCGCCGGATAAAAGAACAACAAATTCATCACCTCCAAGTCTTGAAACAATATCGTCATTGCGAATGGCGGATTTTAATCTTTCTGATAGTTGAATAAGAAGTTCATCGCCAATTGCATGTCCAAGCGAATCATTGAGTGTTTTAAAGTTATCAAGATCCAGATATAAAAGTGTGCCAAAATGTTTATGACGTCTTGCTGCAAGTAATTCGTGTTGGATAGCTTCTTTTAATAGACGCCGATTAGCCAAGCCTGTAAGGGGGTCATAAAATGCAAGCTGTCGGATTTTTTCTTCTGATTTCATGCGTTCAGCATTTGTCAAGACTTGTATGAACTGGTCAGCGATTTCACCAGAGAAACGTATTTCGTCGGAATGCCATTCACGCAGGTCACCAATATGCTCGAAGCAAACCACGCCTCTTAACTCCCCACCTACTCGAATTGGGCTGTCGAGTAGAGATGAAATATTGTAGGCTTGTAAGTAATCCTTAAGTTCCCGGGTTCTTTTGTCAGTTTTCGCATCAGACACAGCAATGGAGCGATCGTTCTCAAGGGCATTAAAGTATGAAGGGTAATCTTTAACTTTTAATTCGAGACTATTGGTGTGAGCCCCGTGCTTAGTGTCATATAGGTCAACTAACTTGAGATGTTTTTGTTCATCATCAAACAGCCATATACCAGCACGCTCAACATGGATGACGTTTGACGCTGTTTTATTAATTATCTTGCTGGCTAGCTGTATGTCCCCCTGAAACAGAGAATCATGAAGAGATAAGTCAACAATGGCAGAATGTTGTTGTTCAACTCTGCTAACCTGAGACTCACGCAGCGCCTGATTTTTCTTGCGATTTTCTATTTCCTGCTGGAGTTTTATGGTGCGCTCTTCTACACGTTGTTCCAGCATTTCATGAGTTTGTCGAAGCTGGTTTTGGGTTTCAAAAAGCTTCTGGCTGCGACGATTAAACCAGAACACCAAATTACCAAGCTCTCCTTTGTCTGTGGTTTCCAATTGTTTGTTTTCTGATTCATCAGATTGAGTTAATGATTTTAATTGCCATGACATTTTTTTGATGGGGCTAACAAGTATACGGCGAACAAAAAACAACATAATAAGCAAAGATACAAACATCACAGTTAATATCGAATAAATAAGATTCTTATATATAATATTAGATGCCTCAGTTGCCTTGCTATAAGGCATGACAGTTACTATTTTCCAGTAGGTCTGTGGCATTTCAAAAACCGCAGCGTACGCGGGTTCTCCCAGTAAAATATCTTTTTCCAGGAATAGTTGCTGATATTCCAGCTTTGATGTGGCGGTACTCTTATGTGCGGTCGCCAGGGTGGCGGCGATGAGCCGGGCTTCGTTATTTTCTATCTGGTAACTTTCACTTGCGATACTGCTGGCTATTTTCTCGTTATAAGTATTAAGTTGTATTGCATTGGTGACGAGTTGTTCAATCGTCATTTGAATGGCATTGGCATAAGGAATGAAATCGGGCTGTTTGTCTGCAAGCTCTTCGATGGTTATGAATTCTTCAGTTCGATTTCCTTGCGAATCAATACCGTAGTCTTTTGTAATATTTTCGTCAGGATAGGATAGAAATTTACCATTGCGGTCAACCGCAAAGGCATAACCTCCAAAGGATTTCGAAATCTGTTCCAGAAAGGTATGTAAACCTTCCAGTTTCAAATCAATCGTAGAAACACCATAAAATACTTTTCCGTTATACATTGGCACCGTTACGGTAACCATGGGTTGATACGAATAGGGATCCATGTAGGATTTTGACCAAAAAGGTCTGTCGTTCTGTGTATATTTGGCTGGCACATACCATTCTTCCTGATGGTAACCCGGCCCGTCCGGGTTGTTATAGTCATCGAAGTACTGCAGTAAACTATCTTGGTCCCGACCCCAGAAAAAGCTTCGACGCTCGATGCGAGGATCATACTTATATGGTTCAGGCCACAAACCACCGCCGGCAATAAAAGCCTCGGACCCTTCCAGGTCAATAATATGCTTCGCTAGTTTTTTTACGAGCGCATCATCAGGTGGTAGTTCTTCGCCCAGATTTGCCAGCGCGATCGCAAGTGATTCAGCCAGAGCGATTCGGGTACCAAGCTCCGATACAATATTCTGGCCGGATAATATGACTTGTTTGTAGGCCTGCTCGTCAAGCAGGTTCTTGCCAATAGTCGCAAAGACACCAAATATGGCAGCGAGAATTAGAAGGAAGGATATGATGAATACAGTGGGGATTTTAAACTGCAGGCTGTTCCAAAATTCTCTCATTTCTCAAGTTTAGCATCCGAACTTCCCGGTTCAGTATTAGTAAAGCCTTCTGATAACCACATTATTTATCAGGTAATGTGATTAGGAATTAATTATAATCAATATAAAACATAGAGTTACAAAGGCGTAAGTATAAACAATTTTTTATTTGTAATACTTGACATAATTACTAGGATATAATTTAATGCATGCCAACTCGGCAGGCCGATTAGCCAGCTGTTATTTGATTTCACAACGAAAAGAGTATGAGTGAGGTATACAGGTATGACAATTCCAGAACGTGATGGGGATGGTTATCTCGTCGACATGAATGTCTGGTCACCTGAGCTTGGTAAAGCCATGGCTGAGGCCGATGGGATACAAATTGATGAAGTTAAATGGGAACAAGTCCTTAAGGCGCGTGAGTATTACGAAGAATACAGCGTGGTTCCGCCAATAAGGAAGTTTGCAAAATATTTGGGGGCGGATCAGAAAGATATTTTCAAGATGTGGATGACAGGCCCAATGAAGCCAATTACCAAATATGGTGGATTACCCAAACCAACGGGTTGTGTCTAATTCAGATACCCAGATTGAATATGAATATTATGAGGCCGGTTTTTAACCGGCCTTTTTATTTCATATACTGGACAGTATGAATAATCGTTATTACCTGTATTTACTGATGGTAACAATTTTCACAGCTTGCGCATCTGCTGAGCAAGGTGATCGGACCATGAAACTGGAGCAGAGTGTCTGTGGATTGAAGGAACCCTTGTTATTCTGGCTGTGGAGTAATCAGGCCGGCAATCCCGATGAAAAGCGGTTGAAAGGAATAAAAAATATAGTTGATATCGCATTTAAAACTGTAGACGGCAGGACTCTACGTGGATATCAGCTTGCAGCAAAGGAGGGTGGTAACGGTTTACAAACAAGCCGGCCAAAAGGTTACCTGTTGATAATTCAGGGTAACGCAATGTTGGCAGACCAGATACTGGCCGAATTTCGTTCCTATGCTGAAGCCGGTTATGACGTATATCTTTATGATTACCGTGGTTATGGCCGATCGGAAGGCAGGCGACGGTTGAAGGCGATTGTGAATGACTACAAAGCCATTATTACTTCGCTCAACGCCGGACCTTATGAGCAGAAACTGGTTTTTGCCATGTCTTTAGGCGGGATAATTCTATTAGATGCTTTATCTGATGATATGGAACTGGACCGGGTTGTAATTGACTCCAGCCCAAGTCGTTTATCTACCTATGGATGTCCGGTAAGTTATGATCCAATAGGTCATTTACCGTTAGATTGTAGTAATTTTATGTTTATTGTCGGGAAGCGAGACCAAGTTGTCTCCCCGGATATGTCGCGGGAAATGGTAGAGAAAGCGCGGCAACGAGGGGCATATGTACTAATAGACCCTGACTACTCTCATCCGTTTATGGATTTGAACTGGGCTGTACATCAAAGGCGTATGGGCGTGATTGAAGAGTATCTGTTACAGAGTAAATAACAGACTAGTGTGTATTCGTTGAATGTTGTGGATGTGTCATGATAAAAACCAGTGATTTTCAACCGGCAATATTTGCTGCGAACCGGCATATTCAAACATTTCTGCCAATCTTGCTGCGTGGCAATTCTGTTGTTCATGGTATATATCAGAAATTAATTTTACCAGATGGTGACTTTATTGATCTAACCTGGAACAAAATTCCTGCCAGGATGGATTCAAAGCCACTTGTTGTGATTTTTCATGGATTGGAAGGCTCAATTAATTCACCTTACGCCAAGGGTTTAATGCTTGCGTTAGATAAACTCGGTTGGAATGTTGTCTTGATGCATTTTAGAAATTGTTCAGATCGAGTAAATCTTGCGGCCCGTACTTATCACAGTGGCGAGACAGGAGATGCGAGCTACTTTCTCGGCTGGTTGCGGGAATCTTATCCACAGGCGCCATTGCTCGCGGTTGGTTACTCGCTGGGCGGCAATATGTTGCTAAAATTGCTAGGTGATAAGAAAACGGAAGTTCCTTTGTATGCGGCAGTTGCAGTAAGCGTACCTTTATTACTAGATGTTTGCGCCGATCAGATGCGGAGCGGATTTTCGAAAGTTTATCAGCAGTATTTATTACAAAAGATGAAACGCAAGTTACTTGGCAAGTTCCAGCAACATGATTATCAGGGACTGATTGGTCTGTGTCAGAAAGATATTGATAGCATTAAGGACTTTTGGGAGTTTGATGAAGCCTTCACTGCGCCAATAAATGGATTTGCCGGGGCTCAGGATTACTATTTGAAATCCAGCGCGCGCCAGTATTTAGGTGGAATCCAGATACCAACCTTGATCATCCATTCAATGGATGATCCATTTATGACTCCAGAAGTAATTCCGAATGAAAATGAATTATCTGACTGTGTTTGTCTTGAACTGAGCCAACACGGGGGGCATGTAGGGTTTATAAGCGGCCACTTGTGGAAGCCCCGATTCTGGCTGGAGGAAAGAATTCCACAGTATTTTTCCAAAATTTTATAAAGTCAATCTGCTGGTTTCACCTGGCTCAAAATCATTCTTCCAGCTTTATTCCCCGGGCATCAAAGAAAGTCAGTTCCCAGCGGTTAGTTGCCACATCGTGACGTAATATGTAAATACCATTATCATCACCTCGCACTTTGAAGTACCTGTGGTCGGGCTCAAGCC